>ERZ773165.2009-NODE-2009-length-10862-cov-2.557694_pt1 | contig 10862 bp, 9 predicted proteins | sample MGYA00581003_ERZ773165 | MGnify/ENA primary metagenome ERZ773165 (study PRJEB29015, sample SAMEA2737817) | human gut metagenome | biome: human gut; feature: human-associated habitat; material: faeces | place: China | collected 2012 ... | reverse complement strand
TTCAGCATTACCGGACGCGATTGGATTATTAAAGCGTTTAATTAGGTTTTAGTATGACAGTCAAACGCGGCACTCCCGGGCCGGGAGTGCCGCGTTTGTGCGCGTATATGCTTATGCCCAGACGAACCAGCAGTAGAGATAGCCGCTCAGGACGGCGAGGAGCGTAAACGGGACGCCGATCTTGAGGAAGTCGGAGGCCTTGACCTCGTAGCCCTCCTTCTGCAAAATGCCGATGGCCGCGATGTTGGCCGAGGCGCCGATGGGCGTCAGGTTGCCGCCGAGCGTCGCGCCGACGAGCAGGCCGAAGTACAGAACGTGCGCGTCGCAGCCCATCATGGCCGCAATGCCCTGCACGACCGGGAGCATCGTCGCGACATACGGAATGTTGTCGATGAACGCCGAGATAATGACGGAGCCCCAGACGATGATGGAGTACATGCCGAACAGGCTCTTGCCGCCGAGCTTGACAAACAGGGCGCTGATGTCCTCAATGACGCCCGTTTCGGTCAGCGTGCCGATGACGACGAACAGGCTCATGAGAAGCAGGAGCGTTTCAAAGTCGATCTCGCCCAGCGCGTACTTGATGGGGCCGAAGTGCTTTTTCTGGAGGATGGAGCGGACGAGTCCGATGAGGAACAGCGTCATGCAGATCAGGCCGTTCGTGATGGCGGGACGGCCGGGGATGAAGGACGCCGTAATGAGCAGCACGACCGTGCCGACCAGCAGATATGTTGGGAACAGATCCTCCACGACGGTCGGCGCACCGACCGTGACCTTGCCCTTTTCCTTGCGGAAGATGAACATGATGACGGGGACGGTCACGAGCGCGCCCAGCTCAACGGCAAAGAAGATGGAGCATTTGCCGTCCATGAAGATGAAGTCCAAAAAGTCCATGTTGGCGTAGCCGCCCAGCATGATGGACGTCGTATCGCCGACGAGGGTAGCCGCACCCTGCAAATTGGACGAGACGGCGATGCAGATGAGCAGCGCGACCGGGGACATTTTGAGCTTCTTCGCGATCGACAGCGCGACCGGCGCGATCATCAGAACCGTCGCGACGTTGTCGACGAACGCCGACACAACGCCCGCGAACACGGACAGCGCGACCGCGACCCACATGACGTTGGGCGTCTTTTGCAGCAGAAGATCGGCCATGCGCTCCGGCATTTTCGACTCAATGAACAGCGCGACCGTGCCCATCGTACCGGCAAGCATCAAAAGAACGTTCCAGTCGATGGCCGTAAAGACGGTGGCCAGCGGCATCGCGCCGGAGACGACGAAGATGACGGCGGAGATGAGCGCGACATAGGGCCGCTTTTTCGGCAGCGCAATCATCAGAATGTAGGTGACGGCGAAGAGGATGATGGTGAACAGCTTCATGACGGGACTCCTAAACGTTTTCTTATTTCTTTCTTTTCTCAGTCGGCAAAGAACGTGATCCTGCCGCTGGTGATGACGGTGATGATATCGGCGACCAGACACACGACGGTCACGATGCGCGAGACGGTCGCAAGCGTCGCGGGCAGCTCGACAAAGGACAAGATCGACAGCACATAGGCCGCCGCCATGATCCAGCCGATGACCTTGGCTTCCGTGGTTTTCCCGGCGGCGCGGTACAGTCCGCCCACCAGACCGTCAACAAAAATCACAAGCACGAGCAGCAGCCATTTCGGCAGCTGGTCGATTCCATTGCGCAGCTTTTCCAGAGTTTCCATATCTGATTCTCCCTGTTTATGTATTTGGGCGGAGCCTCCGCTGCTTTTCAGACGAGCAGGCTCCGGAAAAGGTTCCCGTGTCCGGGAACTTTTTTATGCCATGCGCTGGCCGTTGATGACGAGCGCGAAATGCAGCCCCAGCTTCTCCGCCGCGCGGCGGCACAGGAGCATACGGTCCATGAAAATTTCAAAATACTCGATCACTGCGCATACCTCCGTGTCGATGGCAAGCGTCAGGCAGATCTCCTTTTCCGTCAGCGTGACCTCGTGCTTTTTGACGGAGTAATTCACGCGGTCGTGAATGTCGAACGCCGCGCGGGCCTTTTCGCGCACGCGGTTCGCGCGCACGTCCATTTTATCCGCCAGAATGAGCGCCGCTGCCACGGGGTTGACCGGGAAGGCGGTTTTTTCATCGTGGTTGCCGATGGCGGTGATGATGGTGGCCGTCTCTTCAGGGCTTGCGCCCATCTTGTCGAGGATTCGGAAGGCCATGACCGCGCCGGACTGCGCATGATCGATGCGGTTGATGACGTTTCCGATGTCGTGCAGCCAGCCCGCGATGGCGGCCAGCTCGCACGTGCGGTCGTCGTAGCCCAGCGTCTTTAAAATGGCACTGGCCTGTGCCGAGACAAGGCCCACATGGGCGAAGCTGTGCTCCGTAAAGCCCAGCGCGGACAGCGATTCGTCCGCCTTGCGGATATAGCTTGTGATCTCCTCGCTTTTCTTGACCTGTTCGAGCGTGATAGACATAGGCGCTCCTTTTCTTTCTTTACAGATTTGCCAGCGTCGTGCCAGTCAGCCAGTGCAGCAGCTCCTCGGGCGCGGCGGGCTTTCCGACGGTCAGAAATTCCGTCCGGCCGGGGATCATCTGCGTATTGTCGTCGCTCTCGGCCCATGTGACCCGCTGCAGCACGCGCGTTTTGCAGGTTTTGAGATCGGTGATCTCCGGCGGTACCTGCCGGTGCTGGATAAGAATGCTGACATTGTAGTTATCCGACGTCCAGCGGCCGAAGTTCGTCGTCGGCTTGCGCCATTTCCAGCGGCAGCGCGCTCCGCCGTCCTCCATTCTGACCAGCTTCAGATAGCCGCCCTCCACGTCCTGCACGCAGCGCATGAGCCAGATGACGTGATAGCCCGCCTTCTGGAAAAACTCGCAGACGTCAAAAAAATGCGCTTTCATCAGAAGCCCGTCCTGCAGCATGACGACAAACTGGTTGATCTGGATATAGGCGATGCGCGTCTGTCCGTCCACCGTGACGGGGACGCTCCGGTTTTCCTCCGGCACCAGCGACTGCCAGCGCTCGCGCCAATGCTGCTGATCGTCTGCCTTTTCCTGCCGCTTTTTCTTCAGAAAATCAAAAAGCATAGCCTGTCCCTCCGGCTGTGTGCGCACCGTTCGTCTGTGACTGCATAACAAATAAATTTTACCTGTCCGGGAAACCCTTGTCAAGAGAATCCTGCATTGACGAAGCTGCCGGAAACGATTAAAATAGAAAATCATTGAACAAAGCACCTTGGGAGGGCTTTTCATGGACGCCGATCTGCGCGTAAACGCGCTTTATCTTTCCTCACGCCTGCGATCACGGCTTGCGGACGCCGCCCGCTGCCCTGTCACGACCATCATAGCCCCCACGGGCTACGGCAAGACGACTGCCGCGCAGTATCTGCAGCGGCGCATTGCCGCCGAAGCGCCGGACGCGTATCTGTTCCGGAAGGTTCTCTCCGGCGGCGGACGGCAGGAATTCTGGGCCGGACTCTGCCGGGCGCTGCACACCGCGCCGCAGCTGTCGGCGCAGCTGCGTGCGCTCGGCTACCCGGACAGCCCGCACACGCGGCAGCAGCTGCTGGAGCTGGTGCAGGATGCGCTGGCGGGCAAGCCGCCCGTCTGGTTCATTCTGGACGACGTGCACCTGCTTTCCGGCGGCGAGGCGGCGGAGCTCGTCTCGTTTCTGGCCGAGCGCCTGCCGCCGCAGGCGCATCTGATCCTTCTTTCGCGCAACCAGATCTTTTCGGAGGCGCAGAAGCTGCGCCTCGGCAGCCGCCTGTTGGAGCTGGGCGCGGCGGATCTGCGGCTGACACTGGAGGAGCTGCTGCAATACGCCGGGCGCTGCGGCCTGCCGCTTCCCGAGCGGGAGGCGCAGGCGCTCCTGTCCGTCAGCGAGGGCTGGATCGCCATGATCTATCTCATGTTCCGCGCCTACGCGCAGACGGGCGTATGGCGCTTTGACGCGAAGGGCATGGACGCGCTCATGGAGCAGGTCATGTTTGAGCCGCTGGACGAGCGGAGGCGCTTCTTTCTGCTGGACCTCTGCATGGCGGAGGCGTTCACCGCCGAACAGGCCGCCTTCGTCTGGCGGGAGCCGGACGCGGACGCGCTGCTGCACGATCTGACGCACAACAACGCGTTCATCATCGAAAGCAGCCCCGGCGTCTACCGCTGCCACCATATGCTGCGGCAGCTGCTGCGCCGGAAATTCGCCCTTCTGCCGCAAGACGCGCAGGCGGACGCCTGCGGGCGGCTCGGCAGCTGGTACGAGCGCACGGGGGAATATCTGACGGCTGCGGAGCTGTTCCGGCAGGCGGGCGACTGGGACGGGCTGCTGCGTGCGGCAGCGGCGGACTGCGGCAAGTCTGTTGGCGGCGAGCACCGGCAGATGCTGCTCTCCTGGTGCCGGGACTGCCCGGAGGATGTGCTGCGGCGGCATCCGGACGCGGTCTGCGTGCTGATGCGCAAGCTCTTTTCCTTCCGCGAAATTCCGGAGCTGCTGCGTCTGCGGGCGCTGCTGCTGGACGCGCTGCAGCCGGGCGGCGCGTTCTGCGAACAGGAACGGGAAAATTATCTCGGCGAATGCGACCTTGTGATGAGCTTTCTGCGCTATAACGACATCGCCGCCATGAGCGTGCTGCACCGCTCGGCCTGCGAACGCATGACGCGCACGACACGCTGCATTGACCTCGGCGGCACGTGGACCTTCGGCTCCCCGTCCGTTCTCATGATGTTCCACCGCGCAGCCGGGCAGCTGGACGCGGAAAACGCGCAGATGCGCGACTGTATGCCGTTTTATTACAAGGTCACGGACGGCCACGGCAGCGGCGCGGAGCATTCCATGCAGTGCGAAACGGACCTGCTGCGCGGCGACTTTACCGAGGCGGAGATCGGCTGCCATCTGGCGCGGGACGCAGCGCTTGCGCGCAGGCAGTACAGCATTCTGCTGACGGCGGAGTTCACGGCCCTCCGGCTGGCGCAGCTTCGCGGCGGTGCGACGGACGCGGCGCTGGAGCGGCTCCGGCAGACGCTGAAGGAGAACCGGCAGTTTCTGCTGCTGCGCACGTTCGATCTGTGCATTGCCTGGCTGGATGCGCAGCGCGGGAAGGCCGGCGCGGACGCGTGGTTCATGGCCCCGGAGGCCGACGCGTCGTTTTTGGATCCTGTGCTTCCCATGCTGCGGACGGTGCAGAATGAGGTGCTGCTGGCTGCCGGTGCGTACACAAAGCTGCTTGCGCGCAGGGAGGCCTGCACAGCGCTGAACGCGTCGGCGCATACGGCGCTGGCCCAGCTGTATCTGCACATTCAGCTCGCCTGCGCGGAAAACCGCCTTGGCCGCGCAGACGCGGCCCGGCGGGAGCTGGACGCGGCGCTGGCCCTCGCCGTGCCGGACGGACTCTATCTGCCGTTTGCCGAGCACGCAGAAGCCCTCGGCCCACTTCTGCCGGAGGCATTCGCCGGGAACGAGGCTGCGCAGGCCGTTCTGCGCCGCACGGCGAAGCCGGGCCCTGGCGGACTCAGCCCGCGTGAGCGGGAAATCGCCCGTCTTGCCGCCGCGCGGCGGACGAACGCGGAGATCGCCGCGCAGCTGCACCTGTCGGAGGCGACCGTCAAAAATCACCTCAAGCGCATCTTCGACAAGCTGGGGCTTGACGGCAGCGCACGCGGCAAGCGGAACCTGTTGGCGGACATACTTTCAGAAAAGATTAGCCCCTGAGGGGCCTATGCAAGCAAACCGCTCCACGGTAAACTGGTACCAGACCGTTTATCGTGGAGTTTTTTTCGCGTTTCGCAAATCAGATCAGGAGGACTATCATGAAAAAAATCAGGAAGCTGCTTCTTGTGACGCTGGCGGCTGCGCTGTGTGCGCTGCTGCTGACCGGCTGCGGCGAGAAGGAAGTGTCGGTATCCGTTACGCTGGTCAACCACAGCGGGCATGACATTTCCTCCATCAGCATCACCCCCTCGACCAGCACCGAATGGGACACGGAATTTGTAGACGGCACGTTCGCAGACGGCGAGAGCTTCAGCGCCGGTCTTGGCACGTATAAGGAATCCGAGGTTCCCGGTACCTATAATATTATCGTCTACAACAGCGAGGACACCATTCTGTACGACACAAGCGTCGATGAGCTGGATTTTGCGATTCAGGACGGCGACTACATCATCTTCCTGCCGCCCGAGGGCGACGTGCCCATCGAGATCGCACACGACTATGACCCGGCGGACTATGAACTGGACTATGCGCCGACGGGCTACACCGAGGAGGAGCTGAGCAGCGGCGATCTGAGCGGCTACACCGGCTGCTGGAAGCTGGAAAACGAGCCGTTCTATTTCGTCATCAACGAGGATTTTGAATGGATCGCCATCAATCTCTACGGTGAACAGGTCGGGCCCGGCTACGTGGTCGACGAGGGCGGGTGCATCACGCTTTACATGGACGACGACACGCAGCTTGTCACCCTGTACCAGACCGCCTACGGCGAGTTAAGCGACGCAGACGGCAGCACGCTCACGCCCATGGAGTATATCATGCTCCTGCCGACGCCGGAGGACGAGCTGAACCAGACAGCGGCCTTCCCCGGCGGCTTTACGAACGTCACGGTCGATTACCCCATCCAGATGGAGGCGCACGAGCACCCGAACGTGTCCAATGCGCTGAGCTTCAACGCGGTCATGGAGGACGGCACGGACGATTATTATTCCAACATCACGCTTGCCTTCCAGCCCATCGAGGGCTTTGATCCCTACATGGAAAAAGGCGCGGCGACCGCGAAGACCTATATGATGAAGATGCTTGAGGACTTCATGCAGAGTATGTACGGCAGCTATCTGCTCAAATCCTTTGGCTCGGACTTTAAGGACAACGGCGATTCTTACAGCCTGACCGGCTATATGTGGCTCGACGGCTCCGTCTTCTCTGACGGCCCCTCGCAGCCCGTGCGCGGCTGCATGGAGGTGCGCTATTACGGGCCGACGGGCTATGCCCTCGTCGCGACGACCATCGCGCTTGAGGGCCGCATCCGCAATTATTTCGATATCTGCAACAGGATGCTCGAAACCCTGTCCTACACCGCCGGCTGGAGCACCGCGCCCAAGGCCCGGCCCGCCTATTCCGGCGACACCGGCGATTACGGCACGCCGTATTACTGGTACGACGAGGACGGCGACATCTGGTACTGGAACGGCTATGAGAACGAGTTCATCGGCTACGGCAGCGACGGCTACATCGACGAGGATACCGGCGAATACATGGAGTCGAACGACGCGGGCTGGGACTATGACGACGAATATTACGACGATTACGATCCGTGGTCCGATCCCGGCGACGGCTGGGGCGACTACTCGGACGACGAAGACGGCTGGGGCGATTACTTCTGAACCATCCCCGGAGAAAGGAGGGCTTTGCATATGCGTGCAGATCTGGCGCTGATTTTGTTCGTTCTGACGCTTGCGGGCGGCATTGCGCTGCTCGTGCTGCGGAAAAAGCGCGGCGGCGCGCCGCTGCTCATCGGCGGGATCGTCCTGCTCGTCTGCGCGGCAGCGCTGGGGCTGTATCTGGCGGCAGCGGTGCTGCTGGTGCTGGCCGTGCGCTGAAAAACGAAAAAATATCATAGGATTTCACAGATATTTAAAAACTGCCCCCTAAGATTTTTAATACCATCCTGATATTCTATACTTGCAAGAAGCAAACGTCTTTTTCATTTTTCTCCTTTCTCCATATTTTAAAAGAAACGCGCAGACAGGCCGGTCACTTGTCTGCGCGTATTCTTTTACGGCGCGATTCTTTCGGGAAACTGTTCACAGTTTCTTTACCGGTTCGTGAAATCCTGTTCAAATTCTTCCTCTATACTAAAAGCACAAAAGGGGAACAAACCGGCCGGCTCTCTTTTGTATGGTTTGACCATCCGGCGATGCGCCGTCTGATGCCGTGGAAAGCTCTGCGGATAAGCCGACAGACCCGCGCGTGACAATCGCCGTTCCACCCCTCCAAATTCTTCATTGTTTTCTCCCTTGTAACACTTACGCGCAGCCCAAAGGCGGGCTGCGCGTAAGCCAATTTCAGGGGAAATCGCAGGCGGAGAAGGCGGAACTGCACCGGACTGCGGCTGTGTTTCTATATGGATCAGATCGTTTACTGAACGATGAAGTTGACAGATTCGTCGCCCTGCTTGTCTTCGCCGTAGACATAGTCCTTGCCGGGCATGACGGCGTTCAGGACGATGCCGACGATGGAGCCGACAGCCAGACCCGAGAGGCTGATTGCGCCGAAATGGAGAGAGCCTGCCGAGGAGTAGCTGATGCCGATGGACAGAACCAGGATGAGGGCCGCGACCAGAACGTTGCGGGACTTGGTGAAATCGACCTTGTTCTCGACGACGTTGCGCACGCCGACCGCGGAGATCATACCGTAGAGCACAAGGCTGACGCCGCCGATGGTGCCGCCGGGCATGGAGGAGATGACGGCCGCGAACTTCGGGCTGAAGGAGAAGAGCATGGCCAGGACTGCCGCGATGCGGATGACGCGCGGGTCATAGATGCGGCTGAGGGCCAGAACGCCGGTGTTTTCGCCGTAGGTCGTGTTGGCAGGCGCGCCGAAGAGGGCAGCCAGCGTGGTCGCAAGACCGTCGCCCATCAGGGTGCGGTGCAGGCCGGGATTTTCAATGTAGTTGCGGTTGCAGGTGGAGGAGATCGCGGATACGTCGCCGATGTGCTCGACCATGGTGGCAAGGGACAGCGGGACGATGGTGATGACGGCGGTCAGGAGCTTGTGTGCGTCGACATTGCCGGAGGCGAACAGGCCGAAGACGGTCTGCTCCATCTTGATGGGCAGCGCGAACCACTTTGCTTCGGAGACGTTGGCGACGAGATTTGCGCGAACGTCCGCGTCGAAGATGACGGCCAGCAGATACGAGCCGATGACGCCGAGGAGGATCGGGATGATCTTGATCATGCCCTTGCCCCAGATGTTGGCGGCGACGATGATGAGGATGGCGGCGATGGCGATCCACCAGCTGCCGGTGCAGTTATTGATGGCGGAGGAGGAGAGGTTCAGGCCGATGGCGATGATGATGGGGCCGGTGACGATCGGCGGGAAGAAGCGCATGACCTTCTTGGCACCGAACGCTTTAAACAGCGCCGAGAGAATCACGTACACAAGACCCGCGCACGCAACGCCGAAGCATGCGTAGGGGAGCATTTCCTTATTGGGCTGGCCGTCGATCATTGGAGCGATCGTTGCGTAGCCGCCGAGGAACGCGAAGGACGAGCCGAGGAACGCCGGAACGATACCGCCGGTGATCAGGTGGAACAGCAGCGTACCGAGGCCTGCGAACAGGAGCGTCGTCGACACGTCAAGGCCGGTCAGAATCGGAACCAGAACCGTCGCGCCGAACATCGCGAACATGTGCTGGAAGCCCAAGACGAACATTCTGCCCGCGCCGAGCTCTCTTGCATCATAGATGCCTTCTTCGGGAATTTTGTACTTTGCCATAATTTCCTCTTTTCCGTGCTTCGGTTGGCCGCGCCTCAAGAGCCCAAAAAAAAGGAACTGTGAATGGAAACACCAATCACAATTCCTGTATCTTGGAAAAACACCGATCCGGCGTTTTGAAAACACTGCCGCCCGAAACAAAAACAGGAGCGCCAAGGATGATTTCCGGACAAATCGTCTGTTTCATCGCCATGCACTCCCTTCCTTACTTTTACCGTCAGCCATTATACCGGCCGGGCTCAAGAAAGGCAAGTGTGAGTTTTGCCATATTTTCTGCTGCGGTTTCGGCTAAGTTTCACGTTTTTTACAAAAAGCGGCTCACTCCAGTTCATCCAAGGTCAGGCGGAAGCTCTCGAGGAAGTGCTCCATGAAGTAGTCGAGACATGGCAATTTCATATCGCAGAGCGACTGATAGGTTTGCTTTTCCGCCTGCGTGAACTCTGTGTTGCCGGCCTTGAGTTCCTCGACGCATTTTAAATATGCCGATAATTTGTCCGCCGCCTTGACGATCACGGCGACCGCTTCATCCGACTCGAGAAGAAGCGGCGCGTAGCTTGGCCGGAGCTCGGCCGGCAAAAGCGCGAGCAGCTTTTCGCAGCTCACGGCCTCCACCTGCTTGTAGGCCTTTTTGATCTCGGGGTTATAATACTTGATGGGGGTTGGCAGGTCGCCGGTCAGAATTTCGGACGCATCGTGAAAAAGCGCTGCTGTCGCGCAGCGGTCAGGGTCGGCCGAGCCGCCGAGAATGTCGCGCTCGATGAGCGCCAGCGCGTGCGCAAGGACGGCCACCATGTGGCTGTGCTCCTGGATGTTCTCCTGAAACGTGTTGCGCATGAGGCCCCAGCGGGCAATGTAGCGCATGCGGGAGATGAGCGCGAAGAATTTATACTGCATGGAAACTCCTCCTCAGGAAACCAGACTCTTTTCCTTCCATTTGCCGTGGAAGAAATGGGCGTAGCAGGTAACGAGCGTCAGCGTCCACGCCACCGCCTGGCTCCACCAGATGGCCGTATAGCCGAAAAACGCGGTTCTGTACAGACTGTAGGCGAACACGACGCGAAGGCCCAGCGCCATGAGCGCGTAAAATGTCGCGTGGAAGCCCTCGCCCACGCCCTGAAACATGCCGTTGGCCGGGAAGTAGATCGCGAAAATCGGCTCGGAAAGCACAGACGCGAACAGGTGCTGCCGGCAGATGGCCGCCGCGGCCGCATCTAATTTGAACGCGCGGATGATCAGCTCCATACCGAGAAGCTGGCACAAGCAAAGGGCCGCTGTCATGAGGACAGACACCAGAACCCCCTGTCCCAGCCCCTTTGACACGCGCTCCGGCTGGCGCGCGCCCATGTTCTGCCCGGCGAAGGTCGCCATGGTATTCTGAATGCCAATG
>ERZ773165.2005-NODE-2005-length-10877-cov-2.864350_pt1 | contig 10877 bp, 8 predicted proteins | sample MGYA00581003_ERZ773165 | MGnify/ENA primary metagenome ERZ773165 (study PRJEB29015, sample SAMEA2737817) | human gut metagenome | biome: human gut; feature: human-associated habitat; material: faeces | place: China | collected 2012 ... | reverse complement strand
TTTCATTTTTATTCGACTGGTTATAAGTACATTTCATTTTTTGAATAAAGATAAATTGAAAGTGATAAGATAATAGTATATAATAAATATGGATAATATATTATCAATTATAATAAAAATGACGGATATATAGATAAAATATTATCTATATAAATAATTTGCGGGGTAAAGATACATGGAACCTTTTGTATGGGAGACACCGGATGAATTAGATAAGAAATTGGCAGAAAGAGTTCGCAATATACGGAAGCGTAGATCGTTGTCACAGCAGCAGTTAGCGGAACAAAGTGGCGTAAGCTATGGATCAATCAAACGATTTGAGCAAACCGGACAGATCTCTCTGTTGGGATTGACGCGGATTGCGGTTGCACTGGATATAGCAGATGAGCTTCGGGAATTGTTTACACGGGTTCCGTACAAGGATATTCAGGAGGTTATGAATGAGACAAATAGAAGATAGGATGCTTCAGGTTTGCTATGAGGATCGTTTGGTGGGAACGATGGTGTTAACAGCAGACCGAAAAGCTGCTTTTGAATATAGTGATGAATGGCTGGAAGATGGATTTTCAATCAGCCCTTTTTCACTGCCGTTGAAAAAGCAGGTATTTGTGCCGAAAAAAGATTATTTCGGCGGGCTGTTTGGAATATTTGCAGATAGTCTTCCAGATGCGTGGGGAAGATTATTATTAGATCGGCTGCTTAGGGCAAATCATATCAATCCGGATGAACAAGGTGTTTTAGAACGTCTTGCTATTGTGGGAGATTCCGGGATGGGGGCTTTGTGCTATCATCCACAGAGCGTTCTGGTGTCGGAGCAGGAAACGGATGATCTGGATGAATTAGCAGAAGCGTGCCATAGAATCATGAATACAGAATATTCGGATAAATTAGATGAATTATATGGGCTTGGTGGAACCAGCGGCGGAGCAAGGCCAAAGATCATGACGAGGATAGATGGGGAAGATTGGATCATAAAATTTCCAGCACATGTTGACAGGGCAGATATTGGACAAATGGAATATGATTATTCGGTCTGTGCAAAAAAATGTGGAATCGTTATGAGTGAGACAAGGTTGTTTCCATCGCAGCGACATGCAGGATACTTTGGAACCCGGAGATTTGATAGAAAAACGGATGGGAGCAAGGTTCATATGGCAACGGCGGCAGCGTTGTTAGAACTTGATTTTAACCAGCCAAGTCTGGACTACCATGACCTGATGAAATTAACAAGAATAATGACGCGAGATAATAAAATGGATGTTGAAAATATGTTTCGCAGAATGTGTTTTAATGTATTTGCACATAACAGGGATGATCATTCAAAGAATTTTTCGTTTGTATATGATACTGAATCAGAAACATGGAGATTGAGTCCGGCATATGATCTGACGTATAGCACAACCTATTATGGTGAGCATACAACATCTGTTGATGGAAATGGACAAGATCCGGGAGAAACGGAGCTTTTGACAGTAGGAGTGCAGGCAGGAATGAAGAAAAAACAATGTCAGGAGATTATAAACGAAATCAAACAACGGGTTGAGGAAGATCTGAAGGCTTATGCAACCTTCCAAACCACATAAAGCTTGTAAAATCCCGCATAATGGAGTAAAATGGAAAAAGCAATTAAGGAGGAAACTTTTATGGGTAAGGACGATTGCATTTTTTGCAAGATTGCAAATGGTGAGATACCATCAGCAACAGTTTATGAAGACAGCATATGTAGAGTAATACTTGATGTAAATCCTGCAAATAAAGGTCATGCTTTAATTATACCAAAAGAACATTATGATGATATATATAGCATGGACGCGGATACTGCTTCAAAGATCTTTACGATTGCGACAGAGGTTGCCAAGGCTCAGAAAGCGGAATTAAATCCTGACGGACTGAACATTATTCAGAACAATGGCGCTGCTGCAGGACAGACAGTATTCCATTTTCACATGCATCTTGTGCCAAGATTCATTAAGGATACGGTTACAGTTACATGGGTTCCGGGTCAGTCAGACAATGAGGAACTGGATCGGTTGTCAAAGGCACTTCGTAAGAGAATTTAAGGAAAACATGGATAAAAGGACAGAGACAGGGATAACTTCAAATCAGTTAAAGCTTCTGGCATGCATATTTATGTTATATGACCATGTAGGACTTGTTCTAATGAATAATAACTGGATAATGCGGGCTGTAGGACGGCTCGCATTTCCTATATTCGCATTCCTGTTGGTAGAAGGGTACAGGCATACGTCGGATATCAGAAAATATTTTATCCGGCTCTTTTTGTTTGCGCTGATTTCGGAAGTTCCATTTGATCTGGCATCGACCGGACAGGTATTTGATCTGCAGAAGCAGAATATTTTCTTTACACTTGCGGCGGGGCTGGTTGTGCTTTATCTTGGAAAAGTAGCAAAATGGAATCAGATGGGCGCAGTCATCGGAATTGTTGTCATTATGGTAGTTTCAGAGGCTCTGCATTTTGATTATGGAATGGCGGGCATTCTTCTGATCGTATTAATTTATTATTCGACCAAGGATGACACGGTGGAACAAGTATTCAGAAATGCCGGTCTTGTGACCGGACATTATCCGTTTGGCTGGAAGCTGCGTCAGAATATGGGGTTTGCAATCGTATCGGCAGTGCTGTATTTCCTGTTTTACGGAATAAGGCAGCTCTATGCAGTTTTGGCAATCCTGCCGATCAGTCTGTACAACGGAGAGTATGGTCGGAAGAATAAAGTTCTTAAATATACATTTTATGTGTTCTATCCGGCACATTTGCTCATCTTATACCTGCTCAGCAAGGCGGTTTTATAGGATAGCTTTAATGAATTTTTGTCGCAAAACAGAAATTACCTATTGACTTATGGAAATATATCAGTTAGAGTATAGCTGTTTCAGAACTGCATTGCAGTTTGAATACAAATAAATATTTATAAATGCTCTTATTCAGAATGGTGGAGTCATAAGGGACTATGAAGCCATGGCAACCCCGGAACAGGTGAAAGAAAGACCTGTATGGAAGGTGCCTTCCTGAGCGAGTCTGTGATATGCAGACGTCGAACAATGAGAGGTTTGATTTTATCAATCCGCTCAGAGCGGATTTTTCTTTTGCATAAAACCAGGTGGGGATAACTTGTCTGAAAAAAGAAAAATCAAAAGCTATGTGAACGAATACGCATGGCAGTAACTATAGATAGTATTTATACAAGGAGGAAATGATGGAAAAATTATTATTCACATCAGAATCAGTAACAGAAGGTCATCCGGATAAAATCTGTGACCAGATTTCCGATGCAGTATTGGATGCATTGATGGAGCAGGATCCAATGAGCCGTGTTGCCTGCGAGACATCGATCACAACAGGTCTTGTACTTGTAATGGGTGAGATTACAACAAAAGCATATGTAGACATTCAGAAGATCGTTCGTGAGACGATCCGTGAGATTGGATACGACAGAGCAAAATACGGATTTGACTGTGATACCTGTGGTGTTATCACAGCAATTGATGAGCAGTCAGCAGATATTGCAATGGGTGTTGATAAGGCATTAGAAGCAAAAGAGCATCTGATGAGCGATGATGATATCGAAGCGATCGGTGCCGGAGATCAGGGTATGATGTTTGGATTTGCAACAAATGAAACACCGGAATATATGCCATATCCGATCGCACTTGCACATAAGCTTGCAAGAAAACTGACAGAAGTAAGAAAGAATGGAACACTTCCATATCTCAGACCAGACGGTAAGACTCAGGTAACAGTAGAGTATGATGAGAATGGAAAAGCAAAGAGACTCGATGCGGTAGTTCTCTCAACTCAGCATGGCGAGGAAGTATCACAGGAACAGATCCATGAAGATATCAAGAAGTATGTATTTGATCTGGTTCTTCCTGCTGATATGGTAGATGAAGATACCAAGTTCTTTATCAATCCAACCGGAAGATTCGTTATCGGCGGACCAAATGGTGACAGTGGACTTACAGGACGTAAGATCATCGTAGACACTTATGGTGGATATGCCCGTCACGGCGGCGGTGCTTTCTCAGGAAAGGATTGTACAAAGGTTGACCGTTCCGCAGCGTATGCAGCAAGATATGTAGCAAAGAACATTGTAGCGGCAGGACTTGCTGATAAATGTGAGATCCAGTTGTCTTATGCGATCGGTGTTGCCAGACCTACATCTATCATGGTAGACACATTCGGAACAGGAAAGGTATCCGATGAGAAGCTGGTTGAGATCATCCGTGAGCATTTTGATCTTCGCCCAGCCGGAATCATCAAGATGCTTGACCTCAGAAGACCTATCTACAAGCAGACAGCAGCATATGGACATTTCGGAAGAACTGACCTCGACCTTCCATGGGAGAGACTCGACAAAGTTGATATGTTGAAGGCATATTTATAAGAGGTATAGATAAAAAGCCTGTTGAGGGCTTGCAACTTTTGAATAAGGTTTATAATCACGTTTGCCTGCCTTTGTTTCACTCAATTTTATATGCACATGTCTCTGCCGCAATAAAAACTTTTGCGGCGACGACATGGCACAAAATTGAATGAAACTCAGTCGGCTGCACTATGGATTATGAAACCTTATTCAGATGCTGCAAACTCTCGACAGGCTTTTTTATATTTGCATAAAATAATGTACACAATGAACAGTTTTAATGTAACAAATAATATGCAAACTTGATTAGAAACCTTACTCAGAAAGTAACAGTTCTCGTCAGGTCTTATTTTTCTTCTTTACTATCCGGTACATTCTGCTTGATCGGCTTAAACTGCAAGGAGCCGGTGTTTTTCTTTGGCTCTTCGTGATTCACGATCGCTTCTGCCATATTGAATACCTCTGACAGATCAGCCGTATTCATGGAAGAGTACTGAGCCGCCTTTTTGATGATTTTATCTGCCGGAGTTGCTTCTTTTTCTTCCTTTGCTTTTTTAGTTTCGCTGCTTAATCTGGTGGAAGTGACATCTTCAGCTTTTACGGATGGCTTAGCAGTAAGCTCTGTCATGCCATCTGTTACCGGAATGTCCGCAGGCTTTTGGTTGTTTGTATCATCGGCATTTTCTGCTGGTGTTTCGTTCAGAACAACAGCAGCGGCTATCGTATCCTCTGACTTTGTATCTTTTGTAGAAGCAGTATCATCCGAAGTATTATCAGTATCGATACCTGTATCATTGCCTGTGTTGTGATCTGTGTTGTCTGGTGTATCATCGGCAGCATTATTGCTGGTATCGTCGGGAACGTTTTCGGCATCGCCGCTTGTATTGTTATCAGGATTATTGCCTGCGTTGTCAGCGGTATCGTTATCGGAACCGTTGCGTGCAGCACCATCAGGATCATCGTCAGGAAGTCCCTGCTTGATCACCCGAATCAGCATGATTCCGAGGATAATGATCAGGAAGAACATAACTACGATCACGATGATACATATAGTGATAACCTTGTCCTTGTGCTGATCAAAGAAAGAGCCATTGTTGGCATCTGTCGCAGAAGCAGTCGTGACTGCTTCTGTTGGAACTGCTGAAGCGACAAATCGGGTAAATGTTTTCTCAACGGTATCATAGTAGAACCATCCAGGTTCACCGTCCGGACTCATGGCATATACTACGAGGATCGTATCATCTTCATATTTGTGATAGGCGGTTACGGAATTTTTGTTAAACTTATAGGTGAAAGCTGTGTAACCCGACGGCACTGTAACGTCTTCGCCGGCTGTCAGAATGATAAAGCTTTTGTAAGCAGATGCAACATTGATAAATGGAACCGCAGATTTTGCAGTAGTATCAATGATATACCATGCTCCGTTTTTGCTGTCCTTGTCTGTCAGATAAGCACATTTAACCAGTTCGTTTGGAGACTGATAGAGAATGATTTCGGTATCATTATATTTCTCTTTTATTTCGGCAAATCCTTCAGGAATAGTAAGCTTGCTGTAATCTTCTGTAAAATAATAATCTTTTCCATCAATCTGGATGATCGCTCTTGTATCTACCAGTTCTTCCACATTAACCGCAATGTCGTAGATATGATTATCGCCGGTTTCCGCAGTAACCTTGATAGAGATATGAGAGGTCTTTCCCGGTTCAAAATCTTCATTTCCGGTAATGGAAACGGATGATTTGCTGTCTTCCGGGATCGCATTGATCGCAAGGCTTGTGGTATCTCCGGGAACGGTTGTCTCATAAGTATATGTATCTTTTGCAAATTCAGGCTTTAATTCACCCGGTGTGATCTGGATCGAAGACAGATAACAGTTATCAGACATTTCCTCTGTGGTATCTTCCGTTGTGTCCTCGGAAGAAGTGTCTGTCGTATCTTCTGTTGTAGATTCGGAAGAATTTGTTTCTGTTGTAGCCGGGGTGTCTGTTGTATTTGGTTCGCTGGTCGTTGCTTCTGTTGTACTGTTGCCGCCAGCGGCTGTTATTGTGATCGTAGCACCTGCATCTGATGCTCCGGCATGTTCTTCGCCCCATGTATAGACATCGGAGCTTCCCGTACTGACATAGGCAGATCCTGTATTTATAGCAGAAAATGTAAAGCTGTTGGAAGCAGAAGTAATATTTCCATCGCCATATCCGGCACAGGATACGGTTCCACCTCCGCCATAGCCATCGCCGGACTGATATTCCAGTAAGGAGGAATCATAGGACAGACAATAGCTGTAAGCACCCAGTGCTTCAGAACAACTGATCGATACGGTTACTGTAACCGAACCACCCTTTTGAATGGATGAGGATGAAAGCGAGATCGAGAACTGGGTAGATGCTGCATAGGAGTGTATGCTGTTTCCATATACCAGACAGCTTAATCCCAGAACCAAGATCATACATAATGCTGCTAATTTTTTTCTTGTTTTCATTTTATATATCTCCTGTATTTTATCATCTATTCATTTACTGCTGCATGATCTGTGCTGCGCCCATCAGATATTTCTGGACTTTTAACAGATCGAGAGCAGATAACATACCACTTCGTTTGATATTTGCGGCTTTCAGGTATGGATCCTTTAAGGTAGAAGCACCGATAATATGCTTCTGTATCTTTAACAGATCCAGTGCATTGATAATTCCGTCACCATTTACATCACCGAAAATAATAACGGTATAGGTGCTGGTATTGCCCGAAACAGTTATTTTTACAATGTCACCGGTACCGATACGGTCAGATGTCTTTTCTTCACCGGATGAAGTCCTTACACTGACAGTTCCGTTTGTACATCCAAGATTGGAGACAAATGCAGATACGGTGGTTGATACTGCTACGCCGGTTATGGTTCCGTCGGATACAGTATAGTTACCGTCAAATTCAGGATCTGAGCCGGAATTACCGGAAGATTTACCACGGACGATCGTTAATGTATAAGTACGTTTTGCGCCGCTTTGGGCTTTTACCGTAATTTTTACTGTATTCGTACCCTTTGACAGACTGACTTTTCCTGTTCCGGATACGGAAGCGTTTTTGTTGACCGGACTTGCAGAAATCGTAACAGAACTTGTTTTCTCTGATACGATCAGGGAATACTTGGTTGTTGTATTGACTGCAAATGTTGGTGTCAGGGAATAGTTATCAATACTCAGTGATTTGAGATAGTTGTTTGGATTGCCGCTGTCTGCCGGTTTACTGACCATGGTATCCGGCATATTTTTGTATACCGGGATACAGAATGTGATTGAATTGTTCAGTGTGCCTGCGCCACTGTAGGCATCGTATACCTTAGAGGCTTCAGAGGAAGCCGCCTGAACATTGGTCATATACTGATGGGAGTATAAGGCAGAGGTATTTGTGACATTGAATTTCTGTGTATACAAAGTATTCTGCTTCTGCAGAATGTAATTATTTCCAATGTATTGAGCACCGCCATAGATGGATTTGTATACGGTGTTCCATGGTCTTCCGTAGGTAGAACCGGAGGATGCCCATTTAAGTGCATTTGTAACGGCGTTTCCGGTTACGCTGTCGAAACCGCCGATGTTATAGAAATTATAGATCCCCGGATATACGGAATGCTTTCCATTTGTGGCAGAACTGAGTGATGAGCCAACCTCCTGTTTGATTCGGGAGGCAATGTGGTATGGGCTGACACCGACTGCCTTTCCGGCTTTGATGATCAGTTCGGAATATGTACTGTTGGAACCGGATGGCTTGGATTTGTACATAAAGGTTCCGTTCAAAATGGATTCCACGCCGGATTTGGACTGAGAATCTTCATAAGAGAGATTCTCAAATGCAAATACGAACCGTTCATACAGATAAACACGGGGATCCAGATAATAGGAGACCAGTTTATCCGATGCGGCATACCAGCAGTTACCATCAAAGGATGCCCATGTATCGGTTTTGATGTTGTAACCGATCGTCGTGGAACGCCAGTTGTAGCGTGGATAACTGCTGGTTCCCTGAACCAGATTTTTGATCTGACCGGATTTGTTTCGTTCATTATCTACAAGATCATCCCAGTCGATTCCTGTCTGGACAGCTTTAAAAGTCCAGGATGGATGAGCCTCATGCAGTTCCCGGAGCTGTGCCTTATAGCTTTCCGGAAATCCCTGATCATTCATATAGGATTCAAAATCTTTGTCGGATTTTTTCCCTGAGGATTCTGTCGTTGCTGTTGTATTGTTTTTATCAGAAGAGTCTGTTTTGTCGATAGTGACATATGAAGCGGATACGTAGCCGGTATAGGTTGTCTTGTTATAAACAAGGGATACTTTATACCAGGAGCTGTTTGAGGTGTTCAGGATTGTAAGCTTGTGACCCCCATTTAACATAATGTTACTGCCGTGATCCGTTACAGGATTGCCGCCGGGGGCATCACGGAAATAAACATTCGTTACTCCATCTTTGATATGACCGGATTTTCCTGCGGCATCAGAAAGTCCGCTGTTCATGAAAAGACAGACCACAAGACAGCAGATAAGTGCTGCGATCGCCAGTATGGCGGATCGGTATGGTCTGTTACTTAGCCGTTTGTTATTCATATGATGCTCTCCTTTGTATATAAATGCACGATTCGATTTTTGTGATAAAAATATATAAACCTAAAAAATACAATATTGATTTTAGTTTACCATAATCTCAGAAAAAACAAACCCCTTTTTCGTCAAAAAATTAGTGATTTCACAGAAAAAATTGGATGTGCGTACAATATAGAACATATAGGTTGGAATAGAAAATAGGACAGCGGGACAGGCCAAAAATATTTGGTTGTGAAAATGTGATTGTTGATTTGAAAATAAAAAGAGATGCTGACCGATATAGTGGAGCAGGCATCTCTTTTTTCATGTGTATATTTATCCGATTTTTAATTTAAATTTCTGAATATCTTTGTCAGTATCAACTTTTTCGATCTTTCCGCCCAGACCACGGATCTTTTCATCAAATTTCTCATATCCACGCTGGATATAAACAATATCATCTACGATCGTAATTCCTTCTGTTGCGAGTCCTGCGATGCAAAGCGCAGCTCCTGCACGAAGATCCGGCGCACTGACTCTTGCTGCCGTAAATTTCTCAACACCTTCGATTGTTGCTGAATTACCTTCAACTTTGATATTCGCACCCATACGTGCCAGCTCATCTAAATATTTAAAACGATTCTCAAAGATACTTTCTGTGATCGTACTTGTTCCCTTTGCAAGTGCAAGCACAACACCGATCTGTGGCTGCATATCTGTCGGATATCCCGGATATGGTAATGTCTTCACCTGTGTACTTGTCAGACGTCCCTTAGCCACTACGCGGACTGCATCATCAAATTCTTCTACTTCACATCCGATCTCAACAAGCTTTGCAATCGTAGCTTCCAGATGCTTCGGAATGACATTCATAACAGTCACATCACCTCTGGTTGCTGCTGCCGCAAACATAAATGTGCCGGCTTCGATCTGATCCGGAATGATAGAATAATCTGTCTTATGAAGGCGGGATACACCGCGGATCTTGATCACGTCCGTACCTGCTCCACGAATGTTCGCTCCCATACTGTTCAGGAAGTTTGCCACATCGACAACATGAGGCTCTTTTGCCACATTCTCAAGGATCGTAAGTCCTTCTGCCATCGATGCTGCCATCATAACATTAATCGTAGCTCCTACGCTTACCACATCAAAATAAATGTGCTTTCCGATCAGACGCTCTGCTTCTGCGATAATCTTGCCATGCTCGATATCCACATAAGCACCAAGCGCACGAAAACCTTTCAGATGCTGGTCGATTGGACGGCTTCCGATATTGCATCCTCCCGGAAGAGCGACTTCTGCTCTTTTATACTTACCAAGAAGTGCTCCGAGCAAGTAATAAGATGCACGGATCTTCTTGATGTAATCATATTCTATATCAAAATTTTCAATGTTGCTTCCGTTGATTCTGACTGTGTGCCGGTCAATACGGTCAACCTCGGCACCAATTCCACTGATTGCTTCCAGCAGAACGTTGATATCGTTGACATCCGGAAGATTATCGATAGTAACTGTCTCATCTGTCATAATCGCAGCTGCCAGAATTGCCAGTGCTGCATTCTTTGCTCCACCGATCTCGACTTCGCCGACCAGCGGATTGCCACCCTTAATAATATACTGTTCCATTTCGCACCTCAATTAACGATTTCTTTCCCTCTGAAATATATCCTGTTCTATACTTCTGTCAAACACTCTATTCATACTCTTTATTATTTCATGAATAAAAAACCTCATACTTTTTATTCTTTCCAGATCTCTCAGGATTTGTATGAAGCTTTTTGTAATAATCCTCTATATCACATATCAGTATAGCATATTTCTATATTCATTGCAAAATCAACTTTTGAAGTTCTTGTTCACTGCCTCGGAAGACGTTCCGGTCGACCTTGCGCCGTATGCCGGAAATCGTATGCGA
>ERZ773165.1993-NODE-1993-length-10922-cov-2.475384_pt1 | contig 10922 bp, 8 predicted proteins | sample MGYA00581003_ERZ773165 | MGnify/ENA primary metagenome ERZ773165 (study PRJEB29015, sample SAMEA2737817) | human gut metagenome | biome: human gut; feature: human-associated habitat; material: faeces | place: China | collected 2012 ... | reverse complement strand
TATCATTTGAGTGATTTCCGGTTTCAGCCATGGCCGGGAACCATTGCAATTACTACTCTTTTGGAGTTTTGCTCATGGCTGTGTTATAATTATTTCGTGAGGTGATCCTATCCGGTTCCCGCGCACGAGAGGACTTCCGCCGCACAAGCGACGGCACACGCCAAATGCCGGAAATGCCAGAAAGGACTTTACTTATGCGGCGCAGCCCTGTATAATCGTTTAAGATGGAAAATCGTCGAAAGACTATGCTGCAGGGCCATATGTCTGAGTGGGAGAGCCCCTATGATCGACCGACCGCACCCTTAAGGCAACACCGCGCAGTGAAAGCTGCGGTATTGCCTTGGCAGGACTGCGGTCAGTTTTTTTTCTCTGCGAAAGGAGGGAGCATCGGTGAACCGCGTGTTCCGCGAGGAAAAGAAATATCTGATCTCGCTGCCGGAGGCGCTGCAAACCTGCCATCGGCTCGCGCAGGTCATGCACGAGGACCCGCACAACGGCATAAGCGGCTACCCTGTCCGCTCGCTTTACTTCGATACGCTCGACGACAGGGACTTCCACGAAAAGGCTGCGGGCGTAGAGCTGCGGCGCAAGCTGCGCCTGCGCTGCTATGATCCGGCGGCAGACTTCGCCATGCTGGAGATGAAGCAGAAGCAGGGCGCAAGTCAGCTCAAGCGCTCTCTGCGCGTGACACGGGAGGATGCCCAAGCGCTCACGCGCGGCGACTACGCGCCGCTGCTGCGGTATCCGGAGTCTTTTGCCGCGGAGTGCTACGCGCTGATGCACAGCCGGTGCTATCGCCCCAAAACGATCGTAGAATACGACCGCAAGGCATTTATCGCCAAGGAGAACAAAATACGCATTACCTTTGACAGCCGCATTGTTTCCGTCGAGAGCTGCTTCGACCTCTTTTCGCCGCGGCTGAACATGAACCCCGTGCTCGATCCGTACTGCGTGGTGCTTGAGGTCAAGTACAACGGCTTTCTGCTCGATTATCTTCGCGAGCTGATCAACAGCGTGGATCGCAGTGAGCTTTCTGTCAGCAAATATGTGCTTGCCCGCCAAAACGGATGTCAGACGAGGCTATAGGAGGAAAACACCATGAGACAACAGATCCTGAACCTTTTTACCACACCCCGCGATATGTCGTGGGAGGATATTCTGCTCAATATCGTCCTTGCCGCCGTGCTGGGCTTTTTTATCTTCCTGTCCTACGCCATCTCCCACCGCGGGACGATCTACAGCCGCAAGTTCAACGCCTCACTCGTCATTCTCGCGGTGCTGACGGGGACGGTCATGACCGTCATCGGCAACAACATCGCGCTGTCTCTCGGTATGGTGGGCGCGCTGTCCATCGTGCGTTACCGTACCGCCGTGAAGGATCCGATGGACCTGTTGTACCTGTTCTGGGCCATCACGTCCGGCATCGCGGCCGGCGCGGGCATGTATCTGCTGGTGGTGGTCGCCGGCGCGGTGATGATCGGCATGCTCGCCCTGTTCTATTCGCATCAGGACAAGGGCCGCGTGTACATCGCGGTGATCCATTACGCTTCCGACGCGGTCGGGGACGACATCACGCGCGCGTTCGGCCGCACGAAGTTCTTCGTCAAATCCAAAACCATGCGTGGCGACCATGTGGAGATGGCCGTGGAAGTGTTCTGCGACGACAAGGACATGACGTTCGCCGAGCGGATTCGTGCCATCGAGGGTGTTGAGGACGTCACCCTGATACAGTACAACGGTGAATATCACGGATAGGACGTGGTGACAGGAAGGAATCTGTTTGGCTGACACACCGGAAATGGGCAGGACGCCGTCCACCGACGAGCTTGTGCCGGAGCTGACGTTCGACGAGATCGACCGTGCGTTCGACAACAACGAGTTCTGCTTCTACCTGCAGCCCAAATGCAATGCGGCTACGGGTGCCATCGTCGGTGCCGAGGCGCTGGTGCGTTGGAACCACCCCAAATATGGTGTGGTATCTCCGGGCAGGTTCGTTCCCATGCTGGAACAGGCCGGACAAATCTCCCGACTGGACGTGTTCGTATGGCGTTCCGTGGTCCGGATGCTGGCACGTTGGGAACGTGAGGGCCGCAATCTGGTGCCGATTTCCGTGAACGTCTCCATGGTGGACATCGACCAGATGGATGTGGCGGACACGCTCACCGGACTGCTGAACGAATACGATGTCGACACTCGGCTGCTCCAAGCGGAAATCACCGAAAGCGCCGTGGCCAGGAACCTGTCCAAAGTGGAAAGCACCATCCGCAAGCTGCATGCGGACAACATCGCGGTGCTGATGGATGATTTCGGATCGGCGTATTCGTCGCTGAACATGCTCAAGGACATCAACGTCGATGTGATCAAACTTGACATGAAATTCATCGACCTCAATGAGGACAATGCCAGCAAAGGGCTGAAAATCGTCGAATCGGTGGTCAACATGGCCAGAAAGCTGCGACTGCTGGTCATCGCCGAAGGCGCACAGACCAAACAGCAGGTCGACCAGCTGCTGTCCGTGGGATGCCGGTACATCCAAGGGTATTACTTCCACGAACCGCTTCCGGTGGGACGGATGGAGAAGCTGTTGGCCGAACGTCCCGACGACCGGCATTTCTGGGATATGTCAAACGATTTCATGCATGGCAGCTATGTGCCCGTCAACGGCCGTACCATGCTTGAGACGTCCACGCTCGCCGCCAGCACCTTCGAGATTCTGGCCAATGGCGTGGCGGAACTCTCCCGACTGAATGTGAAGACGGGCGAGTACCGCGCGGTCAAACGCGATGGCATACTGCCGACGCCGGAAACCGATGATTTCGAAACCTACGTGCAGACGCTGATCGCCGAACGCGTGGTGCATCCGGACGATGCCGACAGGTTCCGTGCTGATATGGATCTGGCTTCGCTCCGTTCGCTGCTGTTCTCGCAGAAATCCGCGTTCGGAGTGTACCGCAGTGAGGTGCTGGCCAGAACCGGCGTGATCTCCTTCGCGGTGATTCCCTCACGTGAATGCTCCGAAAGCGATCCATGGGCCGTGGTGATGGTTGGCCGGAACCTGCCGATAGGGTCCTTTGTCCGGTTGAACGGCGAGGAGTACCGACGGGATTCATTGACGGGGCTGCTCAACCGCAACGCTTTCGACGATGATGTGGAATTCATCCAAGCCACCCATGACAAGCCGTTGACGGTGATGTACATAGATCTGATTGGCCTGCATGAGATCAATAATCATTTGGGTCATGCCAGAGGCGACGTGGTGCTGTGCGAGCTTGCGGACGCGGCGCGCGCCTATTTCGGCGACGATAATATCTACCGCATCGGCGGCGACGAGTTCGTGATCATCAGTTTCGCCCATTCGATGGCGCAGAGCGCCCGACAGATGGGATATATGCGTCAGGAGCTGCTTGATCACGGTTGCGAGCTGTCCGTGGGCATGGCCGAATCCGATGACGGCGAGGATATTCCGGATCTGGTCAACCAGGCGGAAAACGAGATGCGCAAGGACAAGAAGCGCTACTACGCCAGCGGCAGCGGCAAAAGGCAGTTGCGCACGTTGAACAAGCAGCTTGAGGACATCCTGGTACGCAACAAAGACATGGAATCGTTGCTGCAGCATTTGAATACACGGTATTCGATCGCTTATGTGGTCAATCTGCGTGCCGATACGCAACGGCCGGTCGTGGTTCCCGGCTATGTGCAAAAAATGCTTGACAAACATGGCGGTTCCTTCCACGAGATGCTGCTCGACTATTGCGACAAATTGGTGGCGCCGGCCTACCGGGACGGCTTCCGCATGCTGTTCGACTACGATTACGTCCGCGACCGGATATGCAGGGAAGGCGCTATACGGTACGCCTACGTCAGAAACGACGGCGAACGGTTCCTGATTACGATTTTCCCCGACACCCATTCCGTGGACGAGGTCATGTGGGTGTTCGCCAAAGAAGACACGTCGTCCGAAGAATAGGATTTCGGGCATCGGACGGTATGCTGTCCGGTTTTGCCGGTGTTGTGGGATATTGACGAAAAAATTGTGTGTCGTGGGTGCTTCCTCGCATGGAAAAGGGCTTATGATGAAACCGTTGGCCGCGGCAATGGATGCCGTGGTCTTCGCTTGAACACACAGTCGCTTAAAGGAGAGCACTATGGTCTATCGCATGATTTTCAACCAGACCGCGTATTTCGGCCGCGGAGCCATCAAGGAGATTCCGGGCGTCGCCAGGTCCCACGGCTTCACCAAGGCGTTCATCGTCACCGATCCGGTGCTGCTGGAGACCGGCACCGTCAAGAAGGTCACCGACGTTCTTGACGAGGCGGGCATGCCGTATGAGGTGTTCGACAACGTCAAGCCGAATCCGCCGGTCGAGTGCATCCATGATGGCGTCGCCAAGTTCGCAGCCTCCGGAGCCGACTTCCTGATCGGCCTGGGCGGTGGTTCCCCGCAGGACACCTGCAAGGGCATCGGCATCGTGACTGCCAATCCGGAATTCGCCGACGTGCTGTCCCTTGAAGGCGTGGCCGACACCAAGAACCCGTCCGTGCCGATTTTCGGTGTGCCGACCACCGCCGGCACCGCGTCCGAAACGACCATCAACTATGTGATCACCGACACGGCCAACAAGCGCAAGTTCGTGGCCGTCGACCCGCATGACATCCCAATCGTCGCCTTCGTGGATCCGGACCTGACCGACTCCATGCCGCGCGGCCTCAAGGTGGCCACCGGACTCGACGCCCTGACCCACGCCATCGAGGGCTACATCACCCCGGGCGCATGGAGCCTGTCCGACTGCCTGTCCATGCAGACCATCCGCATGATCGCCAAGAACCTCGCCAAGAGCGCCGATGGAGACATTCCGGCCGGCGAACAGATGGCCTACGCCTCCTACATCACCGGCATGGCTTACTCCAACGTCGGCCTCGGTCTGGTGCACGGCATGGCCCACCCGCTGGGCGGCCGCCTCGGCGTGGCGCACGGTGTGGCCAACGGCATCCTGCTGGCCCCGGTCATGGAATACAACAAGGACTACACCGGCGAGAAGTACCGTGACATCGCCGACGCCTTCGGTATCGCCGATGCCTACACCGGCGACATCGAAACCGTGCGTGAAGAGGCCGTCCAGGCGGTGCACAAGCTCACCGTGGATCTGAAGAACCCGACCAAGATCTCCGAAGTTGGCGCCACCGAAGCCGACCTGGAGCCGCTGGCCCATGACGCCTTCCACGACGTGTGCACGCCGGGCAACCCGCGCCAGGCCACCCAGGAAGACATCCTCGCCATCTACAAGAGCCTGATGTAGGTCCGACTGTGGTAGGCGCAATCGCAAAACCGCAATCGTAAAAACAAAACGGACGGCATCGATCGCATGGTCGGTGCCGTCCGTTCGCTATCCGCGGAAAATACGCCGCGAATAATCGCTATACCTAATCGCTATTCCTCGTGCTTCTCGCTCCACTCCTCATCAGTGGGAGTGTCGTCATACAGCTCATGGCCTTCCTGTTCGGCCAATTCCATCTGCTCGTTGATCCACGCGGCCTCGGCCGGATTGATATCAGCGGTGTTCAACACCTTCTGCCACACCGGATACAGCAGATGCATCACGGGATATAACGCGGTGATGAGGATTTCCGGCTTGTGTTTGCGGTAATGCTGCGGATGCGCGTTGAACGTGTTCTTGAAACGGCGCATATAGTTGAGGAACGATGCCGGAGACGTGTCCATACGACGTGCGCTGATGCCCGCGATCATCCGCGGACAATACACGGTCTTGAGATCCTTGCCCAACAGATGCAGCGAGATGTCGATGTCCTCATGCATCACATCCGCCTTGTCTTGGCAGACCTCGTCGGCGATTTCGCGCCAGGCGGTGGCGCGCAGGGCCATGTTGGAACCGAACAGCAGAGGTTGCCCATCATCGGCCCTATAAATACGTTTGCGGGTGGAATTGTCCCCGCGAAGCCCGAAATGACGGCTCGGCAAATCGTAATACATCACCGGACCGGTGGCGCCCATCGCATCCGGATCCTCGGTGAAAATGCCGGACACCACCTCCACCCAGTCCGGGCGGATCATGCAGTCGGCATCGAAACGGCCAAGAATATCGCCGGTGGCATGATTCAAACCATAATCACGCGTTGGAATCAGACCCTGCTCATCATCCTGATGCAGCAGCTTCACCGGCGCTTCCGGATGGTCCTTCATGAACTGCTCCACCACGGCAACGGTCGAATCAGTGGAACGGTTATCGACGACAATCACCTCATGAGGCATCACGGTCTGCCGGGTGGCGTTGAGCAGGCAATCGTTGATACGCTCCTGTTCATTCCAGGCGGGGATGACAATTGAAACGTTCAGCATGGTTTCAAGAATAGGTTCCAGCCCGTACACGGTGCCTGTCTACAATAAGGAGCCATGAGCGAACGCGAACAGCATATGGATACGGACAAGAGGACGGGAACGTCCGGACAGTGCGGCAATACCGACGAAATGCGTTGGGATCTCGGCACGCTGTTCCCTGCGAAAGGCGATCCACGCAGACCTCCGGAATGGCTGGGTCGCGCGCTGCTGTACATCGCCATCGCCATCGTGCTGCTCTCCTTCTGCTGGCGCAGTTGGGGCAAAATCGAATACCTCATCATCGACGTCGTCATCTCGCTGTTCCTGGCGCTCGCCGTGGAGCCGGTGGTGATTCCGCTGGTCAAGCATGGCTGGAAGCGTTCGTTCGCTTCGATTTTCGCGTTGCTGATGTTGGGTGTCCTGCTTTGCGTGATGTTCGGTCTGTTCGGCAATCTGTTCGTGCAGCAGGTCATCGCTTTGTGCAACGGTCTGCCGGCCCTCTACCAGCAGATCTGCGATTTCGTGGCGCAATACACGGATTTCAAGCTTCCTGAGATCAACAGTCTCGGCGGTGAGATTCTGAAGAACATCCAGACCTCGTGGGTCACGGATTTCGCGGGCACCGCCATCAGCACGGTGTCCGGATTCTTCAGCTTCCTGCTGAACCTCATGACGGTGATCATGACCACGTTCTACATTTCGGCGGCCGGCCCGAAGCTGCGCCGCGCGGCCTGCCAGTGGATGGCTCCCTCCGCGCAGCGCCGGTTCCTGTTCGTCTGGACCGTCAGCCAGACGCAGATCTCATCGTTCCTGTTCTCACGTGCCATCCTCGCCGTGCTCAACGCGTTCTTCACCTCGATCTGCCTGATGGCGTTGCACGTGCCGTATTGGATGCCGTTGGCGTTGTTCTGCGGCGTCGTATCGCAGTTCATCCCGATGCTCGGCACGTACATCGGCGGCGCGTTGCCGGTGCTGTTCGCCTGGGGCAGCTGTGGTTTGTGGCAGGCGATCGCCGTGGTGGCGTTCATCTGCGTCTACCAGCAGATCGAAAACCTGATCTTCGCGCCGAAGATCTCCCGCCGCACCATGGACGTCAACGATGCGGTCGCCTTCCTTGCCGTCCTGGCCTTCGGCTCGCTGTTCGGCGCGATCGGCGCGTTCCTGGCGCTGCCTATCGTCGCCTCAATCCAGACGATCGCCCGCACCTACACCAAGCGGTACGATCTGGTCAATTCGCCGCTGATGGACGATCCGGTTCCAGACAAGAAGTCGAAGCTGGTGGAAGGCGCCGAAGTCATCAGCGAACACCTGCACGCCGTGCCGCGCGCCGTGCAGGGGTCGAGCGCGCATGTGCCGATTCCCGACGACGTGCGCTTCCTGCAGGAGCAGGCGTACAATATCACTCGGTCCGACGAGACCGGGGATGCCGACGAATCGCAGACCGTCGCCATTCCGAAGCACGTGTTGGACGGGGGCGATCGCAAGCCGCTGCGGGGAACCGCGGAAGCGGACGGAGCGCAGACGGAAGCCGGACCGCAGGTAGCGGACGGGTCGCAATCGCAGGGAACGGATGACAATCCGAGAAGTAGGTGGCGTTAATGGTATTGCTGAGCGTACTTGATGTCGTGCTGGTGGTTTTGGGCGGCGCCGGTATGCTCTACCAAGCGGTCTGCATCGTCATCTCGCTGTTCGCCAAGCCGATCAAGTTCCCCGAAGCGCCGATGAACAAACGGTACGCGGTGCTGATTTCCGCGCGAAACGAAGCGAACGTCATCGGCAACCTCATCGACTGCCTGCATTCGCAAACCTATCCGAGCGAGCTCATCGACATCTGGCTGGTGGCCGACAACTGCACCGACAACACCGCCGAAGTGGCCCGAAACATGGGATGCCACGTCATCGAACGATTCAACAAGGAGCAGGTCGGCAAAGGCTACGCGCTGACCTATCTGCTCGACCAGATGAACGAGTCGGGCGCATCCGACCCGTATGACGCCTTTTTCGTGTTCGATGCCGACAACAAACTCGACAAGCACTACATCGAGGAAATGAACAAGGGCTTCCAAGCCGGTTTCAAAATCCTCACCAGCTACCGCAATTCCGTGAACCTGTCCGACAATTGGGTGTCGTCCGGTTCCGCGTTGTGGTTCATCCGCGAATCGCGCTTCGTTTCCGCCTCCCGCATGTGGCTCGGCAACAGCTGCCACGTGGGCGGCACCGGCTTCATGTTCTCCCAGGAGATCATGCGTCGCAACAACGGCTGGAAATTCCACCTACTCACCGAGGATCTGGAATTCACCATGGACAGCGTGCTGCACGGCGACCGCATCGGCTACTGCGGCACCGCCATCCTGTACGACGAGCAGCCGGTCACCTTCGCGCAAAGCTGGCGTCAACGCCTGCGTTGGAGCAAGGGCTTCCTGCAGGTGTTCCGCTATTACGGACCGGCGTTGATCAAGCGCGCGGTCAGGGAACGTGATTTCTCCGCCGTCGATTTCACGCTGCTGCTGTGCCCGTTCACCGTGCTCGGCATCGCACGCGTGCTGTTGGGCATGCTGTTCGCCGCCTGCGGTTTCGTGACATGGCAAAGCCAGCTGAATTCGCTGACCGGCTGGACATCCGGCATTGTGATATCGGTGATCGGCATGATGGGACTCGCCGCATTGACCATCGTGGCGGAACGCGATCACGTGGGCGCCACCAACAAGGAGTTGCTCGCCTACGTGCTGGCCTTCCCGATCTACATGCTGAGCTATGTGCCGATTTCGTTCCAGGCGGTGTTCGCCAAGTCCGAATGGAAGCCGATCGAGCATAAGGGCTGAGGCTTGCCCGCGGCGGTGTGAACGGGCATGAGATGTTTCGTGGCGATCCATACGGTGCGGATGGTGAAAAGATGACGAAGAGAGGGTGTGGTTTGGCTATGGATGACGCTGGCGATTACCGCTATACGCGACGACGCCGAGCGATCACGGTGGCGGTTTCCGTCGTGGCCACCGTCGCACTGTGCGTCGGCTATGCAGTGGCCGACATGTGCGATGTCGCACCGGGCGTCCTCACATTGCGCCATGTCGAACATTCGACGGCCGCCGCTGCCGGCCGTTCGATCGAGGCGGCCGACGTGATCGCCGACATCGACGCTTCCAAGACCATCGATCCGGCCGCTGCGCGCGCGCTGACCGACGCGTTCCGAGCCTCAGCCGCCGGCTTCGGCGGCGAATTCTCCATCGCCATCGCCGACGCGTCGGGCAACGTGGTCGCGGAAAACAACATCGACGTGCCCCGCACGCCAGCATCCACCATGAAAACGTTGACGGCGTATGCGGCCGCCGTCGAACTCGACATGGGCAAGACCCTGGACACGCAGACCTATCTGGAACAGTCCCAGGACGGCACCGCGCGGCTGGTGCTCAAAGGCAACGGCGACATGCTGTTGGGAGCCGGAGCGTCCGACGCGAACCACATCAACGGACGTGCCGGATTGGGCACGCTTGCCGGGCGGACCGCACAGGCGTTGCGGCAGCGTGGCATCACCTCCGTGACATTGGCTTATGACGACACACTGTTCGGCAACGACCGCTGGCCGCAAGGCATCGCCGAACTCGACACGGACCACCTGTACTACGCCCCGACAGCTTCCATGGCCGTGGACGGCGGCAGGAATTGGAACGGGACAGGTCCGGCCAATCCTGATGTGTTCTCGGCGTATCCGGCATTGAGCATGCAGCCGGCGCGTGACGCGGCGCTGGTGTTCCAGCAGCGGCTGGCCGAACAGGGCATCACGGTTCAGGGATTTGTATCGCAAGGCACGGTTGCGGGGGCATCCCATCCGCTTGCCTCCGTGCGTTCGGCGTCGTTGAACGAGATTATGGCGTTCACCATGCGGCATTCCGACAATTCGCTCGCCGAGGAATTCGGCAGGCTGCTGGCGTTGCAGGTCGGCGCGGACAATTCGCCGGCTGGCGCGGTGCAGGCTGTGAAAAGCGTGCTGGAGCGCAAAGGCATCACTACGACCGGGCTCGACATGCGCAATTGTTCGGGACTTACGGAGGATTCGAAACTGACGGCGCGCACCCTGCTCGAAGTGCAACTGCGCAATCTGGCTGCGGGATCGGGGGCGGCCGCAGCCGAAGGAATGTCCGTCATGGGCTTCGTCGGCACCGCTGAGAGCCGTCTGAACGATGCTGACGAAGCGGGGCTGATCCGTGTGAAAACCGGCAGTCTGGGCGACGTGACCTCCATGACCGGCAATGTGTCGCGGTTGAACGGCGGAGCGTTGACCTTCGCGGTGATCGTCAACAATCCCACCGATTTCGCGGCGGCGAAGGCGGCCATCGACACATTCGTGGCCGGTCTGCCGAAGCTGTGAACGGCCACGTGTGAATCTTCCCAGCGGATATTCAGCATATAGCCAGAAACACGTCATTCGCATGTGCCAAGATGGTGGGCATGCGAATCGCTGACGTACAAGAAGACATTGATCACGAGCTGATCAGCAAAGAAGAGATCTCCGACATCATCAACCGTGCCGCGGCACAAGCCAGTGAAGACTATCGTGGCAAGAACCCGCTGCTGGTCTGCGTGCTCAAGG
>ERZ773165.1992-NODE-1992-length-10927-cov-2.780077_pt1 | contig 10927 bp, 9 predicted proteins | sample MGYA00581003_ERZ773165 | MGnify/ENA primary metagenome ERZ773165 (study PRJEB29015, sample SAMEA2737817) | human gut metagenome | biome: human gut; feature: human-associated habitat; material: faeces | place: China | collected 2012 ... | reverse complement strand
AATCTTCTAAGGGAAGAAGAGATAAGAGAAGAGCAAACTGGAAAATGTCTGCTCCTACTTTAGTAAAATGCAGCAAATGTGGAGAGCTTATGATGCCACACAGAGTTTGCAAGAACTGCGGATCATACAACAAAAAAGAAATCATTCCTCAGGACTAATAGTAGAAAACCAGTAAAATTAAGGATTGAACGATATCGTTCAATCCTTTTTTGATTGATTTTATCCCTTTTTTATCCCATAATAAAATGAAGGTACTTTTTGCTTGTATATAGCTTGCAGGGATGTTATTATACTGAGAGGATATTTAGATATTAAAGAAAGAAGGAAGCAAATTATCATGAATAATATAGACGATTTAGTTGAAATCTATGAGTGTCCGCTCTGTGGCGGTGCCGGGATTCTCGAGGAGGACTGCGGCAGCTCATATTATGTGACATGCCTTGAGTGCGGATGCCACTCAGTAAATATTGATTTCAAGTCAGACGATGACAGACTTGATGCAGCAAAGCGCACTGCTGATTTATGGAACTGTGGCAAGGTTATTTCCATGAGTCCGGGAGAATGATGGAAGCCATATAGAGTAGTGAATTGGTTATTGATTTATACCTATGATTATAGTATATTTTATTTAATCAATTAGTAGTTTGCTTTTTAGCAGGCACAGGGAGGTCACAATGCAAAGTACAACAAGGGTCGCACTCGATGCAATGGGTGGCGACAATGCACCCGCAGAGGTAGTAAAGGGTGCGGTAGATGCGGTTAACAAAAGAAATGATATAAAGATATTTCTTGTAGGACAGAAGGTACCGGTAGAGAGGGAGCTTTCTTTGTATACATATCCTAAGGAGCAGATAGAGATAGTAGATGCGCCTGAGGTTATAGAGATGGCAGAGCCACCGGTTGGGGCAATCAGACGAAAGAAGCAGTCATCAATCGTTGTTGGCATGAATATGGTCAAGAATAAAGAGGCTGATGCATTTGTTTCAGCGGGAAGCTCAGGTGCTGTACTTGTCGGAGGACAGGTAATAGTCGGCAGGATAAAGGGCATACAAAGGCCGCCTTTGGCACCGCTTATTCCGACTGAGAGGGGCGTATCCCTGCTCATAGACTGTGGAGCCAATGTGGATGCCAGAGCTGAGCATCTGGTACAGTTTGCCAAGATGGGCTCTATCTATATGGAGCATGTTGTAGGCGTGAAGAATCCAAAGGTTGCATTGGTCAATATCGGTGCAGAGGAAGAGAAAGGTAATGCCCTGGTAAAGGAGACCATGCCGCTTCTTCGAGAGTGCACAGATATCAATTTTGTCGGAAGCATTGAGGCAAGGGATATTCCAAAGGGAGATGCCGATGTTATAGTCTGCGAGGCTTTCACAGGCAATGTCATATTAAAGCTATACGAGGGTCTCAGCTCAACACTTATCGGAGTTATAAAGAAGGGGCTCATGAGCACACTAAAGAGCAAGATAGGCGCTGCACTTGCACTTCCGGCTCTTAAGAATACGCTAAAGTCATTTGATGCGACCGAGTACGGCGGAGCACCGCTTTTAGGATTGAATGGTCTTGTGGTAAAGACCCACGGCAGCTCCAAGGCAAAAGAAATCACTAACTCTGTTTTCCAATGTGTTACATTTAAGGAAAAAGAGATTAATGATAAAATTAAAGAATATATTATTAATAAGCCGGCTGATTAGATAGCAGTACTGCTGTATGATTGGTCACTATAAACAGAAATGAGAGGTATTAAAAATGGAATTTGAGAAGCTTAGAGACATTATTGTCGAGGTACTTAACGTGGACGAGACCGAGGTTACTATGGAGTCAACATTCATTGATGATCTTGGCGCTGACTCTCTGGATGTATTCCAGATTATCATGGGTATCGAGGAAGAGTTCGATATCGAGATTCCTAATGAGGAAGCAGAGAAAATCGTCACTGTAGGCGATGCTGTTGAGCAGATTAAAAAAGCTGTAAGCGAGCAGTAGTATGTTTAACTAATGAAAAGCCCTTTATTATGAGGGCTTTTCGTTATACTCACGGAACATGTAAATGGATAGATATGGAAATAGAGGAAAAATTATGGCAGATTTAAATGAATTTCAAAGCAAAATAGGCTATACGTTCAAGAACCGACATCTGCTTGAGCAGGCGCTGACACACAGCTCGTATGCCAATGAAAAGCACATGAAAAAGCATTCTGATAACGAACGTCTGGAGTTTTTGGGCGATGCTGTTTTGGAAATAGTTTCAAGTGAGTTTTTGTTTATCAATTATCCACAAAAGCCTGAGGGTGAGCTTACCAAGCTGCGCGCAAGCATTGTTTGTGAGCCGACTCTTGCACTTTGTACAAAGCCACTTGACCTTGGAAAGTACTTACGTCTTGGCAGGGGCGAGGATCATACAGGTGGCAGAAAGAGAAAATCGATTCTTTCTGATGCACTTGAGGCAGTGATTGGAGCAATTTATTTAGATGGTGGTTTTACTAATGCAAAGGAGTTTGTGCTTAGGTTTATCATGACTGATATTGAGAACAAGCAGCTCTTTTATGATAGCAAGACTATCCTTCAGGAGCTTATACAGGGCAGACACGAGCAGCTTTCTTATGAACTTATTGATGAGAGCGGTCCGGACCATGACAAGCAGTTTACAGTTGCGGTGCTTGTGGACGGCGAGCGTGTCAGCGAGGGAGAAGGCCACACAAAGAAGGCGGCGGAGCAGCAGGCTGCATATCAGGCACTTCTTTTGTACAGAAACAGGGAATAGGAGTTTTTAATGTATTTAAAGAGTTTGGAAGTACAGGGCTTTAAGTCCTTTGCCAACAAAATTGTTTTTGAGTTCCACAACGGCATCACAGGTATTGTAGGGCCAAACGGCAGTGGAAAGAGTAATGTCGCCGATGCGGTCAGATGGGTGCTCGGTGAGCAGAGCGCAAAGCAGCTTCGTGGTGCCAGCATGCAGGATGTTATTTTTGCAGGTACAGAGAACAGGAAGCCGCTTGGATACGCGTATGTTGCAATCACGCTTGACAATTCAGACCATTCGCTTGCGATTGATTTCAATGAGGTTACGGTTGCCAGACGTGTTTATCGGTCAGGGGAGAGTGAGTATCTAATCAATGGCAATCCGTGCAGACTCAAGGAGGTTTCGGAGCTTTTCTATGATACCGGTATCGGTAAAGAGGGCTATTCCATCATTGGACAGGGCCAGATTGACAGGATTTTAAGTGGAAAGCCGGAGGAGAGGCGAGAGCTGTTTGATGAGGCTGCCGGCATTGTGAAGTTTAAAAAGAGAAAGCTTACAGCACAAAAGAAGCTCGATAATGAGCGAGAGAACCTTGTGCGTGTCAATGATATCCTGACAGAGCTTGAGAGACAGGTAGGTCCGTTACAGAGACAGTCCGAGAAGGCTCATACATATCTTAAAAAGAGAGAAGAACTGAAGAACTACGATGTCAACATGTTTTTGCTTGAATCAGCGCGTATTGAGACCGAGCTTAAGTCAGCTGATGAGAAATACGCTATTGCGGATGACAAGCTAAAGGAGACCAACGCCACATACGAGAGCATCAAGGCAGAGTATGAGAGGCTTGGGAACGATATGCAGCAGATGGATGAGCGTATCGAGTCTCTTCGTGAGAGCATCACAAGCACTTCATCCACCAGACAGAAGCTTGAGAATCAGATAGAGCTTTTAAAGGAGCAGATTCACACGGCCGAAATGACGGATGAGCATTTGCAGTCGCGTCTTTTAGCTATCGAAAAGGAAAAGGCGCAGCGTCTTAAAAGCAGGAAAGAGTATGATGACAAAAAAGCTGCACTGGAAGCTGATATAGAGCAGATGAAGCAGAACGAGCTTCTTGCGGTAAACGAGCATGAGGCTGTGCTTGCAGAGGTTAACCGCTGCAATGACGGACTGGAAAAGGGAAAGAATGAGCTTATCGCCCTACTTCAGGAGCGAGGCAGTATCCAGTCAAGGCAGCAGCGTTTTGCCACTATGCTTGAGCAGATTAATATCAGAAAGGCAGAGCTTACCAAGCGTCTTTTAGATAGGAAGACAAGGGAAGCAGGGCTTGATGATATATTGGATGAGGCTAATAAGAAGCTTAATGCTGTCAATGAAGAGATAGCCGGTTTAAAGGAAAAGGAGTCGGCTCTTTTGGCAAAGGCCAGGGAGTGGAGAGATAAGTCCAGAGAGAATGCCCGCCTGATGGAGGAGGCTTCCACAGAGTATCATAAGTCTGTTTCCAGGCTTGAGTCGCTTAAAAACATTGCCGAGCGCTATGATGGCTATGGCAACAGCATCAAGCGTGTTATGGAGCAGAAGGCTAAAAATCCGGGGCTTCTCGGAGTGGTTTCAGATCTTATACAGGTGGATAAGCGCTATGAGATAGCGATAGAGACAGCCTTAAGTGGTAATATCCAGAATATCGTCACTGAGGATGAGGCAACAGCCAAAAAGATGATTGGCTTTTTGAAGGCCAATCATTTTGGTCGGGCTACGTTTTTACCTCTTACGAGTGTGCGTGCAAACAGAAATACTAAAAATGAGGCGGCACTCGGCGAAAAGGGTGTGCTTGGCATTGCAAATAAGCTGGTGAAGTGTGATCCGAAGTTTGATGAGGTTGTTGCATACCTGCTTGGCAGAGTGATTGTGGTGGACACAATTGACAATGCCATTGCGCTTGCTAAAAAAAATCACTATTCACTCCATATTGTGACTGTCGAGGGCGAGTATCTGGCACCGGGAGGCTCTATGTCCGGTGGTGCGTTTAAAAATTCATCCAATCTGCTTGCGAGAAATCGTGAGATTGAGGAGCTTGAAAAGAGAGTTGATCAGACTAAGACAAAGCTTAAAGAGCTTAGAGCCAGAAAGGATGATATTGCGACTGCTATTGCGCTTGGCGAGGAGGATATAGCAGCCACAAAGACATTGCTGCAGGAGAAGTATATTGAGCAGAACACAGCACAGATTTCTGTTGACAGGGCAGACCAGCAAAAGAAGGAGAGTGCGAATGTCTACGAGGATCTGCGCACAGAAAATGCCGGGATTGAAAAACAGCTCGAAGAGATAAATCAGGGCAAGAAGGATATTGCAGCGCAGCTTGAGGCATCAAAGCAGCGTGAAAAGCAGCTTGAGAAGGAAAACAGCTCATACAGTGAGATACTTGAAAAGCAGGGAGTACTTGAGCAGGAGGCTTCACACAAGGCCGCTGCCATTTCACTTGAGCTTGCAAATATCACAAAGACGGCAGAGTTTGCTATAGAAAATATCAATCGTATCAATTCAGAGATAGAGAAATTTGATGAGCAGAAGGAAAGCCTTGTGGAAGGTGCAGCTGCTGCAAAGGATGATATTAAAAAGAAGCAGGCTGATATTGATGCAATCACACAGACCATTCTGGCATCAAAGGACAACAATTCTAAGCTTGACGAGGAGCTTAGGGAGAGCCTTACAAAAAAGGAAAAGATGTCTGAGGATTACAGAGGCTTTTTTGCAAAGCAGGAGGAAGTTTCAAAGAAACAGGCTGATCTGGATAAGGAGCTTTTCAGACTGAACAGCCAGAGAGAGAAGCTTAAGGAGGCTTCAGAGACTCAGACCAACTACATGTGGGATGAATATGAGCTTACTCCGCATGCGGCAGCAGAGCTTAGAAATGATGCATACGATGATCTGCCTTCATTAAAGAAGCTGATTGCAGGCATAAAGGACGAAATCAGACGCCTCGGCGATGTAAATGTCAATGCTATCGAGGAATACAGGGAGATTTCAACGCGTTATGAGTTCTTAAAGGGACAGCATGATGACCTTATCGAGGCTGAAAAGACTCTGGTTGGCATCATTGATGAGCTTGACAGTGGTATGAGAAAGCAGTTTACAGAGAAGTTTGCCGAGATTCAGAGAGAGTTTGACAAGTCCTTTAAGCAGCTTTTTGGTGGTGGACATGGTTCCCTGGAGCTTGTGGAGGATGAGGATATACTGGAGTGCGGCATAAGAATCGTCGCACAGCCGCCCGGAAAGAAGCTTCAGAATATGATGCAGATGTCCGGTGGAGAAAAGGCGCTCACCGCTATTGCACTTTTGTTTGCCATTCAGGCACTTAAGCCATCACCGTTTTGTCTGCTTGATGAGATTGAGGCGGCGCTTGATGACTCAAACGTTTCGCGCTATGCAAATTATCTGAACAAGCTTACAAAGAACACACAGTTTATCGTTATCACACACAGACGTGGTACGATGGCGGCTGCGGACAGGCTATATGGTATCACGATGCAGGAAAAGGGTGTTTCAACACTCGTTTCAGTGAATCTGATAGAGAATGATCTGACACAGTAAAATTTTATTTATGGAGAGTTAAAATGGAAGAAAAAGAAAAGAAGCCGGGCTTTTTTAAGAGGCTCGTTTCAGGACTGACAAAGACCAGAGACAATATTGTTTCAGGCATAGATTCACTTTTCAGTGGATTTTCGCATATAGATGATGATTTTTATGAGGAGCTTGAGGAGATTCTCATCATGGGAGATCTCGGGGTGAGAGCTACAGAGAGTATCATTGAGGATCTGCAGAGAAAGGTGAAGGAACAGCACATCAAGGAGCCGGCAGAGTGCAAGGAACTCTTGATTGAGAGCATCAAGGAGCAGATGAAGGTGGAGGAGACAGCCTACAGATTTGAAAATGAAAAATCTGTTGTGCTTGTAATCGGTGTCAACGGAGTAGGAAAGACTACCACTGTCGGAAAGCTTGCAGGAAAGCTCAAGGAACAGGGCAAGAAGGTAGTTATTGCAGGTGCCGATACCTTCAGGGCGGCAGCAGGAGACCAGCTGAAGGAATGGGCAAACCGCGCCGGGGTTGATATGATTGGCGGTGCCGAGGGTGCTGACCCGGGAGCTGTTGTATATGATGCAGTTGCAGCTTCAAAGGCCAGAAACGCAGATGTGCTTCTCGTGGATACAGCCGGAAGACTCCACAACAAAAAGAATCTGATGAATGAGCTCGGAAAGATTAATAAAATCCTGGAGAGTGAGTATCCGGATGCGTACAGAGAGACGCTCGTCGTGCTTGATGCGACCACAGGCCAGAATGCACTGGTTCAGGCGAGAGAGTTTTCTGATGTGGCAAAGATCTCGGGTATCGTGCTTACTAAGATGGATGGTACGGCAAAGGGCGGTATCGCTGTAGCGATACAGTCGGAGCTTTCAGTGCCGGTCAAGTATATCGGAGTCGGTGAGACTATCGATGATTTGCAGAAATTTGATTCGGACGAGTTCGTGAATGCATTGTTTGATACTAAAACGGAATAATTTGAGAATATCTTTGAGCGTATAAGTTATATTGTTTATAATAATCTGATATATCAGTTTATATATATCTGTACGGAATTTTTGGTATAATATAATGAAAAATAACTATTCAGAACCACTGAGAACAATGCATTTTTGCGAATAATGTGTGGGTGGGTATGAATAGTTATACCGAAGAAATGAAAGGGAGAACAAATATGCTGACATTAGATAAATTTGAAGAAGCAAGTGAGAAGGTCAAGGAGGTCACCCTTGAGACAAAGCTCATTTACAGTGACTTTTTAAGTGACCAGACAGGCAATAAAGTATATCTGAAGCCTGAAAATATGCAGTTTACCGGAGCTTACAAGGTCAGAGGGGCGTACTACAAGATAAGCACACTCACAGATGAGGAGAGGGCAAAGGGACTCATCACAGCATCTGCAGGAAACCATGCGCAGGGTGTTGCGTATGCTGCAAAGTGCTATGGCTGCAAGGCGGTCATCGTGATGCCTACCACCACACCTCTTATCAAGGTAAACCGTACAAAGAGCTACGGTGCTGAGGTAGTGCTTTACGGAGATGTGTATGATGAGGCATGTGCCAAGGCATATGAGCTTGCAGAGAAAGAGGGCTATACATTTATCCATCCGTTTGATGATTTAGCTGTCGCAACAGGACAGGGAACTATTGCTATGGAGATATTCAAGGAGCTTCCTCTTGTTGAATACATCCTCGTTCCAATCGGAGGCGGAGGACTGGCAACAGGTGTATCCACACTTGCAAAGCTATTAAATCCAAAGATTAAGGTTATCGGAGTGGAGCCGGCCGGCGCCAATTGTATGCAGGAGTCATTTAAGAATGGAAAAGTGACCACTTTACCAAGCGTAAATACTATTGCAGACGGAACAGCGGTAAAGACACCGGGCTCAAATATTTTCCCATACATAAAGAAAAATCTTGATGATATTATCACAGTGGAGGATGACGAGCTTATCGTGGCCTTCCTTGACATGGTTGAGAATCACAAGATGATAGTCGAAAACTCAGGTCTTCTGACTGTAGCTGCGCTTAAGCATCTCGGAGTAAAGGACAAGAGAGTGGTTTCTATCCTAAGTGGCGGCAACATGGATGTCATTACCATGTCATCAGTTGTACAGCAGGGCCTTATTTTCAGAGACAGGATCTTTACTGTTTCAGTGCTTCTGCCGGATAAGCCGGGCGAGCTTGCCAAGGTTGCGCAGACTCTTGCCGATGTACAGGGAAATGTAATCAAGCTGGAACATAACCAGTTTGTCACTACAAACAGAAGTGCGGCTGTCGAGCTTCGCATCACGCTTGAGTGTTTTGGTACAGAGCACAAGGAGCAGATTATTGCTGCGCTCGAGAAGAAGGGCTATAAGCCAAGAATTGTACGCACTATGATATAAAAATAAAAGTATCAAGTATTTTTACTTGACACCGGGCAAACTATGTGTTATTCTACCATAGGTTCGAGGGAAAAAGAGGATACTTGATATGGAAGAAAAACTTGAACAGGCATATTTATATGATTTCTACGGTGAGCTTTTGAATGAGCATCAGCGTCAGGTATATGAGGATTTTGTATTCAATGATTTGTCACTCGGTGAGATTGCATCCGAGGAGGGGATTTCCCGTCAGGGTGTTGCCGATCTGATTAAGAGATGCAATAAGAAGCTGCTTGACTATGAGGCAAAGCTGCATCTTGTTGAAAAGTTCATGTCCATAAAGAGTGACATACGAAAGATTCATGAGCTGACAAATGATTTTAAGAAATCACATAATGAGCTATTAATGAATGAAATCGAAGCTATTTCGAATCAGATACTAGAGGAGCTGTAATATGGCATTTGACAGTTTATCAGAAAAACTGCAGAACGTTTTTAAGAATCTCCGCAGCAAGGGAAAGCTTACTGAGGATGATGTAAAGGCTGCTCTTAAAGAGGTTAAGATGGCACTCCTTGAGGCCGATGTTAACTTCAAGGTTGTTAAGCAGTTCACAAAGAGTGTTCAGGAGAGAGCAATCGGACAGGATGTCATGAATGGTCTCAATCCCGGCCAGATGGTCATCAAAATCGTAAATGAAGAGATGATTAAGCTTATGGGCTCTGAGACAACAGAGATTGCTTTCAGACCGGGCAAGGAGCTTACCGTTATCATGATGGTAGGTCTTCAGGGAGCCGGTAAGACAACCACCACAGCAAAAATTGCCGGAAAGCTTAAGAGCAAGGGCAAGAAATCACTGCTTGTAGCCTGTGATGTATATCGTCCGGCTGCGATTGAGCAGTTAAAGATAAATGGTGAGAAGCAGGGCGTTGAGGTTTTCTCAATGGGTGACAAAAACAAGCCTGCCGACATCGCAAAGGCTGCTGTGGAGCACGCTAAGAAAAACGATTTCAATGTTGTTATCATCGATACTGCCGGACGTCTTCATATTGATGAGGATATGATGGCAGAGCTTATTGAGATAAAAGAAGCTACTGATGTTTTCCAGACCATCCTCGTGGTTGATGCCATGACAGGTCAGGATGCGGTAAATGTAGCAGGTACCTTTGATGAAAAGATAGGAATTGACGGAGTTGTCATCACAAAGCTTGATGGTGACACCAGAGGTGGAGCGGCGCTTTCAATCAGAGCCGTTACAGGAAAGCCGATACTATACGCAGGTATGGGAGAGAAGCTTTCAGACCTTGAGCAGTTCTATCCGGAGCGTATGGCTTCAAGAATCCTCGGCATGGGCGATGTGCTTTCCATGATTGAGAAGGCGCAGGAGAACATTGATGAGGAACAGGCCAAGAAGCTTGAGCAGAAGATGCGCAAAAATGAGTTTGATTTTGAGATGTACCTTGATTCGATGAGTCAGATGAAGAAGATGGGCGGTCTTTCAAGCGTGATGGGCATGATGCCGGGCATGGGTATCGGTGGAGGCAAGATGCCGGATATTGACGAGGCAGCAGCCGAGAAGAGCTTATCGCGCACGGAGGCGATCATCCAGTCGATGACCCCCTTCGAGCGGGAAAACCCGTCGGTGCTCAACCACAGCCGCAAACGCCGCATTGCAGCGGGCGCGGGTGTGAAGGTCGAGCAGATCAACCAGCTGCTCAAGCAGTTTGACATGATGAATCAGATGATGAAGCAGTTCTCCGGCCCCGGCGCCTCGCGCAAGATGAAGCGCATGGGCAAGCTCGGCGGCATGGGCGGCCTTGGCGGCTTCCCCGGCCTGTAAGCATCCTGTCAACACATCGTTTCAGCCGTAACAGATTTGGCTTTACGAAATAAGAAAAACTCGATTTATTTTTGGAGGAACAATCATGGTTAAGATCAGACTGAGAAGAATGGGCGCCAAGAAGGAGCCGTATTACCGTATCGTTGTCGCCGATTCCCGCTTCCCGCGCGACGGCCGCTGCATCGAAGAAATCGGCACCTATGATCCCAAGGCGGAATCCGCCATCACCGTGGACGCCGAGAAGGCCAAGCAGTGGATCAAGAACGGCGCGCAGCCGACCGACACGGTACGCGGACTTCTGAAAAAGGCAAACGTGCTGTAAGCGCCAGGAGCGGCTGCTATGAAGGAACTTTTGCTGTACATGGCAAAGAACCTCGTCGATAATCCCGACAGCGTGAGCGTCAC
>ERZ773165.1991-NODE-1991-length-10927-cov-2.843451_pt1 | contig 10927 bp, 7 predicted proteins | sample MGYA00581003_ERZ773165 | MGnify/ENA primary metagenome ERZ773165 (study PRJEB29015, sample SAMEA2737817) | human gut metagenome | biome: human gut; feature: human-associated habitat; material: faeces | place: China | collected 2012 ... | reverse complement strand
AAGTACGTTCCATAAACCGTTCCGGCTTCGTTGCAGTAACCGTTTAATGTGCCGTCTGCTCGTCTGGTAAATGGCATCGCATGGCTGCCGGCAATCGAACGCCCCATATGAATTTCATAGCCCGTAATTGCACTTCCTGCCAGCGGTGCAAATATGCCGGATGGCTCTGCAATCGTTCCTTGTACCTGTTGCTGGTGCTTTTGGGGTTGGAAAATGGTTTCCATGTCCAACAGTCCCAGCCCTCGCAGGCTGCCGCCGCCCTCGGTTTGGTCGGGGTCAGAAACCTGCTTGCCCAACATCTGAAAGCCACCGCAGATTCCAAACAGCAAGCAGCCTTTTTCATGCAGTTTCAAAATGGCTGCCTCTAAGCCGCTCTCTCGCAGCCATCGTAAATCGGAAAGCGTGTTTTTTGTTCCCGGCAGAATCAACAAATCCGGTGTGCCCAACTCTGAACGGTGCGTAACATAACGGACAGAAACGCCCTCGATGCCGGACAATGCTGCAAAATCGGTAAAGTTTGCAATGCGGGGCAATCGAATCACAGCAATATCCAATCCCGTTCCATCGGCTGTTTGCACAGATAACTGCTCCGCAAGGCTGTCTTCTTCCTCTAAATGCAAGGGCAGATATGGCAGCACGCCCAGCACGGGAACACCTGTCAATTCTTCCAGCATCGTCAAGCCACTCTCTAAAATGCTGATGTCCCCACGAAATTTATTGATGATAATGCCCTGAATCCGGCGGCGTTCCTCCGGTCGCAACAGGGCAATCGTCCCATAGAGTGAGGCAAACACACCGCCTCGGTCGATATCGCCCACGACAATCACGGGCGAATCCGAAATGGCAGCCATGCCCATATTGACAATATCCACATCTCTTAAATTGATTTCTGCCGGACTGCCAGCCCCTTCTAATACAACAATGTCATATTCTTCTGCCAGCGATTCATAGGCGGTGCGAATCTCCGGAATCAGTTCCTGTTTTCGCTGGTAATATTCTTTCGCCCGCAAGTTGTCATAAACTTTCCCGTTCACAATCACCTGCGAACCGGCTTCGCTGGTTGGCTTTAAAAGAATCGGATTCATGCGAATATCCGGCGCAATGCCAGCTGCTTCCGCCTGCATGACCTGTGCCCGTCCCATCTCCAGGCCGTCTTTGGTGATATAGGAATTGAGTGCCATGTTTTGCGATTTAAACGGGGCAACCCGATAGCCATCTTGATGAAACATCCGACACAGCCCAGCAGTAACAACGCTTTTTCCGGCTGATGACATCGTTCCAACTACCATAATGGACTTTGCACGCATAGAAAATGCCTCCTTTCTGGTTATAAACAAGCTTTTAATGCCTGTAACAAAATCTGATTTTCTGCATGGCTGCGAATCGCTGTACGGTAGTATGTCGCATCCAACCCAACATAATTCTCACAGTGCCGAATAAGAATGTGCCGATGCAGCAACCGTTCCTGCAAGTCCGTACAAGCTGCACGGAAAAAGACAAAATTCGCTGCTGGTTTCCAGACTTGCAGCGTTGGAATGGCTTGCAAAGCATGATAAAAAGCAGGCTGTTCCTGCTCTAAAAAGGTCTGAAATTGCTGCTGGTAAGCAGTATCCTGCAAGGCAGCGATTCCGGCAGCAGCTGCCAGCGTATTCACCGACCAAGGCTGTCCAGTCTGACGAACTTTTTTGATCAAGGCAGTATCTGCACAAACGCCATATCCCAACCGCAAACCCGGAATGGCAAAGCGTTTCGTCAGCGATTTCAAGAAAAAAACATTCGGATACGCTGTGCAGCTTGCAAGCAAAGAGGCTTGCTGTGCCTCGCTGGTCATGTCGCAAAAACATTCATCCAATATCACCCGAATGCCATTTTGCAAGCAGCAATCCAGAATGGGAAGCAACTGGCTTTTTTGCAGCAGTGTTCCAGTCGGATTGTTGGGGTTGCAGAGCATCAGACAATCATATTGCCCAGTTTGCAGCTCTGGCAAAATCACATCGGTTATTGTCAAATTCGGCGACATCTGCCAGTATATCACGGAACAGCCGATTTCCTGCAAGGCGGTTTCATATTCCAAAAAAGATGGAACAGGCAACAAGGCTCGTTTCGGATGCAGACACTGCAACGCCCGAAAGAGCACATCTGCCCCACCATTTCCGCAGACAATTTGCTCTGGCTGCAATGCATGATGGGTTGCAATCGCCTGCGTCAAGGCAGTCTGCTGTGGATCTGGATAGTGCACCAAGGTGGGAATGGCAGCAAAAATCGCCTGCTTGACCGACTCCGGCACACCAAACGGATTGATATTGGCGGAAAAATCCAGTAAATCCGGTGCATTTGTTTGTTCGGTATAGATGTTTCCGCCGTGCTGCATGGATGTCATAACTTCCCTCCTATCACAGACTGAGCCACAAGAGCAAACCACCCACCAATCCGGCAAACAGCAGGCTGCTCCCGAACAACAGTTTGTTTGCAGTCAAAATATCGGTTGGCTGTGCGTGTCTGGTTGCATCGCCAATTGTTGGCTTTTCTACTACTTTTCCAAAGTAAACATGTGTTCCGCCTAGCTGAATCCCCATTGCCCCAGCGGCAACCGATTCTGTTTGTGCGGAGTTTGGGGAAAGATGTTTCCGCCGATCTCGCAAGTAAATCTGCAATGCCTGCTTTCCGTCCAACCGTAGCAAAACAGCGGTTGTCATCATCAGCCATGCGGAAATGCGAGCCGGCAGCCAGTTCCAAAAATCATCCAGCTTTGCAGCGGCTTTTCCAAAGTATTCATAGGTTTCATTGCGGTATCCCACCATGGAATCCAGCGTATTGACGGCTTTATAAAAAAATCCCAGCGGAACACCGCCCAAAAATAAATAGAATAACGGTGCAATTTCTCCATCAGATGTGTTCTCTGCAACCGTTTCCACACACGCCTTTGTCACCTCTTCTGCGGAGAGTGTCTGCGTTTCCCGTCCCACCAGCCACGAAAGCTGCTTTCGGGCAAGCGGTAAATCCTCCGCCTGTAATGCACGATAAACTTTCTTGCTCTCTGTTGCCAGACAACGAGCCGCTAAAATCTGATAGCACCAAAATGTATGCACAGCAAACCACAGCCAGAAAGAAATTCGATAGCAAAGCCACAGCACCAGCAGCGAAATTCCAGCACTGAGCAACGGGATTCCAATTGCTAAAATCACACCGGCAGCCGTCAAGCTGCTGGGTGTTTCCGGAAACCATTTCCGCAGTTGTTTTTCTGCTGCGGAAATGCCCTTTCCCATCCAGACCACCGGATGCGGCAGCCAATACGGGTCGCCAAAACAAAAATCCAGCAGGACACCCAATAGAATGCTGCTGACAACACCAACCCCTATCATGGCTGTGCTCCTGTCCGCAGCTGCATGGAAAGTCCGCAGAAAATCCGTTCGACCGTTTCCGCTTGTGCGGCAAGCTGGGCGTTCATCCGTCCGACTGCCTCTCTCCACTTTCGGTCTTCTGCGGAAATCGGCACTAATCCGCAGCCAACCTCTTGCGTAATCAAAATACAATCCTGCCAGTTCGGAACGGTTTCTTGCAGCAAGGTCAACGGGGCTTTGTTCTGTTGCAGGGACTGCGAAACAAGTGCTTCCAGATGATAAAGAATTGTCTGCCCGTTCCATTCAGAAAGCGGCCGTGCTGCACAGTCAAACACATCCGCCCTGTTTTTGTGATAGGTCTTTAAGGCGTAGGATAACCGCCCCTGTGCATACCCACCGAAAATCAAATGCATGAAATTCCTCCTAACAATGCCACGATGCCCAACCAAGCGGTTTCACATAATACTAGAAAATATCCTGCCAAATCGCCCGTTACGCCGCCAAACTGTTTCTTCTGCATGCGGGCATAATACCAAAAAATCAGCCCTGCCACGGCACAAGCAGCCACGCCAAAAAGCCGATAGCAACCTATGCACCCCACAGCGGAAAGCAGACTGATGACAATCAGTGCTGTTCCAACTCGTTTTCCGGCATGTTCTCCGAACGTCTTAACCAGCGAACTGGTCGGTGTACACGGAAACCGTGTGACAGAAATCCCACTCAAACAACGGGACAGCCAAAATCCACCTGTCAGCAGCCCAATAATCAAGCGGTTCTGTTCGGTATAAATCTGAGCATAGGCGGCAACCTGCACCAACAATACCAAAATAACAGCAAATACCGCAAATGGGCCACAGTTCGGGTCTTTTAAAATCCGTAGTTTTTCCTCCATGGGTCGGCGAGAATACAGGGCATCTGCGGTATCACAGAAACCGTCCAAATGAATGCCGCCTGTAATCCAGACATTCACCAACACCGCAAGCACGGCAAATAAATAGGCAGAACGATGCAGCAGCTGGCAGACTGTCCAGACGAGCCAAAGTCCACCGCCACAGAGCAGCCCGACAATTGGGAAAAATAACATTGCAAGCCGTAAGTTTTTTGCGTTCCAGTTCAGGCACTTTACAGGCAAAGTGCTGTACATGGATAGGGCAATCAACAGCGACTCAAAGCATGATTTCATGAAAAAGTGACGCTCCTTTCCAACAGAGGGGAATCCCGCTGCATACTTCTATTACAACATCCGACCGACTTGCCAACACTTGATTGATGTTACCCAAGTTTTGCAGATATTGCTGCATGGCAACATCATTCGGCACACGGTCAGTAAATACTTCATTGGTGACAATCACGACAGAATCCAGCTTTTTTTGCAGGGCTGCCATGCCATCTAGAATCGCTGTCACAGGGTCTTCCTGCGAACCGCCAAACTGTTCATTGGAAAGCAAATTGCTGACGCATTCCAGCAATCCGCATCCGCCCTTCGGCAAAGTAGAAACCGTTTCCAACAGGTTTGTGGGAACTTCAACGGTTTGAAAGCCCTTTCCTGCTCGCTGCTGGCGATGCCGTTCAATTCTTCGGGCACATTCTGCATCCCATACCTGCATGGTTGCAAAATAATATCGTGGCTGAAAGGACTGGGCAACAGCAAGCTGTTCGGCAAGGCTGGACTTTCCGCTATTCGCTCCGCCGGAAATTAAAATCTGCATCCAGTGTTCCTCCTCTTCTGATACCTGCGGCACTGCTCCGCAAACCGCTGTGCAGCTTCTGGACAGGATGGAAAATACCAATGCGGAAATCCGGCTAAAATCGAGCCTTGCTGCTGCACCTCCAGCCATGTCCGACCATTTGGACGCAGCACAGAAAAAGCCGTGCCGTTTTCGGTACTATCTGCATAGTGGAAACTGTGTGCCCGTATCACAGCCCCCTTTTCTGCACAGATGGTATCTTGCTGAGCCGTCATTGTGACATAGCCGAATCGGCAGAGGCGGTTGCCCATCGTTGCCGTTCCGGGCAATAGCCCTGCCATTGGAAAGCGATTGCCCTGTGCATCTTGTATGGACTGCTGCAAATATAAAAATCCGCCACACTCAGCGAAAATGGGCAGCTGTTTCTGAGCGGCTGTTCGCAGGCTCTCTAAAAATGCATGATTTCCTGACAGCTGCGGTAAATATAATTCCGGATATCCACCGCCCAAATAAAGCCCATCTAACTGCTCCGGCAGAGCGGAATCCGTCAGCGGTGAAAAAAATACCAACTCTGCACCGTTTTGCTGCAACAACTCTAGATTTTCCGCATAGTAGAAGCAAAATGCGGCATCTTTTGCAACGCCTAGCCGGAAGGAATGCGGTGGCATGGGCGACAGTTCCGGCAACGGCAACGGCGGTGCAGTTTCTGCTAACGCTTGCAACCGTTCCAGTGCAATGGTTTTTCGGGCAGTTTCTCCCAGTAAATCAATCTTTTCTTGTAATGTGTCCACTTCTTCCGCTGTGTATAAGCCCAAATGTCGGCTAGGCAGCTGCACTTCCAACAACTCCGGCAAATAGCCATATACGGGCAATCCGGTTTCCCGTTCGATAATTTCTTGATAATAGGTTGCCATGCCGCTGCGAACTCGATTCAACAGAAATCCAGCAATGCGGTTGTGCGGTTCTAACTGCAAAAAGCCTTTGCAAATCGCAGCGACAGAACGCCCCATTTTCTGCGGATTTACAACCAATACCGCTGGTGTTTCCAGCCACTGAGAAACCGTGTAGGCACTGGCTTCGGAAGTCTGTCCGATGCCGTCATAAAAGCCCATTGCCCCCTCTATCAAGGCAAGGTCTGCCTGCTGGGCAGTGGCAGCAACCAGCTTTCGCATGGCATCTGATTGCAGAAAAAACGGGTCGGTATGATAAGCAGGGCGATGCGTAACCGCTTCATGAAACATTGGGTCAATATAATCTGGGCCGCTTTTATAACTCTGCACAACGACACCGCTTTTCTGAAAAGCAGACAGCAACGCCAGCATCACCGTTGTTTTTCCGCTATCGCTACCGGTCGCACTCAGAAGCAGGCGTGGAATATGATTCTGCATCTGTTCCCTCCTTGCAATCTGTGGGAAATGCGTTAATGGAACGCAGTTTCCCACAGGATTTTGATTCATTGACATTCATTTATTATAGCATATGGTGCAAGAAATCGTCAAGTTGTGTGATTGGATGGATTCCGAACAAATATAAAAAAACAGGAGAACTTTTTTCGTTCTCCTGTTTTGTGTTCGTTTGTATTTTTCTAAAATGATTCTTTATTCAACCGGCTCTAAAATCCAGCGTTGCAAATCGTCCCCGATGTCGTTTCGGATGACGACATTTCCGGCATCGTAAAAACCAGTCTTTCCTTGTGTTCCTGTATCTGTATTCCAAACGGACAAGCAAGCACTGCGGTTCGTACTGCAAGAAAACAGCATCGTTCCGTCCGCCTGCGGAACGAGAACAAATGTCTGTGCAGGAGCATCCACTGGACGATAAATTTCTGCATTGCAGCCGCTGACAACGCTGCCGCCCAGCTTTACAATGTCCACCACTCGATTGGTTTCACCAGAAGAACACATCGTATACAACCGATAAGCGTTCCGGTCTGTATCATAGGAAATCCGAAATTCCTGTGCCACTGTGCCATCGGCTGCATCTTGAATCAAGTTCCGTTCGTCTGCATCAATACCATCTGCAACGGTCATATAGAGTCCGCTTCCCGTATTTCGCAGCCGATAAACACCATTATCAAGAACCCCTTCGGCTTCTGTTTTGGAATCGGTTGTTGCATGAATGATGACTGCTTGCTTGCCCATCTGATTGTATCGCTGTGCAACCAAGTCCAAATCATAAGTTACATTTCCACGCAGAGGGTCTGCAACAGATACCGTTCCAGCGTTTTTATCGTATCCCGTCAGAACCAAGCAATGTTCATGGCTCACCCAAGTTGCCGTATCGCCTTCCGGTGTTGTCCAGCTGCCACCTGTTTCCGGTGCTCGCATTCCCATTGTACCCCAGAAAACAACCGGTCTACCGGCTGCAATGTATGGGAACAGGTCTTCAAAGCTTGTCCCTGAGAGATTTTCTGCGTAGGAGGCATTTTTCTGTGCGGTAAAGTAGGCGTTTGCAGTGGCAACGATTGCCGGAGCATAGCAGCCATACCCGTAGGAAGTCATCGGGTCACCTGGGAAAACATACTGGAAATCTGCTCCATAATAGATATTATTCAAGGTATAGAACAACATTTTCGGCAGATACGTTTTTGCAATATCGGTTTTTTCCGCAGAAAATCCGTCATATTGCAGGGCAATCGTCAATGCCGTTGCTTCGCAGCCGGTCGGCAATGATGGCGCATCGTTCTGCAAGATACAGTTTACAGATAGTTTCTTTGCTTGCGGTGATGTCGTTGTGGTAGTTGTAGCCGTTGTTGCTTTGGCCGTTGTCATGGTGGTTGTTTCTGTCGTCGTCGTGGTAGTTGTGGTTGTAGTCGTTTGTTCAGAAGTGGTGGTGGTCGTCGTTGGTTGTATGGTTGTAGTAATTGCTTCTGTTGTTGGTTCGGTGGTCACAGATTCGGTCATTTCTGTAGAAACAGTCGTGGTCGTTGTTTCCACCGGAATGGATTCTGTTGCAGTAGTTGTCGTTGTGGTGGTTTCCGGTTGTTGGTTTTTCTGGTCAATGTAATCCGAAAAAGAAAGCTCTGTTGCATTAGCTGCCTGTTTTGCATAATATTCCAGAATCAAAACCGCATCGGTAACATCCACTTTCCCATCATGATTGCAGTCAGAATAAAAAAATTGATTTGGTGTTAGATTCACTTCTGCTCCAGCTGCCATCGTTGCATATATTGTCAACACAAAAACAGCATCATCCACCGCAATCATCCCATCCCCCGTTAAGTCGCCCAAGGAAATGTTATCATCATCCGGCTCTTCCAGGATGGTTTCCGTTGCGGTTTCGGTTGTTTCCGCTGGTGTATCTGTACTTGAAACCACGGGGTCATCCGGCGGTTCGGTTGGTTCTGTAGATTCTGTTTCCGATGCAGATGCACCAGTTTCGGCATCTGCTGCACTGCTCAGCGGCAAGCTGTAAAAAAGGCTGCTGCACGCAAGCACACTGCAAATGGTTCGTTTCCAAAATGTTGATTGCATCATCCATTCCCCCTAAGATACGCTGTTATACTTGTAAAATACCCAGTTCTGAACTGGTAAAAATAGCAGAAAATGCCTGCTCACTCTCCGCAGAAATCGCAATGCTTTGCTTCTGCTTTGGTTGTATCATCTTTTTTTGGTCGGTGAGATAGAAACACAATGCAGTTTCTCCGGAATACCTCGCAGCAATTTGAATTGCCTGCTGCATCCGGTCAGTATCCGCAGACGATAATTTGATGCAGAACTTCGCATGGGAAAGCTGTTTTTGCAACTCTTCCAACGTCAAAACACTGCTGCACAATAGAGAAACACCACTCTCCTGAACAGATAACCGCCCTTTGCACCATAAAATCGTATCCGGCTGCAATTTCTGCTGAATCGCACGAAATACGTTTGGAAATGCCACGCATTCCAGCGTTCCGGTTTCATCTTCCATCTGAAAGAAACACATTCGTTCCTGCTTTTTGGTCAGATGCGGTTTCACACTCTGCAAGATGCCCAGAAATGCGATTTCTGCTTGTTCCGGCAAGTCAGAAAGTTCCGTGCTGGCAGGCACGTGCAACAGACGGCAAAGATACTGTACAGGCTGAAACGGATTTCCGGAGAGATACATTCCTGTGACTTCTCGTTCCATCCGCAGCAGCTCCGCCGGAGAAAATTCCTCCATGGGTTCTGGTGCTGGTCGCTGCCAGCTGCCTGTAGCATCCCCGCCAAATAGCTGCATCTGCCCGACCACTTGCGTTGCAGCGGTTTCCTTTGCAGCAGATAGAACCGCATCTGCCTGCGTCAGCATCTGCCGCCGATTCCAGCCCAGTCCATCCAATGCACCGCTTTGTATCAGGCTTTCCAGTGCTCGTTTATTCAATTCTATACCCTGCATTCGCTCGCAAAAATCATACAAGTCGGTAAATGCTCCGTGTGCCTGCCGTTCTCGTTCCAGTTTTTCAATCAGTGCAATGCCAACATTCTTGACGGCATGCAATCCAAACCGAATGCCCTGCTTCGTGCAGGTAAAGGTAGCATGGCTTTCGTTGATATGCGGCGGTAAAACCGCAACCCCTGCTTTCTTGCAGGCGGAACTATATGCCAGCAGCTTTGGAAAATCTCCAATGACGCTGGTCATCAACGCTGCCATATATGCTGAAAAATAATGACACTTGAGATAGGCGGTTTGATATGCCAGATAGGCATAGGCGACCGCATGGGACTTATTAAAGGCATACGCTGCAAAGCGGCTGATTTCATCAAAGATAGACTCTGCAACCGCTTTCGGCACACCATTTTGAATCGCTCCGCTGCAAACGCCATCCAATCCATATAGGAATGTCTGCCGTTCCTGCTCCATGACTTCCTGTTTTTTCTTGGACATTGCCCTTCGGACAACATCCGCTCTCCCGTAAGAATACCCTGCCAGTGACCGACAGATTTCCATGACTTGTTCCTGATAGACCATACAGCCATAGGTGACTTCTAGAATCGGTTTCAACAATGGGTGAGCGTAAGAGATCGAATCCGGATGTTTCCGGTTTTCCAGATACTGTGGGATGGAATCCCGTGGACCTGGTCGGTAAAGCGAAAGAGCTGCGGTCAAGTCCTCCAGACATTTCGGCTGCATTTGCAGGAGAACATGTCGCATACCCGCACTTTCAAACTGAAAAACGCCCATTGTATCGCCGTTTGCCATCATCTGATAGACGGATGCATCTGTAATCGGAATATGATGAATTGAGAAGTGCGGTTCAGTTTCCTGAATCATCCGGACACAATTCCGAATAATGGTTAAGTTTCGCAGACCCAGAAAATCGAATTTCAAAAAGCCCAGCGTTTCCAAGTCCCCCATCGGATATTGCGTCACAATGGTATCTTCATTCTTTTGCAAAGGTACCATTTCCAACAGCGGAATCGCAGAGATAATCACACCAGCTGCATGCGTGGAGGTATGCCGAGGAACACCTTCTATTTTTTGTGCCAAATCCAGCAGCTTTTTTGCATCGGCATTTGTATGCAAAAGCTGCTGTAACGCTTTCCCGTCTGGTGCTGCCAGCGTTTCCGCAATGGTCTGCCGTGGGTCAATCTTCTTGGCAATCTGGTCACAAAATGCATAGGGCAAATGCAGCACTCGCCCGACATCTCGAATTGCTCCACGAGCCTTGAAAAAGTCAAACGTGATGATTTCCGTTACACGGTCTGCTCCGTACTTTTGAATCACGTATTCTTTCACGGCAGGTCTGCCCTCTACGCAGAAATCAATGTCAAAATCCGGCATGCTCACTCGTTCCGGATTCAGAAACCGCTCAAAGAGCAGATGATATGCCATCGGGTCAATTTCTGTAATGCCCATGCAGTACGCACAGAGGCTGCCTGCTCCCGAACCTCGTCCAGGGCCAACCGGAATTCCATGCTGTTTGGCATAGCGGACATAATC
>ERZ773165.1990-NODE-1990-length-10936-cov-17.456300_pt1 | contig 10936 bp, 8 predicted proteins | sample MGYA00581003_ERZ773165 | MGnify/ENA primary metagenome ERZ773165 (study PRJEB29015, sample SAMEA2737817) | human gut metagenome | biome: human gut; feature: human-associated habitat; material: faeces | place: China | collected 2012 ... | reverse complement strand
ATAATCTTTATTTATAAAAATATATAATATTTTAGCAGAAATATCTCCTCCTAAAAAAAATGTAAAACTAATTTTTCCTAATTTATTAGCTAATATAAAATTAATATTTTTATAATCAGCTATAATAAAAATAATAATTCCTAAATTATATGCTATAAAATAAGAACTACCATTAGGATATGCCATATAAACAGATATTAATAATATAAATTCAAATAAAATTAAATATTTTATAAAATTTTTAATTCTGTCATATCTATATATTACACCTAAAAAGGCAATTATAATTAATAATGCTAACGCCACAGGAAATGATTTTTCAAAAATCATTCTTAATATAGCCAATATGATTGCTATTACTCCCCAACAATAAATATATTTATTAAGAATTAATCTAGAATTACCTTCTAATATTATACTAATACTTTTTTTACTAAAAAAAGCTATACATATGAAAAAAATCACTTGTATAGGCATCATCCAACTAGCACCTATAATCTCAGGTTGTCCCATAAATTTAGAAAATAATGTTATATTTGTTAAAAACCTTATTATACTTATATCAGATGATAATATTGTTATGATAATTAATAATACCCAATAAACTGGATACATCCTTACAAATCTATTAAATAAATACTCTTTTTTAGTATATTTAAATCTAGAAGTAACAGCTAAATATCCACTCATCATTAAAAAAATAACTACACCTATTCTTCCCATAATAAATCCTAGATCATAAGGAAAAGTAATTGGTAAATGACTAAAAAAAACAAAAAAAGCACCTATACCTCTTAAAGAAGATATCCACTTAAGATCTTTATTTTGTTCCATAATAATACACCTTATTTTATATTTTCTAACAATCTATTTATATATTTATTCATTTGAATTCTAAAATTATTTATACTAAAATTCAAAGCATTTTTCCTACAATTTTTAAATTCTATTTTCTCTATATTATTTTCAAAATAACTTATTGCTTTTATTAAACTTTCTTTATCTTGTTTATAAAAAAATATTCCTGTAGAATTATTTTTCATTTCTAATCCTCTTACTGTTTCTAAAGCTCCACCTTTACCATAAGCTATAACAGGGGTTCCGCAAGCTTGAGCTTCTACTGGAGTAATACCAAAATCTTCTTCTGCTGCAAAAACGAAAGCTTTTGCTTTTTGCATATGCTCTTTTAATACACTGAATGGCTGATATCCCATTAATTTTATATTATCATGACCTTGAGCTATCTTTTGTATTTTATCAAAGTCAGGGCCTGTACCTATTACAATTAATTTCTTATCTGACATCTGCGTAAATGCTTCTACTATTAAGTCCATTTTTTTATATGGAACCATTCTAGATGCTGTTAAATAAAAATCCTCTTTTTGATCACAATACTCAAATGCTTCAACATCAACAGGTGGATAAATTACATCTGCTTCTCTTCGATAACATTTCCATATTCTTTTTTTTATAAATTTAGATATTGCTATAAAATGATCCACATTATTACTTGTCCTTATATCCCATAATCTCATATAATGCAGAATAATTTTTGCTATAAAACCTTTAATTCCTTTATTTAAACCACTTTCTTTTAAATATTGATGTTGTAAATCCCAAGCATACCTAATAGGTGAATATACATAAGATATATGTACTTGATCAGGACCTGTTATTATACCTTTTGCTACACAATGCGAACTAGATATAATTAAATCATATTTTGATAGATCTAATTGTTCAATAGCAAGTGGCATTAAAGGCAAATATGATCTATATTTAGTTCTAGCCTTTGGTAAATGTTGAATAAAAGATGTTGTTACTTTTTTATGTTTAATAAAATCTCTCTTATCTTCATCTAAAAAATCCACTAAAGCAAACAAATCCGCTTCTGGATAAATATTTAAAATTTGTTCTAAACATCGTTCTGCTCCAGCATAAACAACTAGCCAATCATGTACTATAGCTACTTTCATAAATCTAACTCCTATAAATTAGTTATTAACCCAATAATTAAGTGTTTTTCTCAATCCATCATCAAAATTTACAGTAGGCTTCCATCCTACTATTTTTTTTAATTTATCACTATTGCCAACAAAATTTTTTACTTCTGCTGGTCTAAATTTATTTTTATCAATAATTACCTCTATATCTATATTTGATATTTCTATCAATTTATTTAATATATATTCTATTTTTATTGAAGTTCCTGAGGAAATATTATATACACCTGTTGGAATTTCCTTTTCTGTTATTTTTATATATGCATCTATTACATCATCTATATATAAAAAATCTCTAGCAGCACTTAAATCTCCAACAAAAATCTTATTTTCTTTTAAACCTTTTTTTATATCTGCTACTTGACTTGCAAAATCACTAACTACAAAACCTATATTTTGCCCTGGTCCAAAGTGATTAAAAGATCTTGTAGATATCACATTCACCTTATCTTTTTTTGCTAATTGTAAAAGCATCTGTTCACTACAATACTTAGAAATAGAATATGGATTTTGTGGTTTACATTCCATTTCTTCTTTAAGAGGAATACCTAGTTTAGCAGTCAATCCATATTCATCACTAGAACCAATATTTATAAATTTCCCCTTGGAATTAACTTTGAAAAACGCTTTATATAAATTTAAACTTCCTTCGATATTTGTACTAGCTGTTAAGGCTGGCTCTCTCCATGATACTCCGACATTACTTTGAGCTGCTAAATGTATTAAAACATCAGGTTTTTCTTGTTCTATACAATTTAATATAGTATCAAAATCTAAAATATCAGTTTCATAAACAGGAATGTTTAAAGATGACAAAAATTTATTATTTTTTCTATTTATAGCCACTATATTATTATCTTTTTTCATTAGTTTATTTAATAAATGTTGTCCAACAAAGCCACCTGCTCCAGTAACCAATACTTTCATGTTTTCACCAACCTACATATATTTAATACTAAATATAATAAATAGGGAAAATTATTTTATTAAAAATTTCCCCTATTTATTATCAATTTTTATGCTAAAAAATAAATTTTATTTAAGCTTTAATTCATTATTTACTCTTCTTAAATCAGCATCAACCATCATTTTAATTAAATCCTCTAAAGATGTCTTTGCTTCCCAGCCTAAAATATTTTTAGCTTTTTCAGGATTTCCTAATAAAAGATCTACTTCTGCTGGTCTATAAAATTTTGGATCAATAACTACATAATCTTCATAATTCAAATCAACATAATCAAATGCTATTTTACACATATCTCTTACAGTTGTTGTTCTTCCTGTAGCTACTACATAATCATCAGCTTTATCTTGTTGAAGCATCATCCACATAGCTTCTACATAGTCACCTGCAAAGCCCCAATCTCTTTTGGCATCAATATTTCCTAAATGTAAATCATTTTGGCAACCTAATTTTATACGTGCTACAGCATCTGTAACTTTTCTAGTAACAAATTCAATACCACGAAGTGGAGATTCATGATTAAATAATATACCACAGCAACCAAAAATATCGAAACTTTCGCGATAATTTATAGTCATCCAATGACCAAACATTTTAGATACACCATATGGACTACGAGGATGGAATGGTGTTTTTTCTGACTGAATAGGTTCTTGTATTAAACCAAACATTTCACTTGTAGATGCTTGATAAAATTTTGTATCAGGCTTTACTATACGAATAGATTCTAAACAGTTCAAAACACCAAGACCTGTTGATTGAGCTGTTAATATAGGTTGTTTCCATGAAGTTCCTACGAAGCTTTGAGCACCTAAATTATAAAATTCGTCTGGCTGAGCAATTTCAACTGCACGAATTAATGAAGATAAATCTGTAAGATCCCCTTCAATAAATTCAATTTTATCATTAATATTCAATTCTTTAAGACGCCAATCCACTGGAGTACTTCTTCTAGCTATAAAACCATATACTTTATAATTTTTTTCCAATAATAATTTAGCCAAATAAGCTCCATCTTGACCATATATACCAGTAACAATTGCAGATTTACTCATTATTATCCCCATCCTATACATTTTTCTATTTTTATTTACCAAAAACTACAATATCATCATCATTAATATATTTACCAGATTGTACCTCTATAATAATTAAAGGTATTTTCCCTGGATTAGATAATTTATGTTTTACTCCCATAGGAATATAAGTACTTTGATTTTCCGTAAAAATACTTTCTACATCTTTAATAATAGTCTTACCTGTACCTGAAATAACAGTCCAATGCTCACTACGATGATAATGCATCTGCATAGTAAGTGAAGCCCCTGGATCCATCTCTATTTTACGCACTCTATAACCTTCACTCTCAGTAAGTAAAGTATATTTCCCCCATGAGCGATACATAGTGACATTTTCTTTTGCTTCTTTTCTTTTATTCTGCTTAAGCTTATTCACTATATTTTTTACTTTTTGACTTTCACCTTTTTTTGCCACCAGCAGTGCATCTGGTGTATCTATGATCATTAAATTTTCTAAATCAATACCAGCTATTAGACGATTATCACCGATAATCATCGTATCTGTACAATTTTCCGCTAAAATATCACCTTTAAATACATTTTTATCTTTATCAGAAAGTACTTCTGCAATAGCGTCAAAACTACCAATATCATTCCAATAAATATTTTCCATTGGTATCATCATCATCTTTTGTGATTTTTCTGCTACTGCATAGTCAACAGATATATCTGGCATATTTACAAAATTATCAACTGCATATTGATAACCATTTTGGGTAATATCTATTATTACTGGCATATATTTAGTTAGCTCAGCCTGCATAGTAGCTATGCTAAACATAAACATACCGCCATTCCAATAATAATTACCAGAATTGATATATTCTTTAGCTGTAGCTAAATCTGGTTTTTCTTTAAAAGAAACAACTTTTTTTGCTAAATCACTATTTTTCTCTGCTTCGATATAACCATAGCCAATCTCTGGTTTTGTAGGTTTAATTCCTAAAGTAACTATATTATCTTTTGCTACATCTTGAGCATTTCTGATTAAATCTTGAAAAGCATCTATCGGTTTTATTAAATGATCTGATGGACTGACAAATAAAATCTCATCTTCACCACACTGCAATACATCTCGACAATAACTCTGTGCTAAGGCAATGGCAGGAGCTGTGTTTTTTCCCATAGGTTCAGTGATAATATGAGCTTCTTGAGCATTTATGGATTTTAATTCTGCTTGCACATGAAAAATATATTTTTCATTAGTCACAATAATAATATCTTTTGCTTCCACTAAACCTAAAAATCTCTCTATAGTTTGAGCAAGTAAAGATTTATCTCCAATTACATGAAGAAATTGTTTGGGATAACAATCTCTAGATAATGGAAACAATCTTGTTCCGCCGCCTCCTGCAAGTATAATTATCTTCACTTTAAACTGCTCCTTTACTAAAAAATACTGCCTTAATCGTCCTAAAAAGTAAAATCATATCTATCCATATAGACCAATTATAGATATACCAATTATCCATCTTTAATCTGCCTTCAAAAGTCACATCAGAACGACCATTGACTTGCCAAAAACCCGTTATCCCAGGTACTGTAGAGATGATTATCTTATAATATTCTCCCATTTTTCCTATCTCTCTAGGAAGATATGGTCTAGGCCCTACAAGACTCATTTCTCCTTTAAGTACATTGAGAATTTGTGGCAATTCATCCAGACTCGTTTTACGCATTATCCTGCCTGCTTTTGTCACCCTTGGATCAAAATCATGTAATTTTTGAAATTCATCCCATTCTGCTTTTGCTTCAGGATTTTTTGCTAGATAATCAGCTAATATCTCATCTGAATTCATATACATGGAGCGAAATTTATAACAGGTGAATTCCTTACCGTCTTTACCGATGCGTTTTGCATTAAAAAATACTGGTCCTTTAGAATCAAACTTAACCCAAAAATAACACAGTATTAAAATCGGTACAGCTGGTATGCAGATGATCAGTCCCATTATTATATCAAAAATTCTTTTTGCTATTCTATTACGCATATATGCTAAATTATTCTTTATATTTAACAGTACTATATCTTCTCGATAAATACGTCTCACATCAAGATTTGCTATCGGTGTACCGATTATATTTGGTATAAATGCTACATTTCTAACTAAAAATTGAATATTAGTTAATAACTCTTTCAAACTATTTCTATCCAATCTAGTTTTCGCTATTATTACAGTCTTCACACCGCATTTTTTTATATATTCAGCAGATTTATCTATACTTTTAAATAGTGGATATCTCTGCTTTAAATACTCCGAAGAAAAATCATCATCAATAATTCCCACGACTTTTATACCAAAACAACTATTATTATCATAAAATTTAATAACCGCTTCCGTTACCGCTCCGCCACCAATAAAAATCACTGGCTCTTTGAGAATATCTAAATGATTGCAAATATATATGAGAATTTGACGTATGCTATATAAAAATATAAGACTAAAGATAAATAATAAAACTACATATAAACGAGAAATCTTCGTTATATCTTCATGTATTAAATATAAAATAAATATGGCTGCTATTATACTGTAAAAATTGGCACAAAAAATATCTTTTATCTTTTCCCAATACGGTACCATACGTTTATGTGTACCAGCATAAAATAAGAAAAAGATAAATACAGCAGGCACCCAAAGATAAAAATAAGATTTAGGAATATCCATATGGAACCCTTCTGGCATGAAGAAATTGCAAAGATAAAAAGCAATCACCTCTGCCAAAATTATTGCTATATAATCACCTACACTGACTATTACAGGCAATATATATGAAGCAATATTATCCATTTTAGATATTCTATTTTTAGAAAAATTATTATCCACTAAGATCCCCCGCCTGTATTTATCTTTTATTTATCATAAACCGTATCGTTTATTATATACATATAATGTATAACCAAAAGAAATCATAATACCTAAGACAAAGCCAATAGCTACAATAAGTTTTTTATTTGGCTTAGCTGGCATATCTTCTCTTGGCAAATTAGCTGCATCAATTATTTGGATATCCATTGACTCTTGAGCTTCTTGTATTCTTGTATTTTCATATGCTTTTACAAGATTTGTATATACTTCTGAAGTTATAGTTTGATCTCTCAAAAGACGCATATATTCCACACTATCAGCAGACAAAGTGGAGATATTACCTTCTGCTTCTTGTTGTTTTGCTTTTAAGGCATCAAGAGAAGCACTTGTCACCGCTTTTGCTGTCTCTGTCTGCACTTTTTCCATCAAGAGATTACCCTGTACTGGTGTAAGTGTAGCACTCTTAGAGTTTACAGCACTTTGAATTTCTCGATCCAAAGATCTTTTAAGTTCAGCTAATTCTTGTTTTGCTTGAATCACATCTGGATGTTCTTCTGTATAACGCTGTTCAAGACCGACTAATTCTACCTGTTTATTGACAATAGCTGTACGTAAATTCATGATAGCATCATTGTCGGAGATATTATATTCAAGCAAAGAGCTATTTTGCTGTTCTAATTGACCTGTCACATCTTGAAGTTTTGCACTATTTGCCTGTTCTTGTGCTTCTAATTGAGCGATATTCGTATCATAGGCACTGAGTCTATCGATAAGTGCTTTTGCCTGATCATCAGGAGAATAAATGCCTTTTTCCTGCTGATAAGCTTGCAATTTATTTTCTGCTGTTTCCATCTCTTCTTTAGCTATAGCCATGTGATCATTTAAGAAATTAATGGCAGAAGAATTTCCTTCTTTATTTAATTTTGTCATCAATGTAAGGAAATTATCAGCTACAGACTGAGAGATCATCTGTGCTTCTTCTGGAGTTTTACCATATGCTGTAATATTGATTAAATCTGTTTTCTTTGTATTTGTGATTTCTAGATATTTTTTAATAAAATTTTCTGTAGTAAGCTTTTCTTTATCTTCTTCTGGCATATCCACTTGTTCCATAATTGGCTCTAAAACTTCCCTAGATTTCATAAGCTCCATATAATTTTCTGGACTAGCAGACGATGATACCCCTACATCTGTACCAAAACCCGCTGCCATTGCAGCCATACCTGACATAGCTGAATTATTAGAGGATTTTATTCTAACAAGTGTATTTGACTGATATGACTTTGGCAATACAAATGCAACTATAATAGCAATCACTGTGCAGATCACTATGATCGGTATAATTACTTTTTTCTGCTCTCCCATTATAGAGAACAGCTTTCTTAAATCAATTGTATTATCATTATTATTTATATTATCCACTCTTTGCCCTCCTATTAATCTGTAATTGCTCTATAAGTAGTATAAACACCGAGAAGTGGTAAAATATCTTGTTTATAGTCGATTTTATTGGATTTAGGAATAAATACAATATCACCATCTTCTAAAGCTAAGTTCTGTGTGATATCGTGTTTTTCAATATAGTTTTTAATATTAGCTTCCTTTATATACATAGTGCCATCAATTATGCGGATCACTTGTGCTTTTTTGATACGACCATATGTAGTCACCCAACCTGCTTTAGATATAGCATTGGTCACATTCATATCATCAGAAGCTAGTTCTACTGTTCCTGGATTATTCACTTCTCCTAATACTTGCACCTTGCGTGGTCCATAAGAAGTGACGATAATTGACATATCTGGTATCTTCAAATACTTACTGAATTTCTGCATAAGTACAGTTTTAGCTTCTTCTATAGTGAGACCAGAGAGTTTTACAGAGCCAGCATAAGGCAGATTTACATAGCCATCTGTACCTATCATGATATTATCTAAGCCTTGTGCATCTTTAAAGCCGATTATACGCACTGATATAACATCATATTTATATAGACGATATTGGTGATTATAATCTGTTATTGATGTTATCGCTGCTGGTTTAAAAATAGCAGTATCATCTGCCCCTACTTCTATAGGTACAGTATTCAGCCCCATATACAATGTATTATCATCCGTTTTATCAGCTGCAAAAGAAGTAGCAGCAAGCATGGATAATATTGCCGTTGTTACTATCACTTTTTTATACATAAAATTCCTCCATATTCTTTCTATGTATTGACTTTTCCTTTTTCATTAAGTTCTATTTTATACATATAGCCAAAATGCGTCAAGCTTTTAAATATGAAGCTTTTTTTCATATAAAATAACTAACACTATTAATGCTTATATATTTACTAATGAAATTATTTTTCTAATATATGCTTATAAAAAATAAATGTTAGAATAAACTAGTTTATCCTAACATTTATTGAAAATATTATCACTTAATCTTTCATTAAAACTTTATAAATATAAATCATAGCTATAGCTAATAAAACAAAACCAGCTACTACACCAATCCAGCCACTGCCTGCAATACCTGCTACTAAATATCCTAAGAAAGAGCATGTAGCTACTACGATTACATATGGAACCTGTGTACTTACATGGTCGATATGACTACATTGAGCTCCCGCAGAAGCCAAGATAGTTGTATCAGATATTGGTGATACATGGTCACCACCTACAGCACCAGCCAATACTGCTGCTACTGTAACTACTAAAAGATGAGGATCAGTAGATACTACAGCAAGAGCGATAGGAATCAAGATACCAAATGTACCCCAAGAAGTACCAGTAGCAAATGCAAGACCAATAGCTACAAGGAAGAATACAGCTGGCATGAACATACCTACAGTAGCATTATTAGATACGATACCGCCAACATAACCACCGATATTCAAATAATCTTCACCACAAACACCAGATAAGCTCCAAGCAAGACATAAAATAAAAATAGCTGGAGTCATAGCTCTAAAACCTTGGTTAAAACATTCACAGAATTTACCAAAGCGAAGCACCCCACGTGGTACATAGAGTAAGAATGTAAATACTAAAGCGATAAAGGAACCAATTACTAGACCTCTAGCGGATTCACAATTAGCAAAAGCATCAGATACACTAGCACCATCTAAAATACCGCCAGTATAAAGCATACCGAAGATACAGCCACCGATTAAAACGATAAGTGGCAATAATAAATCTAAGATTTTACCATTACCTACTATTTCCATCTGTTCTTCTTTATATTCTTCAGGAATAATTAATTTACCATTGCTTCTTTGTTCTAAAGTCTTCATAGCGGCAAAATCTTTACCTGTCCAAATCAAGAACAACATAAAGATAATAGTAAACCATGCATACATATTAAAAGGAATTGTCTGCAAGAATAAGGAGAAACCATCAATAGCACTGTCTTCTGGAAGTGAAGAACTAACTGCTGCTGCCCAGCTAGATACTGGAGCGATAATACAAATTGGTGCTGCTGTAGCATCAATGATATAAGCGAGTTTTGCACGAGTTACATTAAATTTATCAGTAACAGGTCGCATAACTGTACCTACAGTCAAACAGTTAAAATAGTCATCGATAAAGATAACTACCCCTAAGATAGAAGTAACAAGTAAGGAACTGCGTTTTCCTCTGATTACACTTGCTGCCCATTCACCATAAGCACGAGAAGCACCAGAGCGAGCAATAGCTGCTACAATAATACCTAATAAGACCAAAAATACTAAAATATATACATTTCCGCCAACTTTATCGGACATAATCGCAAAGAATGTATCAATAGCAGCTAATAAATCAAAGCCTGTGAACATTAAAGCCCCTACAAAGATACCCACAATCAACGACATGTATACTTCTTTTGTCGCCAAAGCCAATACTATGGTAATTATCGGAGGCAATAGCGACCATGCTGATTCAACCATTCATTTCCATCCTTTCTTATATATACAAATTATAAATAGTTAAAAACAATAGCTATATTATACCATCTATAGACTATTTGGCAAAATGCTTTTTGATTATTGTGAGCCGCATACTTGTGATTTTAATCATGAGTTAGGCAAACAAAATAGTCAGCGTATATAGAAAT
>ERZ773165.1983-NODE-1983-length-10989-cov-18.151088_pt1 | contig 10989 bp, 10 predicted proteins | sample MGYA00581003_ERZ773165 | MGnify/ENA primary metagenome ERZ773165 (study PRJEB29015, sample SAMEA2737817) | human gut metagenome | biome: human gut; feature: human-associated habitat; material: faeces | place: China | collected 2012 ... | reverse complement strand
TCCTAAAGGGTGATTTGTCTGTTGTGGGCCCTCGTCCGGAGCGCCCGGAGATCGCCGCACAGTACTGTGAGGAAATGCCGGAGTTTGCGCTGCGCTTGCAGGCTAAGGCTGGTCTGACTGGCTATGCACAGGTGTACGGCAAGTACAACACCACCCCCTATGATAAGCTGCAGATGGATCTGATGTATATTGCCCATCCCAGCCTGATCGAGGATTTGAAAATCATGCTGGCGACCGTGAAGATCCTGTTTATGCCTGAAAGCACGGAAGGTGTGGCAGAGGGGGCGACTACGGCGATGGGGCAGGAGACGAAGTGATGCAGAATTACAGCGTTTTAATGTCTGTTTATCACAAAGAAAAACCGGAATATTTGAGACAGGCAATCGAGAGCATTCAGGTGCAGACGGTTCCAACAAACGATTTTGTGTTGGTGTGCGATGGACCTCTGAATCCGGAGTTGGATGCCGTTATTGCAGCAAAGCAGCAGGAGATGGGAGAATCATTAAATGTTGTCCGACTTGCAAAGAACGGTGGACTTGGCAATGCGCTGAATGAGGGAATCAAGCATTGCAAAAATGAGTTGGTTGCCCGGATGGACAGCGATGACATCGCTTATCCGGATCGATGTGAAAAACAGATCGCTGTGTTTAACACACATTCGGAGGTGAGCATTTGCTCCGGTATCGTGGAGGAGTTTACCACTGATCCGAACACGGTTGATACGAGGCGAGTGCCGCCGGAGACGAATGCGGAAATTATAGAGTTTGCAAAGAAGCGGAATCCGTTCAATCACCCCTGTGTGATGTATAAGAAGTCCGCAGTCAAAGCAGTTGGCTCCTATCAAGATTTCTACTTACTGGAGGACTATTACCTTTGGCTAAGGATGCTGATGGCTGGATATCAAGGCTATAACATTCAAGAACCGCTGCTCCACATGCGAGCTGGCTCGGATATGTATTTAAGAAGAGCCGGTTGGAAATACGCCAAGACGCAGGCCAAGTTGTTCAAATTTATGAAACAGCAAGGCTTTATTGGAAATGGTCAGTACATTAAAAGTTGCATAATCCGCAGCGGGTCGGCGCTGGCTCCCAACTGGCTGCGGAAGTTTATGTTTGAGAGGGTATTAAGGGATGCAGGCTAAGACAGAAAACCGAAATCAATTTGTGGATATCATGCGTGGCATAGCGATGCTTCTGGTTGTTTTGGGGCATACCATGACTGGATGTACTGTTGATTCGCAGAAGAGTTTTCTTTTCAACATCATCTGGTCATTGCAAATGCCGTTGTTCATCTTGATCAGTGGATTTGTAACGAAATATAGCCGCCAAATCTCTGATGGTAAGGGGCTGTGGAAATATGTGAAGCGTAGAACGGTTGCTTATATGCTGCCGTGGGCTGTATGGAGTTTTTTGGTTAGAGGTATCATTTTTGGAGAGGATAGTTTCCTAAACGTTAAGCATCTCCTGTGGAATATGGATTCAGGTTATTGGTTCCTTGCAACGATTTGGACGATTAGCATGATTTTTGGCATTGCCTCTTTCATTGCAGAGCGGGTGAGCAAAGAAAACCTGCTGCAGAAGCAGATCGTACTTCTAGGGTGCTACTTAGTGGGAATGGTTCTGCTGGTTGGAATTGGCGCAATTTTAGGACTTTCGTTCTTTGCAATCAAATTGACGCTCTATTATATGCCTTTCTACTATGCAGGGTTCTTGTATGGTCAGTTTGATGACAGGATGAAGGAATCTGAGATTGGCAAAAAGATGATTGATAGTATAGTCGCAATCTGCTTTGCGGTGTGGCTGTTCATTATTCTTAGATTTCCGCTTTATGAGATGTCGGATGGCAGCTTTGCGATTATCTTGCGTGCGGCAACATCGTTGGCTGGATGTATTGCAGTATGTGGTCTCTGTAGGGGAATCTTCTCCAGTAAAATGGGGGGGGGTACTCTTGCATGGGTCGGAGAGCACTCGTTGGAAGTGTATCTCACGCACTATCTGCTTCTCAGCTTGATCAAGTCGGACAAAGTGCCGATTGTGTACAGTCCGGTGGGGCTGGGCCTGGTTCTGGTCAACTATGTGATTACGGTAGCACTTACTGTGATGGCAATAGTGATGATGAACCCAAATGCCGTGCTGAGCTTTGTATTAACCGGAAAGAAAAAGTAAGGGAGTTTTTCTTTTGGGCAGGAAAACAAAGCTTAGAAATTTACATGATGCACGGTCTGCTTCTCAATATCTTCAAAAGCAGTGTTGCAATCCAATTTAGCAGTATTGAAGGGTATTTACTGACTGCCGGAAACTTCGCCCTGACAGTAGGGCTGTGTGCAGTAGTTATCCGTCTGCTCGATCAAAATGCCGTACTCAAGAAAGTATTAAATATTCGATAAAAGTTCAAAGGAGAAACGATATGCATCCGAGAGTGCTGATCGTAGGAACGGTTCCATATAACACAAAATCAACGTCACGCGCTTTTGATGCGTACTTTCACTATTGGGAGAAAGAGAATATTGCACAGATATTCTCTAATACAAAGAAGCCGTGCAAGGGGCATTGCGAGACGCTTTTCCAGATTACAGACCATCGTATCTTGCAGCGGTGGATGGGGAAGAAAGTCGATACTGGCGTAATTTATCATTATGATGAGCTTGACACCGAGTGGAAAGACAATGATTTGGAACTCGGAAATGCAAAAGCAGAAGCTGCCTACAAGTTCGGTGGAAAGCATACGCCTCTTACGCATTTGCTCAGGGGAATCCTCTGGCGTAAGAGATTCTGGTGCACGGAGAAGCTAAACAATTGGCTGGATGACTTCAGGCCAGAATGCGTGTTTCTGGCTTTTTCGGATGACTATTTTATCCCGCAGATTGCAATGTATGTCGCCAAGAGATATAACGTGCCAATTGTCTCCTGCATTGGCGATGACTATTATTTCAATGTGGAAAAGACGCTGAATCCGATCTATCACCTTTATAAATCGACCTACAAGAAATTGATTGATAAGGTTCTGGCTTGGCCGGGTAGTGCGATTTACATCAGCGACAAGATTCGGGATAAGTATAATTCGGAATTTGGACTGGACGGCGAAACGGTTTATTTGACTTCTACGGTTCAGCGTAAACCGTTCAGCGTGATTAACAAAGATTGCCCGGTTATTACTTACTTCGGAAATATCGGTATGGGACGCAACAACTCCCTGAACGATATTGGCTACGCCCTTGGAAAAATCAATCCAGAATATATGCTGGAGGTTTATTCCAACGAAAAGGACGAGCAGGTCTATTCTGTATTTAAGGACAATCAAAATGTCAAATATATGGGTTCTGTGCCGTACACGCAGGTTCAAAAGCGCATGGCAGAAAGCGACATAACTGTTATTGTAGAGGGATTTGAGGAAAAGGACATCAACCTTTCACGGTATTCACTCTCTACGAAGGCAGCGGACGCATTGGCGAGTGGCGCATCCATTCTAACATATGGCTCGCTAGAAAGCGGCATCATTGAGTATATGCAGTCAACGGATGCGGCAATGGTTTGTACGGATAAAGCTAAATTGGTGGATTCAATTACACAGCTGATTTCTAATCAGGAAATTCAAAAGAAATACTACGAACAGGCGATTGTGATGACAAGAGAGCATCATAATCTGCAGGCTAGCTGCAAGACCTCAGAAAATGTGGTTGCAAAGGCAATCCAACATATGAAATAAGTGGCAGAGGATATATGGTGATGGAGAACAACTTTTCAATTATTATTTCGACGTGCGACAAGTTTTCGGATTTGTGGGATGCACATATTTTGCTTTTGAATCAGAATTGGGCAGACCGAAACGTGGAGACGTTTTTAGTAACCGATAAACCCACTGATCGTACTTTTGAAAATGTAACAGTGGTGGCAGCAGGTGAAGGCACAGAAATAACGGAACGTCTGAGAGCAGTGATGCCGCTGATTAAGACAGAGTATGTTCTCTTTACCTTGGATGACTATTTCCTGACGGAAAGGATTTCGACTCAGGCGGTCAACGAAGATATTCAGATCATGGAAAAGCATCAGATTGATTATCTACGTCTGTTTGTTATGACCATGAAGAGTCTGAGAAACAGAAAAGCTGAGGAATTGGAACAGGGTATTTTTCTGCTGGACAATCATGCAGGCGATTACATTGTCAGTCTGTATGCGGGCATCTGGCGTAAGGATTTCATGGAAAAGACACTGACAAAAACGTTGAATGCCTGGCAGTATGAGGTTGCGTTGACGAATATGGCACGACAGCTGAATGCCCGTTGCGCAGATAGCCGACGCGGGGAATTCCCTATTCTTGACGTGATTCGTAAGGGAAAGGTGCTGACGAAGGCACGCAAGTATTTCGATGAGAATCCTATTTATAAAGGTGACCGAGAGGATATGCGAGCTAAAGATGAATGGATGCTTGAATTCCGGACATGGCTGCGTGAGTGGCTTCCGAAGCCGCTGTTCAATCTCTCAAAGGCAATCATGAGGCGTAGAGGATATAAGTTCTTTAGTGATAATCAGTGAGGAGTACGAGTGATGCGTATTGTGCAGATCAATGGTGGAGCGAAAGGTAGCACCGGAAAAATCATGATGGGGATTGCCGATGTAGCAAGAGCGCAGGGACACGAGGTGATGTGCGCATCGCCTATCACCACAACAAATCGTGATGCGGGTGAGGATTGCGGCTATTACCGAATCGGAACATTTAATAGTCGTCGGTTAAATGTTGCGCTTGCCAGAATCACGGGATTCAATGGGTGCTTCGCATGGTTTGAGACATATAAACTTTTGAAGAAGATTGATGAATTCAAGCCCGATATTATTCATCTGCACAGCCTTCACAATTCATATATTAATTTGCCAATGCTATTTTCGTATATAAAGAAGCATGAATTTCCGGTTGTATGGACTCTGCATGATTGCTGGGCGTTCACTGGACAATGTCCACATTTTACAATGGCAAAATGTGATAAATGGAGAACAGGTTGTTTTAATTGCCCTCAGTATAAAGAATATCCAGAAGCATTGTATGATAATACAAAGCGAATGTGGAGGTTAAAGAAAAAATGGTTTACTGGGGTAAAAAATTTGACTGTTGTTACTCCGTCAAAATGGCTGGCGAATCTTGTGAATGAATCTTATTTAAATGAATATCCAGTAAAAGTTATTAACAATGGCATCGATTTGCATGTATTTAAGCCAACAGAAAATGAATATAGGAATAAGTGGGGCGTTAAAGAGGGACAGAAAGTTATTTTGGGAGTTTCATTTGGCTGGGGAGTAAAAAAAGGTCTGGATTGCTTTATAAGATTGGCGTCTGAACTGGATGGAAATCTGTTCAAAATTGTTTTAGTTGGAACGGATGAAAAAATTGATAAGAAGTTGCCCGCTAGTATAATAACAATTCATAGAACGCAGAATCAAAAAGAACTTGCAGGCATTTATACCGCAGCAGATGTTTTTGTGAATCCGACCAGAGAAGAAGTTTTAGGATTGGTGAATGTTGAAGCACAAGCATGCGGGATACCTGTGATTACATTTCGCACTGGTGGAAGCCCTGAGTGCATTGATGAGAATTCGGGTGTAGTGGTTGATTCTTATGAAGAAATGTTAGAAGCAATCATAAATAATAACTGTGCGGACGTTAGCCGAATTACATGCATTAATTCTGCTTGCAGATTTAGTGAAAAGGTGAAATATGGTGATTATATAAAATTATATAGTGATATGGTAGGAGGTTTTTAAAGTATTAATGGTTGAAAAACATGCGCTTCGAGAATTTAAGGTATCTTTCCATGACATCCAACTGTTTGCGGCGTTCTTATTCTTTCTGCTTATTCCATTAAAAAACACTGGAATTATCCACTATGTGATTTGGCTTGGTGTTATTGCAACAACAGCAAATATCGCTTTGACGATTTACAATAACGGCGCAAAAAGAAAATATATAGTATTGTTTTTTGTACTTCTCATTGATATTGTTGTGAGTCTATTTACAACGGATGAACCGTTTGAAAGTGGATTGCTTTATGCCATAGTTTGTTATTTTTCATTATTTTGGGTTATAGCATTAAATAATACTTTTTTGCAGAATAAAAAAACGATTGATACAGTATATAGATTTGGAATACTAAGTGGATTGCTGTTCTCTGCTTATTCACTAATGCCGTTTGCATATTATAGAGATAATAATACAGTTTCACCGACGCTTACATTGTATTTTGGAAACAGCAATCTTGCAGGAATTTATATTTTTGCGGTAATTTGCATTGTCATGATTTATCTAAAAAATGCAAGGAAAAAAGCTTTCGTTGTTATACTTGTTACGTATTTGTTGTATTTACTATGGATGACAGGCGCAAGAACATGTATGATTGCGGCTATATTTGTAGTTGCAAGTGCAATACTGCCTATAAAAATTAGAATTCCCAAAATGATTGTGGCTCTATGCTTTGCATTTCCAATATTGTTCGTTCCAATGTATCTGATGCTATTTAGAAGTGGATATGCTGACCTAATGATAATGGGCAAGTCACTATTTTCAGGTCGTCAAGGAACATTTACTGACTACCTTTCTTTGTTACGTACTAATTTTCAATGGATAGTTGGAAATTTAGGCGAGGCGAGCTTTGCTAATGCCCATAATGCACCGTTGGCACATCTTTGTTCTACAGGTTTATTGGGAACAATACTCTTTTATGGGATGATGCTTAAAAAAACCATGGCGTGTTGTGAAAATGATAATCCAGTTGCACGGACTGCTTTGATTTGTATTTTGGGGTTGTTTATTCAATCCAGTGGAGAAGCAAGTATTTTTCTGGGAGGATTTCCGGGAATAGAGTTTGTTTATGTGCTTTTCTATCTGGCGGGAAGGAAGGAGCCTTTATGAAAACTGTAATGGTTTCTAATTTTATGAATCATCATCAGCTTCCTTTTTCACAGGGAATTTTAAGTCAAGATGGTGTGGAATATACATTTGTTGCCTTAGAAGCGATTCCGCAAGAGAGACTTGACATGGGGTATGAGGATATGAATCACAAATATCCGTTTGTGCTTTGTGCCTACGATTCTGAGGAGAAAATGCATCAGGCCGAAAAACTAATTGATGATGCAGATGTAGCGATATACGGCTCATGCCCGGATAGTCTGATTGTGCGCCGCACGAGCAAAGGAAAACTGTGCTTTAAGTTTAGCGAGCGCTACTTTAAGGAAGGAACGGGATTGCTGCAGATCCCGCACAATTTTGCGAGTGCGTGGAAGCATTTGAAACCGTTTGAAAAGGGACCGTTGTATTTCTGCTGTAGCAGTGCCTATACTGCTGCGGATTTGAATCGCTACACAAATTTTAAGGGAAGAGCCTTTAAGTGGGGGTATTTCCCGGAGACCAAAAAATATGATGCCGCTGAATTGATGAAGCGAAAGCTATCGGTTACGTCAGCAGGATGGAAGCATCCTCAGGCTTCAATCCTATGGGCTGGCAGGCTTATAGGATGGAAGCATCCGGATGCTTCCATCGAGTTGGCAGCATCGCTTAAAGAAAAGGGATACTCCTTCAGAATGAGTGTTATCGGCAATGGAGAGATGGAAGCGCAGCTTCGTGAAATGATTCGGAGCAAAGGCGTAGAAGATTGCGTAGAAATGCTTGGCGCAATGTCTCCGGACGAAGTACGTGCTCATATGGAAAGAGCCGATGTGTTCCTGTTTACCAGTGATTTTAATGAGGGATGGGGAGCCGTTTTAAATGAATCGATGAACAGTGGATGTGCGGTTGTCGCAAGCCACGCAATTGGCTCAGTGCCTTTTTTAATCAAGGATGGCGTAAATGGTCTGATTTACGAAAACGGGAATCAAAAGCACTTTGAAAAACAGGTCTGTAGATTGTTGGACGATGACGCCTATAGAAGAAAGATGGGCGAGAATGCTTATGCCACGATTTCAGATACATGGAACGCACAGGTGGCATCCGGTCGATTTGTTGAATTAGCAAGGAAAATCATCAAAGGCAACACGGCGCCGAATTTGTTTGAAGATGGTCCCTGCAGCAGCGCAGAAATATTGGATAATGGATGGTATCATGCAAATGAATCTTAAAAGAATGCTGCATTTAAATGGTATCAAGAGAACGTTAAATCTGTTTTTGATTAACCATGTTTTTGTCGGAACAAAACCGCTTGCGTGCAATATGAAACGAAAATTGCTCCGTGGAATCGGGTGTCCAGTCGGAGACGGGACGACAATAGTTGGCCCTATTGAATGCAAAGGTACCATTGCGATTGGAAAAAATTGTTGGATTGGTAAAAACTGTAAGGTCAATGGAAACGGTACAGTCCAAATTGGCGACAATTGTGATCTTGGTCCAGAGGTTACGTTTCAAACGGGCGGACACGCAATTGGAGATAGGACCCGAAGAGCCGGTGAGGGCGAGATTTATCATCAGGTGATTGGAAACGGAACATGGATTGGAGGTAGAAGTACGATTTGCAACAATTCAACTGTAGGTAATGGCTGTGTTGTAGCTGCTTGTGCGTGTGTGGTACATGATGTACCGGATAATACTTTGGTTGGTGGTGTTCCGGCAAAAGTCATTAGGAGTCTAGAAGTATGAAGATACGAGATTTACTGAGCAGTAAGGTGACAAGAAATGCAAGCTGGATTATTGCCGGACGGGTATATCACATGCTGCTTGCGTTTTTTGTTGGATTACTTACGGCACGATACCTGGGACCAAGCAATTTCGGACTGATTAATTATGCTGCAACATACACATCTTTCTTTGCATCATTCTGTACGCTTGGAATCAATTCGGTTATCGTAAAGAATTTTGTGGATCATCCCGATGAGGAAGGCGAAACAGTTGGATCGGCGATTGTCCTTAGAACGGTTTCCAGCGTCTTATCAGTACTTATGATGGTGTGCATCACGCTGATCGCTGATAAGGGAGAGACTACGACGCACATTGTGGTGTTTCTCTGCGGCATTGGTGTGGTTTTCCAAGTGATGGACACCCTGGACTATTGGTTTCAATCAAAACTTGAATCGAAATACTCTGCTTTTGCGACGGTAATATCATATACGGTTGTCTCTGCCTATAAAGTGTGGCTGTTGGCAACAGGAAAAAGTGTAGAATGGTTTGCCATTTCGACTTCTATCGACTACATGGTGGTGGCTGTTGTCCTTCTTGTCATGTATAAAAAGCACAACGGCCCTCAGTTTAAGTGCTCAGTACGCAAGGCAAAAGAATTATTCTTTAGTAGCTATCACTTCATTTTAGCTGGCTTGATGGTCTCGATTTACGGCAGTACGGATAAGTTCATGCTGAAACAAATGTTGAATGAGTCGGAAGTGGGATTTTATTCAACGGCAGTTTCACTGTGCAATACATGGGTGTTTTTGCTGACTGCAATAATTGATTCTCTGTACCCGGTTATTTTGCAGTCTTTTGATAATAAGAAGCTGTTTGAACGCAAGAATAAGCAGCTTTATGCAATTGTGTTCTATGTGTCTGTGGGTGTTTCACTTCTCTTTTCGCTCTTGGCGTCTCCGATCGTGAGTATTTTGTATGGTGACGCATACGTCCCAGCTGCAGCTCCGTTGAGAATCATTACATGGTATACGGCTTTTTCCTATCTGGGGGTAGCCAGAAATGCATGGGTCGTTTCTTACAGTAAACAAAATTATCTCAAATATTTGTATATCGGAGCAGCAATAACAAATGTATTGCTGAATGCAATTATGATTCCCTTGTGGGGAGCGTCTGGTGCTGCGTTGGCATCGTTGCTGACGCAAATAAGCACAATCCTTTTGTTTCCGGCCCTTATAAAAGACTTGCAGCCAAATGTCAAACTGATGATTGATGCAATTCTTTTGAAGGATGTTTTTTGATAAAAGATTAGGAGGAAAATTAAAATGTCTGCATTTGATAACGCAACCCTTATGATCACTGGTGGTACTGGTTCTTTTGGTTCTACCGTTCTGAAGCACTTCTTGGATTCTGACCTGAAGGAGATTCGTATCTTCTCCCGTGACGAAAAGAAGCAGGACGATATGCGTCATGAGCTTCAGGCCAAGCACCCTGACACTGCTAAGAAGGTCAAGTTCTACATCGGTGATGTCCGCAACCCCCAGTCCATCCGTGACGCAATGCCCGGTGTTGACTACATCTTCCATGCTGCCGCTCTGAAGCAGGTCCCGTCCTGCGAGTTTTTCCCCATGCAGGCGGTTCAGACCAACATCATCGGTACTGATAACGTCTTGCACGCTGCAATCGATGCAGGCGTTAAGCGTGTCGTCTGCCTGTCCACCGATAAGGCAGCTTATCCCATTAACGCCATGGGCATCTCCAAGGCTATGATGGAGCACGTCATCTATGCCAATGCCCGTGTAGCTGCTGAGCGTGGTGGCACGACCATCTGCTGCACTCGTTACGGCAACGTTATGTGCAGCCGTGGTTCCGTTATCCCTCTGTTCATCGACCAGATCAAGGCGGGCAACCCCATCACCATCACTGACCCCAACATGACCCGCTTCCTAATGAATCTGGACGAGGCTGTGGATTTGGTCTTGTTCGCTTTCCAACATGCAAATCCTGGTGATTTGTTCATCCAGAAGTCTGATGCTTCCACCATCGGCGATCTGGCTAAGGCTGTCCAGCAGTTGTTTGGTGATACCGGCACGAACATCATCGGCACTCGTCACGGCGAGAAGCTGTTCGAGACTCTGATGACCCGTGAGGAGCGTCTGCGCAGCCAGGATATGGGCCATTATTTCCGTGTTGCTGCGGATAACCGTGACCTGAACTACGATAAGTTTGTCGTCAACGGCGAGGTACATACTATGGCAGACGAGTCCTACACCAGCCATAACACTACCCGTCTGGATGTGGAAGGCACTGTTAAGAAGATCCTGACCACCGAATATGTCCAGAACGCACTGAAGGGCATCCCGAATGTCTAAAGAAAAGTTGCTGCTGGTTGGAGCCGGT
>ERZ773165.1982-NODE-1982-length-10991-cov-21.300750_pt1 | contig 10991 bp, 9 predicted proteins | sample MGYA00581003_ERZ773165 | MGnify/ENA primary metagenome ERZ773165 (study PRJEB29015, sample SAMEA2737817) | human gut metagenome | biome: human gut; feature: human-associated habitat; material: faeces | place: China | collected 2012 ... | reverse complement strand
TGGAAAGCCTGTGAAGTATGCAGGTCCTAACACCATCATCATGGAAGCAGCCGAGGTTACCGAGAAGGTTCGCAAGCATATTGCTAATGCCTACCGACTGGTATTCCATGGTCAGACATCCCTCTTCGATGCCATCAACCAGATCAAGGATCAGGTGCCAGATAGTCCGGAGATTCAGAACATCATCCAGTTCCTGGAGAGTTCAGAGAAGGGTGTCATCACCAAGTTGTAAGATTTGTAAGGGATTAGCAAGTCCCATAAAAGCAAATAGATTAAATTAAGTAAAAGTTCAAGTCATACCTATTTGAATTTTACTCTGTATAGGAAGGGCTGGCCGTGAGGTCGGCCCTTTTTCTCGTTTCTGTTATTCTTATTTTTCCGAATAAATGTAAATAAATGCAATTTTATTTTGTTATCTCTTCGTTTATATGTACCTTTGCAGACAATTTGGGTAATTATGCCCTTTTCAGTCAGAAATAAATAGAATTGATAATGAGAAAGAAACAATATAAACCTCGCAATCATCGTGGATTGCAGGTTGTTACTTTATGCATCAGCACCGCCATGGTGCTTGTTTTGTTGGGTTTGGTTATCTTCTCTGTCCTCATGGGGCGGAACCTCTCGTCGTATGTGAAGGAGAACCTGGTGGTACAGGTGATGCTGGAGCAGGATATGACCAATCCGGAAGGTTTGCAGATGTGTAAACGCTTGAATGCCCGTCCTTACGTAAAGGATTTGACTTATATTACGAAAGAACAGGCGTTGAAGGAAGCTACTAAGGAATTGGGTACCAATCCTAGTGAGTTTGCCGGTGTAAACCCATTCCAGCCTTCTATTGAAATTACGACTCAGGCAGATTATGCCAATAATGATTCCCTGGCATGGATTGCCAAGGAATTGAAGGCTTATCCGCGTGTAACTGAGGTCAGTTATCAGCATGATTTGATAGAGCAGGTCAACAATACGCTCGCTAAGATTAGTATTGGTTTGTTGATTGTGGCAGTCTTGCTTACTTTCATATCCTTCTCGCTTATCAACAATACGGTACGCTTAGGTATTTATGCCCGTCGATTCTCTATTCATACGATGAAACTGGTCGGCGCTTCATGGGGCTTTATCCGTAAGCCATTCCTGAAAAGAGCGATGGTGATAGGCGTGGTAGCCGCTTTACTGGCAGATGGATTCCTGGGTGGCTGTCTTTATGCCTGGTCGTTGCATGAACCTGAGTTGCTCAATGTGTTGGGTTGGCAGGAACTGGCTATAACTGGTGGCTCTGTGTTCCTCTTCGGTATCATCATCACGGCTTTGTGCGCAAGCATCTCTGTAAATAAGTTCCTCAAAATGAAGGCAGGCGACCTGTATAAAATATAAGGGAAGCGTGAAAAACGAAGAGTGAAGAATTCTCTTGCTTTATTAAACATTAAACATTACACATTAAACATTAAAAATAATGGATAAGAAGAATTTAGCATTTGACAAGATGAACTTCATCTTGTTGGCAATTGGCATGGCAATTGTCATCATCGGTTTCCTCTTGATGAGCGGAGCTGGCTCTAATGAGCATACTTTCGATACTGATATCTTCAGTACTCGTCGTATCGTTGTGGCACCAACCGTTACATTGATTGGTTTCCTCTCTATCATCTATGCAGTAATACGCAAGCCGAAAGACAATTAATAATTTATAATTAATATACATATTATTATTAGATGGATTTTATTCAGACAATCATTATCGCTATTGTAGAGGGATTGACCGAGTTCTTGCCTGTGTCAAGTACAGGTCACATGATTATCACCGAAAACTTGTTGGGCGTAGATATTCAGGATCAGTTTGTTAACGCTTTTACTGTCATCATTCAGTTTGGTGCTATTCTCTCTGTTATCTGTTTGTATTGGAAGAGATTTTTCTATCCGGATTCAGTGAAAACAGGCGAGAAGACCTATTGGAAGGCGATGTTTGATTTCTATGCACGATTGGTAGTGGGTACTGTACCTGCGGTGGTGTTGGGTCTTGCCTTTAATGATTTTATTGAGTCTAACCTTGGCAATGTGCAGTTGGTAGGTTGGATGCTTGTCATAGGTGGTGTCTTCATGCTCTTCTGCGATAAGATATTCAATAAAGGTAGCGAGCAGACTAAGCTTACTTACAAGCGTGCCTTGACCATCGGTTTTATCCAGTGTATTGCGATGATTCCTGGTGTGTCTCGTTCTATGTCAACCATCGTGGGTGGTATGTCTCAGCGTCTTACTCGTAAGGCTGCTGCTGAGTTCTCATTCTTCTTGGCGGTTCCAACTATGTTTGGTGCTACTTGTCTGGAGCTTTATAAACTCATCAGCCATGGTGGCGGTTCGTTGCTCACCCAGGGTAATAACCTGGTAACTTTGATTTTAGGCTCAGTGGTAGCATTCGTCGTTGCCATCCTCGCCATCAAGTTTTTCATCAATTATGTCACCAAGTACGGTTTCGCAGCCTTCGGCTGGTATCGTATCGTTGTAGGACTCATCATCATCATCTGCGGCCTTTGTGGTGTAGACATGCAGATGGTGGATTAAATATTTCATAATGGATTTCAGAAAAGGAGAAATTATTGCCATCGACAAGCCTTATCGCATGTCGAGTTTCGGAGCTTTGGCGCATGTTCGCTATCTGCTCAGCAAGAAGCTCGGCTTTAAGGTGAAGATAGGACATGCCGGTACGCTCGATCCCCTTGCCACTGGCGTGTTGGTGCTCTGTACAGGAAAATGTACCAAGCAGATAGAAGAGTTGCAGACGCATACTAAGGAGTATACGGCAACTCTGCAGCTGGGTGCCACAACGGCTAGCTATGATAAGGAGCACAGTGTGAATCATACTTTCCCTACCAAGCACATCACCCGTGAACTGGTAGAGGAAACACTCAAGCAGTTTGTGGGCGAAATCCAGCAGGTACCACCTACCTACAGTGCCGTGAAGGTGAATGGTGACCGCTCTTATGCCCTTCGTCGTGCGGGAGAAGACGTACAGTTGAAGCCAAAGACCGTACGTGTGGATGAGATTGAACTCACCGACTACAACGACGAGGAGAAGACAGCATGTATTCGTGTAGTTTGCGGTAAGGGAACCTATATTCGTTCTTTGGCACGTGATATTGGCCGTGCTCTGGATAGCGGTGCATTCCTTACAGCCCTTCGCCGTACCAAGGCAGGAAGTTTTGCCGTTGAGAACTGTATCGACTTCGATCATTTCCAGGAATGGTTGGATACCCAAACTTTAGAAGACAGCACCCAGGCTGCAAAGTAAGTGTTGTCTTTTGAGAATAATAAAATAGAAATTAGTAATCATTTAGAAAGGAGAAAAATATATAACATGAAACTATCACAATTCAATTTCAAGTTGCCAAAAGAGCAGGTGGCACTTTATCCACATAAAGCAAGACGTGTGGTTAAGACTGCAAGTGGAGAACGTGTATTCGAGGTGACTCGCCGTGACGAGTCTCGTCTCATGGTGCTCCATAAGAAGTCAGAAACCATCGAAATGTATAAGAAGGATGAGGATGGCAAGGATATGGTGGATGCCGACGGCAATCCTGTATACTTGCAGTTCAAGGATATTGTCAACTACTTTACCGAGGGTGATACCTTTGTATTCAATGACACCAAGGTTTTCCCAGCCCGTCTTTATGGTACCAAGGAGAAGACTGATGCCAAGATTGAAGTGTTCCTGCTCCGTGAGTTGAATCCTGAGATGCGTCTTTGGGATGTACTCGTAGAGCCTGCCCGCAAGATTCGTATTGGCAACAAGTTGTTCTTTGACGATGTGAACGAGATGGTAGCTGAGGTTATCGATAATACCACCAGCCGTGGTCGTACCCTTCGTTTCCTCTATGATGAAGAAGGAAAGCATGATGTCTTCAAGAAGTCTCTCTTTGCATTGGGTGAGGCTCCATTGCCACGTTATGTGATTGATAACCGTGAGGTGCATCACGCTACAGAGGAAGATATGGACGATTTCCAGTGCGTATTTGCAGAGAAGGAAGGTGCTGTAACTGCTCCAGCTACTGGTCTCCACTTCTCTAGAGAGTTGATGAAGCGTATGGAGATTGATGGCATCAACAAGGCTTTCATTACTTTGCATTGCGGACTTGGCAACTTCCACGAGATTGAGGTGGAGGATCTTACCAAGCACAAGATGGATTCTGAGCAGATGATTATCACCAAGGATGCATGTGAATTGGTGAATAACACCAAGTTGTCTGGTCACCATGTCTGTGCCATTGGAACAAGTGTGCTCAAGGCAACAGAGACAGCTGTGGGTACAGATGGTATGATGAAGGCATTTGATGGCTGGACCAACAAGTTTATCTTCCCTCCATACGATTTCGGATTGGCAGACTCTATGGTAGCCAATTTCTATCAGCCTGAGTCTACACTCCTGATGAATACTGCTGCCTTTGGCGGTTACGACATGGTTATGGAGTGCTATAAGAAGGCAGTGAAGAATGGTTATATGTTCGGTTGTTACGGCGATTCTTTGTTGATACTTCCTGATTAATTGCGAAATAAACGCTTTTTGTGTATAACTAAGTTGTTGATATACAGTGTTTAAACTGAGTTATCCACAGTTTTTGCAAAAGTGTGAATAAGTATGTATAAAGTATATTTAGGTCTCGGAACGAATTTGGGCAATAGAAAGCGCAACATTCGTGAGGCAATAGATAAAATAGGAGAGCAGATTGGTGCTGTAGAGCGCCAGTCTGCTCTTTACGAAACAGAGCCTTGGGGCTATTCATCGCCAAATTATTACATCAATGCCTGTGTGTTGGTGCTGACGGAGATGGCTCCTCGCCAGGTATTGGAAGCCACTCAGAAGATAGAGCGAGAGATGGGGCGTACGATGAAGTCGGTGGATGGAGAGTATTTCGACCGTATCATCGACATCGACATCCTGCTCATTGATGATTTGAAAATCGATGAACCCGATTTCAAGGTTCCTCATCCATTGATGGAAGAGCGTGATTTCGTGATGAAGCCCTTGAAGGAAATATTAGATTAAAAAAGTTTATGCAATTGTTCAGCAGTTATCATATACTTTCATGGGCAATCGTATCGATAGCTTTGATTGCTCTTATGGGATTCTATGTTGCCAGCTTGCGCTCCACCGTGAGGAGGCAAGCTAGCATCATCCGTTCTATGCAACGCCAGTTGCAGAATCTCCTGGCTTCTTCTCCTGTGGATGGAGCTTCTTTCAGAAAACAGTCTTCGGATGAAGTGCAGATAGGAGATGTAGCTGACCAGGCACTTCATGTCTTGGATGCAGAGCAGGAGCTGTTTGTTAAAACCACCCTGTATATGAAGGAGCATGCTCCTTTTATCAATCCGGATTTGCGCATTGATGATTTGGCAAAAGCATTGTGTACCAATCGTACAACCTTGGCAAACTGCATTAAGAAATACACTTCTGGCGACCTTACTTTATTGCAGTATATCAATCATTTTCGCATAGATTATGCGGTGCAGTTATTGGCTGATCCGAAGAATAAACAGACCATTTCGCAGATAGCTGAGGCGGCGGGTTATCGTTCACGTAGTGTATTCAATCGCCAGTTTGCCTTGATTTATCATTGTTCTCCATCTGTTTTTCGGGAGAATTCTCTTTGCCAGGCAGAAGGAGAGATTCCTTCTGATTTGGAAAATACGCTGGAAAAATAGGCAAGCGAAGAGAATCCGCATTCGAAGGCAACTTCCTGGAGTCTCTTTTCGGGCTCTTTCATCATGATTCTCTTTGCCTCGTCTATGCGCAAGCTTGCTACCCAACCACTGAAGTTCATGTCATATTCATCCTTGATGAATGTAGATAGGTAGGTCTTGTTGGTATATAGGCTGGAGGCGAGTTCTTCCAGGGTGAATTGTTCGTGCGTATAAGCTTTGGCTTTCACCCATACTGCTATTCTTGGACGTAGAATATCCCTGAAGTCCTCCTTGTATGGCTTTTTTGTTCTGCTGGTTGCAGCAACTTCTTCCCCTTCAGCTTTTTCTTCCTCTTCTTTCTTTTTCCTTTCCTCATGGCTCAAGTTGTTTGATTGTGTCTTGTTCATAACGGCAATCATCTCTTCGGTTGATGCTAGGCGCAGGGTTTCGTATTCCTTAGCATAGTTGATGAAGTTGACGGTGATATATATATACACGGCAACGACGTAGAATTGGACGAGCCAGTTGATGATTGCTCCGGAGGTGATGGAAAATACGCCGAAGGCAAGCAGGATATAGAATAACCAATGGCTGATGTTGAGCCACCTTACATTGCTCTTCTTGTCGGAAGAGAAATAATTTGCAAGCAATTCATTGCGCTGTACATAGCTTCTATGAAAGAATATAATATGTTTGGCACATAGTTCTATGACACCCAGCAAGGCGACGATGAGCAGGATTTGTCTATACGCTGCCAGAGCATCGACCATGGCGATGAGTGCAATAAATGCTGTAGCTCCAAACTTGATCGCTGTTATCTTGCAACGTTGTCTGGAGATATAGGTATAGTCGGTCAGACTGCCAAACGCAAAGGTAAAGCAGATGCCTATGAGATAGAACAGAATGGTGTCGTAACTGGCTACCCACGCATTTTCGCGGGTCCACAGACCATTAAAGGTGGCAAGCCAGATCCAGATGTTTATGCTCGTCATCCACATACCAGCGGCTAACAGCCATTTGGATTTCCGGTAGGGAGCATAGACATCTGCCTTGGGTGACTTGAAGAAAATAAGTACGAGACCTAGGATGCAATAAATGAAACTAGTCATCGTTACTAAATTTGTAAAATTGCGTTCTAAGAAACTAATCATAGCTTATCTCTTTTACTTGATTACACTTTTTACTTATATAGGAGTCTGTTTGCTGTAGCCTTGAAAACTTGTTTCCTAATAGTTGACTACAACTTTCCGTCTGCAAAGTTACAAAACATTTTCCTAAAAATGAAGTTTTCTTGTTCTAAATTTGCAATAAGTTGATTTTTAATAGGTTTTAGGCACTTTTACCCCCCCCCTATCGTGTCCGTTTTTTTTACGTTTGACCTCTAAAGAACACGATTTTTTTCTTTTTGTTTAAAATGAAATACCCTGATTTTCTATTTTTTAAAGTCTGTCTTACCCTTTTATTCTATCTTTGTACGCAATTAAAAGATGTAATAGTATAGATAATAATTAAGATAATCATATTATGGTATTTGAGAGAATTGTATTAGTAGCTATATTGATGATGAATTGTTGTTTCCCGCCTCTTACAGCCCATTCGGCTGAGCAGCACAAGCAGGTTCAGCAGTTAGGGCACACTAGGCAGTTTGGAATCAAGACCAACTTGCTTTACTGGGCCACCACCACTCCCAACTTGGGAGTGGAGATGGCTGTAGGCAAAAAGCACACAGCTCAGGTATTCTTCGGCTTGAATCCTTGGAAGCAGAGTGGTGGAGATCAGTCTAGTCTTCGTCATTGGATGGTGATGCCTGAGTATCGCTACTGGTTCAATCAGAACTTCGATGGTTGGTTCATCGGTGCTCATGCTTTAGGAGGACAGTATAATGTAGGTGGCGTGAAGTTTCCTTTCGGGTTATTGAAAGGACTGCGCAACCATCGCTATGAAGGTTGGTATGCTGGAGGCGGCATCACTGCCGGAAAACAATGGAATCTTTCTAAGCACTGGAATCTGGAGGCTTCGCTCGGATTGGGCTATATCCATACCAAATATGATAAATTCGAATGTGGTACTTGTGGTGAAAAACTCAAATCTGCCCATAAAAATTATGTGGGACCCACCAAGATGGCTCTTTCCCTGATTTATCTGATTCCAGGCAAGACTGAAGAAAAGCGTGAAATCGCTGCGCCTCTGATTATCGAGACTATTCAGCAGCCTAAACAGAATGCTCTGAAACCAGTTCTGCAGTTGCAGGCTGTCATTGCAGAAGCACCTAAGATTCGCCATTTGGATAAGCGGGCTTATATCGATTTCCCAGTGAACAAGATAGAGTTGCGTGCTGATTATCGCCGCAATCCGGCACAGTTGGATAGCATCATCACCACCATCAATGCCTTGAAGGCAGATAAGAACCTGCAGGTGATGGGCATCAATATCCATGGTTTTGCTTCGCCGGAAGGTTCGTATAAGCATAATGAGTATCTGGCAAAGAATCGTGCCATCACCCTGACTGAGTATGTTCGCAAGATGGTGGATTTGCCTGACAGCATCTTCATGGTATCCTCTACAGCCGAAGACTGGGATGGACTGTGTGAATATATCAAATCAAGCAACTTGGAGAAAAAGGAGCAGCTTCTTGCGATAGCCCAGGATGAAAAGCTGGCTCCAGATGCTCGTGATGCGAAGCTGAAGCAGCAATATCCTACACAGTATCGCACCCTGTTCACCCTCTACTATCCAGCTCTTCGCCATAGCGACTACCACATTACTTATAAGATTAAGCCATTTGATGTGGTGGAGGCAAAGGAAATGATGAAGACCAAGGCTCATCTGTTGTCGCTCAACGAGTTGTTTATGGTAGCCCAGACCTATGAGGTAGGTTCCAAGGAGTTTAACGAGGTGATGGAGCTGGCGGTCCGTATGTATCCAATGGATGAAACCGCAAACCTGAATGCTGCCATTATCCGTCTGAACAACGGAGATGCCGATGCAGCCAAGCCATATTTGGATAGAGCCGGCGATTCAAAGGAAGCCTATGCCGCAAGAAAGGCGTATGAAATGATGATGATTCAATAGAACGGAATTGTTGTGATAAGTAAAATAGATGTATAAGATAAGCGATTATTACGATAAAGAAATCAATCATAGATATAAGTAGGTAAAGATAATTATAAGAAAAAATTAAACGAAAGAATTATGAAGAAATTTACGATGCTTTCATCAGTGCTGGCTTCAGCACTGATGCTGATGGTCGCATCCTGCTCTAGCGAAGATGTTGCTGGCGGTGATGCACAGAACGGTAAGGGGGCTACCTCTTTCCTTGCAGTGAATATCGAGAACGTGGGTTCTGCTCCTGCATCTCGTAGTAGTTATAACAAGGGTGATGGTACTTATGAGGATGGTACTGAGGCTGAGAGTAAGATCAACAATGTGCGTTTCTATTTTTTTAATGGTGATGGTACTCCATATCTGTTGGATAATAATGGTTCAGAGAAGCAGCCTGTTAACTTTTTGGATCAAAAAGTTGAGACGGCTGGCAATGATCATGACCATACTGCCGAAACAAAAACCAAGGCAGTGCTTGTATTAAAAGGTGAGACTAAAGCTGTTCCTGCCTCTGTTATTGCAGTCATCAATCCTGATGTGTTGGATAATACAACCCTGCATAGTGGTACTATGACCCTTTCTGAACTCCGAACATCAGCAACAGGTTCGAAGTTTTATGATAATACCAAAGGTTTTGTCATGTCTAATTCTGTGTACGAAAGTGCGGGACAGGACGTTTGCTCTACACCTGTAGCAAACAGCGTTTTTGCAACATCTGAAGAGGCTTTGAAAGCCCCTGTAGATATCTATGTAGAGCGAGTTAATGCTAAGGTGAATGCGAAGATTGATGCAACTTATAAACGTGATGGGGAAAGCACACCGGCATGGACTAAAAATACAGAGGGTAAGTATCAAATTGAGGTTGGCAATATTGAGGTTACCACTTATGCAACTGGTAATACCAATGCAATGCCAACAACAAAAAAATATCCTGTATATGCTGTAGTTCAGGGATGGCAGTTGGCTGATGCTAATGGTAAGGCAGAGGTTTGTAAGCAGATCAATACTTCATGGTATGCTGGAGAATTAGGTATATCTCCTTGGACAACTTCTGATTACCATCGTTGTTTCTGGTCTAAGTCTGTGCCTTTTACTCAGGGTGCTCAGGGAGGAGCTAATCATCCTGTTAATCCTAAGTTTGAGGATATAAAGCTGTCTTTATCTGACGAATACTCTACTACACCTGTTTATACATTGCCAAATACACCAGATAAGGTGATTACAAATCCAACAACAAGTTTAAATACTTTGACAAAACTGATTGTTGCAGCCAAACTAGTCTATGAGGATGATGATCATACTTATAAAACTGCGCAAGTATGTCAGTATAGAGGTTTGACCTATCTCGGTGAGGATGCTGTTAAAAAACAGATTGTTGGTGGTTTTGCACAATACTTCAAAAAGACCACAACTCCAACTGGCGATGTCTATCAATCAATAGAGGCTTCTGACATTGCTTTCATGACGGTTTCAGGTTCTTCTGAAGTGAAGGATTATGAGGTTGTTGCAACACTGGCTAACACAGTAGACGAACTTTATGTAAAGGACGGAGAAACATATAAAACTGTATCGAAAGACGTTGTCAATGCAGCCCTTGCAAAGGAGAGCGCTCAGGTTCGTTCTACGGATGGTGATACCTATTATTATACCCCTATCAAGCATCTCGGTGGCGAAGGTAAGTTAGGCGAGTATGGTATCGTGCGCAACCATTCTTATCAGGTAACCATACAGAACATCAAGGGTTTTGGTACTCCAGTCTATGATCCTAAGAAGGAAATCGACCCAATGATACCAAGCGATGAAAATACTTATCTTGCAGCAAGTATCAAGGTTCTCTCTTGGCGCGTGGTATCCTCTAAGGTAGATTTGGATCAGACAAAGTAATTTATTCATATTCAATATAATGAAGAAGATTTTAAATGATATCAAAGAGAAGGGAAGGCTGATGATGCTCTCTTGCTGCACCATACTCGGCTTGCTGCTCGCATCCTGTGATTATTGGCACGATAGCTATGAGGGATGTGAGGAACTGCTGAAGACTCATCTGAGGGTGCAGTTCATCTACAATATGAATATGAAGTTTGCCGATGCTTTCCCTCATGAGGTAAAGAACGTCACGCTTTATGCCTTCGACCAGCAGGGAAAACTGGCTTATGTCAAGACCGAGGCTGCCGAGAAGATTATCGCCGAAGAGGGTATGAACATCGACGACCTGACTC
>ERZ773165.1979-NODE-1979-length-11004-cov-2.778519_pt1 | contig 11004 bp, 9 predicted proteins | sample MGYA00581003_ERZ773165 | MGnify/ENA primary metagenome ERZ773165 (study PRJEB29015, sample SAMEA2737817) | human gut metagenome | biome: human gut; feature: human-associated habitat; material: faeces | place: China | collected 2012 ... | reverse complement strand
GGAGAAGACAGATTCTTCTGCCTTGCAGGACTCCCACACCTTTGGGGATATGGGGCTTGCGCCCACTGTCTTTTCATCCATGCCATAATCTGCATTTCTTTGCGGTCTTTGCATTTTTACAGAAAGGCTGCCGAAAAAACTATGGTCAGAACGCATCCCCAACTGTTTTTCCTGCAGCCTGTCATCTGTTAAATCATTTAGTTTTTAAAGCTGTGAATTGGGGCCGGGATTCTACCCTGTCTGTTCACAAATGCGGAACAGTCAAACTGATTAACCGGCATAATTGGCGCATAACCTAATAAACCGCCGAATTCAACGGTTTCTCCGACACCTTTTCCAACAACCGGAATCACACGGACCGCAGTCGTCTTCTGGTTTACCATACCAATTGCCGCTTCATCTGCAATAATACCTGAAATCGTTGTTGCCTTTGTATCTCCCGGAATTGCAATCATATCTAGTCCTACAGAACATACGCAGGTCATTGCCTCCAGCTTTTCAATGCATAAAGAACCGTCAAGCACTGCATCAATCATCCCCTGATCTTCGCTGACCGGAATAAATGCACCACTTAATCCGCCGACATAAGAAGATGCCATAACGCCACCCTTCTTTACCTGGTCATTTAACAGGGCAAGTGCCGCAGTTGTACCCGGCGCACCGGCTCTCTGTAAACCGATTTCCTCTAAAATGTCGGCAACACTGTCACCGATTGCCGGTGTCGGTGCAAGCGACAGGTCGATAATACCAAACGGTACACCAAGACGCTTAGAAGCTTCCTGTGCAACCAGCTGACCGACACGCGTAATCTTAAATGCTGTCTTTTTAATCGTTTCGCAAAGCACTTCAAAGCTTTCGCCGCGGACCTTTTCAAGTGCATACTTTACAACGCCCGGACCGCTGACACCCACATTGATAATCGCATCATCTTCAGATACCCCGTGGAATGCACCTGCCATGAACGGATTGTCGTCCGGTGCGTTGCAGAGTACTACCAGCTTTGCACAGCCTAAAGAGTCTGCATCTTTTGTCTTTTCTGCGGTTTCTTTAATGATTTCACCCATAAGACGGACTGCATCCATATTGATGCCGGTCTTTGTTGAACCGACATTAACAGAACTGCAGATTAATTCTGTACTTGCAAGTGCTTCCGGAATAGAACGGATTAACAGTTCATCACTCTTTGTCATGCCCTTTGACACGATTGCAGAATAACCACCGATAAAATTAACGCCAACCGTGTGAGCGGCGCGGTCAAGTGTCTTTGCAATCGTTACATAATCCTCCGGTGTCTTACAGGCAGCTGCACCGACCAGTGAAATCGGTGTAATTGAAATTCTCTTATTGACAATCGGCACACCGAATTCTCTTGCGATTTCTTCACCTGTCGATACTAAATCCTTTGCCAGTGTTGTAATCTTACGATAGATTGTCTCATTGACTTCATCGAGATTCTCACTGGCACAATCTAACAGATTGATACCCATTGTAATCGTTCTGACATCAAGATTTTCCTGTTCTACCATTTTATTTGTTTCGTTGACTTCAAAAATATTAATCATGCGCGTATTTGCCTTTCCCATAAAATATTGTTACTAATCCTCATTTCTGAGCAGCCTGCTGCGAAGATGCGATCAAAAATCAGCACATCAGTGTGATTTTTTCACACTAGATTCTGTGCATCATATCAAAAATTTCTTCCCGCTGACACTTAATTGCAACACCAATTTCTTCTCCCAGCTTGTCTAAATCTGTAATCACTTCATCATAGGTCTTTGCAGAAGCGCCGGTATCAACAATCATCATCATGTTAAAATAACCTGATACGATTGTCTGTGAAATATCAAGAATATTAATCTTTGTTTCTGCAAGATATGTACAAACCTTTGCAATAATTCCTACGGTATCTTTTCCTACTACTGTAATAACGCACTTTCTCATAATTCCTCCATTCCGCCTTCCGGCATAAAAAAATGTATTTTTTAAAGTGTAATGATTCTGGAAGGTTCGCTGCGTTTTGCGACCTCTATATCAAAATCTTTTGCTTTATAGCCGTTTTCACTCATATCAATCTCAAGCCGCACCGTTTCAAATGCCAGCTTGTCGTAATTGTTTTCTTTGCTTAAATGTCCAAGCAGCACGGTATTTACATTATCGTTTAACAAATCGTTAATGAGCTTTCCCGACACTTCGTTGGACAAATGTCCCTTATTTCCAAGTATGCGCTGCTTTAAATAGTACGGATAACTTCCGACCTGCAGCAGGTTCACATCGTGGTTCGCTTCAACTAACATTGCCTGCGAACCGGTAAGATTATTTACAATATAATCATCATAATATCCGAGATCCGTTATCACGCCCGCCTTTTTTTCACCGCACGTCACCGTATAAGCAACCGGTTCTTTGGCATCGTGGGATACCCGGAACGCATGAATCTGTAAATCATCAATGCAGATATCACTGTCCGGCTCAATCACCCGAAACAGTTCTCCCGGCAGTTCACCAAGCGTCCCTGCCTCAAAAATGCCGTCGCGTGTTCCTCTCGTGGAATAGACCGGTACCTTGTCTTTTCTTGTCAGCACCCCCAGCCCTTTAATATGGTCGCTGTGTTCGTGGGTTACAAATACGGCCGAAATGTCATTGACACTTAAATCCGCCGCTGCCAGTCCTTCCAGTATCTTTTTACGGCTTACGCCTGCATCTATTAAGATATGCGTATTGTCTGAGCCAATATAAATGCAGTTTCCGCTGCTCCCACTGGCTATGGACATCATTCTCATAGTATTCTCCATTCCGCGTGATTCTTCACACTTCTCCTTTACTGTTCCCAGTATAAATCGACGACATCACCGTCATGCAAAGGTGCCGTATAAATGCCTTCCTGTCCGTTTAACTTTAAGACGATATTTCCCTTTGGCTTGGATAAATCAAATTCATAATACTGGAACAAATCTACCAGAATATAATCCTTTTTGCCTGTCAGCCGTACCGGCTGTCCGTTAATCAGAATTGTAATATTCCGAACTGCCTGTGATGACATACCCTGCACTTCCTGCGCGGCGGTATCCGCTGAACCAGTCTGCGTTCCGGCATTTTCGCCCGAAAGTGGTGTATCATCATCTGCCTGTGAATTCCCTGCGGTATCAGCTATATCTTCTGTCTGTTCCTCTGTATCGTATCCGTCATTTTCTTCGGATATTTCTTCGTAACCCGCATGTTCTGTAATGGCAGAGGTCTTGACACTAAAATTCTCATAAACCTTTGTATCTTTGTCTGCCAGTTCATTGTTGACATACACATCATATCCGGTAATATCGTAATCCATAAATTCAAACAGCTGTGCCACGGTATAGAAATTCTCCATCTGAATCTGATCGCCGTCCTGAATATCGTAAAAACCCGATTTCAATTCGCCGTTGACGTATGCAAATTTCGGACACGGCACACGCTTACCGTTTACAATAAATTCTATCGTTGCCTGAAATTCCTCCAGCTGTTCAATCGTCATATGCGCCGGTTCACCCACGCCAGATTCCTGCACCGTAATAATATCATTCTGTTCAATCCGCGCATTCAGATTGGTCTGTCTGCCGTTTAACTGTACAACAGCGCCTTCTCCCGCCTGTCCGCGTACCAGCCTCATCTTTCCGTTTACGGTAAAATTCAGCTCTTTTCCTCTGCGTGGAAACAGCTTTTCATTCGGAAAACCAACCTGCATAACCGCATCTACAATTGTCAGCTTGTCATTATCGTATAACTTCACGCGTTCATTATTGACATTGACAAAAATAAAGTTGTTCTTCTGTGTATAATAATTCGTACAGATACCGACCGGTGTTACATACAGCGAATCCTTTTTAAAATTATCCACCATAAATTCCACGGTTGTCAGCACTTCCGGTCCACGGACTGCCACACGTTCCTTCTGTATTCCGAGATACTCGGCAACCTTTTGTGTATATCCGGCAATCTTTCCACCGCCGCCCACAACAAACACTGCACTGACCGGCTTTCCTCCATTTAATTCAATAATCTTATCCGCTGTGTCTTTTGCCATGGTATCAACGACCTGATTGGCTGTCTTTATAATATCTGCCGACGGGATGGTCTGTTCCAGTCCCATAATATCTGCAAATGTCACTGTACCCTCTGCATTATCGCTTGCCAGTTTTTTAATTTTATCTGCTGTGTTAAAATCAACAAGATAAGTTTTTGCAATAATTTCTGTAATTTCATCCCCTGCAAACGGAATCATGCCGTACGCAATGATACTTCCATCTTTTGTAAGGCAGATATCGGACGTTCCCGCACCGACATCAATCAGACCAATATTTAAAAGCCGGTACTGTTCCGGAATTGCAATATTCATGGCGGCAATTGGTTCGAGTGTCAGGCTTGCCACTTTTAATCCGGCATACCCTACTGCCTCATACAAACCGTCTACAACTTCTTCCGGCAGAAATGTTGCAATCAGTTCCACGCTGATTTTATCTGCCTTGTGTCCTTCAAGATTTGTAATATCAAATCCGTTCAACCGGTAATTGACCGGCGTGTTGCCGACACAATAGAAGCGGATTTTGTCCGATTCCCGGTTAATCTGCATATGTGCCTTTTCAACTGCCAGCAGATCTAAAGAATAAATGTGTTCCTGTGTTACTCTCGTCTCTTCCTCGAACACATATTCTGCCGTTGTGTTGACCGTACGCAGTACACGTCCGGCAGCTGCAATACAGACGTCTGAAAGCTGTCTGTCCAACTGTCTTTCCAAATCATTTTTCACTTTACGGATTGTATCTCCGACTTTATATATATCATGTATCTGTCCATCAAGCATTGCCCGCGTTTCATGCTCCTGTTGTGCCATTGCCACAACATGAAAGCCCTTTCTGTCCTGAAAGCCCACAACGCCAACGATGCTTCTTGTACCAATATCCAGTCCAAATACCAAATCTTCCTGAATAGCTGCTGTATTTTGCATAGGTACCTCCACTTATCATTTCGACTAATTTTGTCAAACTGCTACAAGAATATCACATTTGAAGCAATTTCTCAAGCTGTGACAGCGTAAAATCCAAATCTTTGCTGTTGTCAACCGTATGCGCACATGCTTTTGCAAATTCTTCTTCGGTCAGCTGGCTCTTTAAAATGGAATCTATTTTCTCATCCGTATATCCGCGGCTTGCCTTCAAACGCTCCCTGCGCAGGGTTTCCGGTACATAAATATACCAAAACTCGTCACAGACCGTCTGATAATGGTCCTCAATCAAAAGTGCCGCTTCAACAAAGCAGTATTCATACGTATCTTCTGCCTTTAGACATGCAATCTGCTCCATAATTTTCTTTTTTACCAGCGGATGGGTAATGCTGTTTAACACAATCCGCTTGTTCGGATTGGTAAACACCACGGCTGCAAGCTTTTTTCTGTCAATCGTGCCGTCAGGCAGCAGTATTTCCTCTCCGAAGAAGTCCACAACTTCTATAAAAGCCTTCCGCCCGGTTCCATCAACTGCTTTGCCACATCATCCGCCTTTATAATATATGCCGAAAAATTTTTCTCCAGCAAATCCAGTACCGCGCTTTTGCCCGAACCGATTCCACCCGTAATTCCAATTATCTTTTTCATACTACTCCCCATTCCGCAGGCATTTTAATGCCGGAGGAATCGCGAGCTAAATGTCAGATTTAGCTCTGCGATAAAAACTATTTTGTGACGCCTGCGGCACAAGATAGCCAACGTCAAGTTACACTTGACGTGTGAAAAATAAGCGCATCAGCGTTATTTTTCACACTAGTGGGCCTCCAGCCAGTTCTTTCCTTCTTTCAAATCCACTTCCAGTACCACTGCAAGCTTTGCCGCATTTTTCATGGCATCCGTCATGAGCTGCTTGACTTCTTCCACCTCATCCTGATGCGCCTCTACGAGCAGTTCATCATGCACCTGCAAAATCAGGCGGGATTTTAAGCCGCGTTCCTTTAACCGGTTATAGACTTCTATCATCGCGAGCTTGATAATATCCGCCGCCGTTCCCTGAATCGGTGCATTCATGGCAACACGCTCACCAAATGAACGCTGCATGAAATTGCTGGACTTAATTTCAGGAATCGGACGTCTTCTGTTAAACATCGTCAGCGAATAACCGTGTTCCTTTGCAAAAGCCACCAGCTCATCAATATAAACCTTAATCCCCGGATAGGCTTCAAAATATTTTTCAATATACTCTGCCGCCTGCTTCTTTGAAATGCTTAAATCCTGGCTCAGTCCGAAAGAGCTGATACCATAAACAATGCCGAAATTGACCGCCTTTGCGTTTCTTCTCTGTTCCGGCGTTACCTCGTCAAACGGCACATGAAAGACCTGCGAAGCAGTTGTTCTGTGAATATCCTGTGCGGAATTATACGCTTCTATGAGTTTCTCATCACCGGACATGTGTGCAAGAATCCGCAGTTCAATCTGTGAATAATCGGCATCTAAAAAGACATAGCCGTCCCTCGGAATAAAGACCTGACGAATCTTTTTGCCAAGCTCCATGCGGATTGGAATATTCTGGAGATTCGGCTCGGTACTGCTGATTCTGCCGGTTGCTGTAATCGTCTGGTTAAACGTGCCGTGGATTCTGCCATCCTCCTGAATGTAGCCAGCCAGCCCGTCTGCATAGGTGGATTTCAACTTTGTCATCTGACGGTAATCCAGTATTTTCTGAACCACCGGATACTCCGGTGCCAGCTTTTCCAGAATATCTGCCGCCGTGGAATAGCCGCTTTTGGTTTTCTTTCCGTTTGGCATGCCCATTTTTTCAAAAAGAATCACACCAAGCTGTTTTGGCGAATTGATATTAAACGTTTCTCCGGCATCGGCATAAATCTCCTGCTCCAGTACCGCAATTTTTTCACCGAGCATTGTGCCGTATTCTTTTAATGCAGCACTGTCCACGCGGATTCCCTCTGCCTGCATTTCATAAAGCACAAATACCAGCGGCATTTCAATATCAAAAAACAGCGACCGCATATTTTCTTCTTCTAAGGCCTTATAAAGCGGTTTCCACGCCGTCATTGCAATATAGCTTTCCATGCAGAGCAGTCTGCAGAGCGTTTCCTGCTGTGTGTCCGCTGCCTCGGCTAAGGTTGTTTTTCCGAGCAGTTCTGCCCTTGAATTAAGTGTCAGCCCGCAGAAATCTTTTGCAATTGTATCATAAGTATATTCTTGATTTGTCGGATTTAATAAATATGCTGCAATCGCGGTATCAATAAATTGATCCTGCGATACCTTTAACCGGGTATCCTTGCTGTCCCCCGGACAATTTCTGAACAAATCCAGCTTTTCTTTTAATGCCATTACCGCAATCTGACGGGACGGACACTGCTGTACCAATTCTGAAAGCTTGTCTGTCAGATATTCCTGTGTCACAAAACCCGAAACCGGAATGTAAGCGGTTTTTTCGGGACTGACCGCAAGGGAAATGCCGTATAAAATGCCCCTTTCAACTGCCGCCGCAAAACCGATAACCGCATTTTTATCTGTACGTACCTTGTTCTGTGCCTGTGCAAAAAGTTCTTCCACTTCCGAAAATTCCGTCACACATGTAAAATACCTGTCTGCTTCCAATGTAATTCCGGTATCTTCCTGATTAAAACGTTTTAAAAAGGATTTAAAATTAAACCGCTTAAACAGTTCATATGCTTCCGGCGTGTAATATCCGCCGACTGCCGCATTTTCAAGATCATAATCGACCGGTACGTCAATATCAATCGTTGCGAGGAATTTGCTTAATTTCACCTGTTCTACATTTTCACTGATGGATTTTTTTGCCTTCGGCGGCTTTAATTCGTCAAGGTGTTCAAAAATTGTTTCGATATTGTGGTACTGTGTAATCAACGCCGAAGCCGTCTTTGGACCGACCCCCGGCGCACCCGGAATATTATCCGAAGTATCACCCATCAGCGCTTTCATATCAATAAATTCAAGCGGTGTCACACCGTAGAGTGTCTCCACGTCCGCAGGAAGATAATCCTCTACTTCCGTGACACCTTTCTTTGTCTTTGGAATACGGATTTTAATGTGTTCTTCCGCAAGCTGCAATAAATCCCTGTCCCCGCTGATAACGGAAACGTCCAGCCCTTTTGCCGCGGTTTTCTTGGCAATCGTTCCCAGTAAATCGTCTGCTTCGTAGCCCTCTTTTTCTACAATGGTAATCTGCATGGCGCGCAGCAGTTCCTTAATCAGCGGAACCTGCTGTTTTAACTCCGGTGCCATCGGTTTTCTCGTTCCCTTGTATGCCGCATATTCCTTATGCCGGAAAGTCGGCGCACTCAGATCAAACGCAACCGTGATATAATCCGGTTTTTCCTCATCAATAAACCGGAACATGATATTTAAAAATCCATACAGCGCATTGGTATGGATTCCCTCTGCATTGGTTAAATCCGGCACTCCGTAAAATGCCCTGTTTAAAATGCTGTGTCCATCTATTAAAATTAATTTTTTACGCAAAATAGCCTCCTGCTGTTGTTACATTCTTAGTAATACCGGATAATTATCCATAAAATCAGCGTGAGTAGCATGCACAGGTTTGCCGCATACCAGCATAACCGCACAAAACGATTCCACGATTTCAATTTTTCCAGTTTTGCACGGCTGTTTTTCAGCTTTAATTCAACCAGTCCTTTAAAATCATACTGTTCCACCAACTTCTGATAACATTTAGCCACGGCAGCCGTATTTTCATCTTCACTTAATCCATAGGCAACAATGTAATAAATTTCAAATTCTTCCCTACAGTCCTTACATGATTCTACATGCTGTATAAAAAATTCCTCCTGTTTTATATCCAGCTGACCATGGTCAAATTTTCCAATCATTTTCTGGACTTTTTTACAATCTGCCATGTCTATACTCCATTCTGCCGCACCGGCGGTATCCATGCTCTTTCTCATCTTTTATCCGTAACTCTATTAGAGTACCACAATCCGTTCTTTTTTTCCACCTGCATTGCCATATTTTTTCAAAAAGGTGTTGATTTTAAAAAATGAATGTGTTATGATTCTATAGTCGCGTTATTAAAAACGCATTTCAGCCGATGTGGCGGAATTGGCAGACGCAGCAGACTCAAAATCTGCCGGTGGCAACATCGTATGGGTTCGAGTCCCATCATTGGCATACAGCTTCCCTGACAGTAAGTGGTCAGGGAAGTTTTTTTATTGTCCGGTCAGACTTTCGGATATCCACGGCGAGTGCCGCAGACCACCGCCAAAAAAGCCTGCATACAGAATTCATAACTGTATACAGGCTCTTTTTATCTTTTTATAAATCTTTATACAATTGTTCGTACTTTCTTGCAGAATTATCCCATGAAAAATCTGCCGCCATGCCACGGTCAACAATCTTGTTCCACTCACGCTTATGGTTGTAATAAACACTCTTTGCATAATTGACAATGCTAAGCATTTCGTGGGCATTGTAATTTGCAAATGAAAATCCTGTTCCAAGATTTTCATATTCGTTGTACGGTTCAACCGTATCCTTTAATCCGCCTGTTTCTCTTACAATCGGAACCGTTCCGTAACGCAGGCTGATTAACTGGCTGAGTCCGCATGGCTCAAACAGGGACGGCATTAAAAACGCATCACATGCCGCATAAATCTTATGTGCCATTGGTTCTGAATAGTAAATATTGGCTGATACCCTGTCATGATACTTCCAGTCATAGTGTCGGAACATATTTTCATATTTTTCATCACCCGTACCCAGCACAACCAGCTGCACATCTTCGGTACAGAGCTGTTCCATCACATAAGCCACAAGATCAAATCCCTTCTGGTCTGTCAGACGGGAGACAATGCCAATCATGAATTTCCCCTTATCCTGTGCCAGTCCGAGTTCTTTCTGTAATGCCACTTTGTTCTTCCACTTTTCCTTCCGGAAGGTAATCTGATTGTACTTTGCATCCAGATTCTCATCGGTTTCCGGATTGTAAATTTCGTAATCAATGCCATTTACAATACCGCGCAGACAGTTTGAACGCGCCTGCATCAAGCCTTCAAGATGTTCCCCGTAAAACGGTGTCTTAATCTCCTCGGCATAGGTTGAGCTGACAGTCGTTACCATATCCGCATAGACGATACCGCCCTTTAAATAGTTGGCATCCTTATACGCTTCCAGCTTATCCGAAGTAAAATAGCTGTCCGGAAGACCTGTAATATCTTTGACTTTCTTCAAATCCCAGATTCCCTGGAATTTCAGATTATGTATTGTCATCACAGACTTTACACCCTGATAAAATTCGCCCTGTGCAAACCGCTCCTTTAAATAAACCGGCACCAGACCTGTCTGCCAGTCATGGCAGTGGATAATATCCGGCCGGAATCCCAGTGTCGGAATTGCCGATAGCGCTGCTTTACTAAAGAACGCAAACTTTTCAATATCTTCATGAATCCAGCTGTACGGCTTCGGTCCCGAAAAATAAAATTCGTTATCAATGAAATAGAATGTAACACCCTGATATTCCATTTCAAAAACACCGACATACTGTGTGCGCCATGCAAGGTCAATATAAAAATGTGTCTTATAGACCATCTTTTCCCGATACTCCCACGGAATACACGTATACTTGGGAATCATCACCCGCACATCAAATTCATCCTTGTTAAAATACTTTGGCAAAGCTCCCACAACATCTGCAAGTCCCCCTGTTTTTATAAATGGAACCGCTTCTGATGCAATAAATAAAACATTCTTCATACCTATCTCCATTTCTGAGCGAGTTATTTTTAAGAGGATATCTCCCGCTTTCGCCCGGAAGCAAAGAGCCTCATATTTTTTCTTATCCACATAGTACAAAAGTGCAGCTAAGAATCTCAGCTACACTTTATTATACCATATTTCATTTTAAATTACCAGTAACGTCTGATTGCTGTAATCGGTAAAATGTTTGCCGATGAAATCTTTACAACATCACCGCTTGTCGGTGCATGAATAATCTGACCGCTACCGATGTAGACACCTACATG
>ERZ773165.1978-NODE-1978-length-11010-cov-3.810589_pt1 | contig 11010 bp, 9 predicted proteins | sample MGYA00581003_ERZ773165 | MGnify/ENA primary metagenome ERZ773165 (study PRJEB29015, sample SAMEA2737817) | human gut metagenome | biome: human gut; feature: human-associated habitat; material: faeces | place: China | collected 2012 ... | reverse complement strand
TTTTAAATCTACATCGTCTTCATATTTCTTTTCACCACATGCTTCCATAAGTGAAGCAATAACATCTAAATAATAATCTGTAACTTCTGCATTTGTACTTGAACTTCTTACTATCTTAATCATTTTTCCTCTATCCATTTACTATATCAATTAATTTTTTCATTGCATTCGCAGGTAAGTATCTCTTAGCTTCAGATATGCAATTCTGTCTCATCAAATTCCATTTTTTTATATCTTTATCAATTGATATTATTGCATTTTTTAATTCATTTATACTATGTGTTTTAAAAATCACACCTGTCATTCCTGATTTAATTATTTCCGAATTATATTTCCAATCACTTGCAATAACTGGAAGACCTGCTGCGAAAGCATCAATTATCGTACCTGCAAATCCTTCTCCTTCATAATATGTAGGGAATAGCAATGCATCATATTCTTTCAATACTTTTGTGCTCTGACTAAACGGAACCATTCCTTTATATTTTATATATCCAGGTGCCAAAGTTTGTAATTTTTTTAACCATTCTTCTTGATTATCTTCAATCTGACCATATATATCTAACTCAGCAAAAATATCACTATGCATAGAGTTTATCTCACATACTGCTCGAACAGCATCTTCTATTCCTTTTTCTTTCATAACTCTCGAAAACGTACATAATTCTAAAGGTCTGCTATATTCATATTTCAAATCTTTTTCATTCAATATTTGTATGCTTTTAAAATTAACTAATATTTCTACGTTTTTAATTGCAAGCTTTGATAAATCCTCTTTCATTTTAGTTGTTTCTACAAATACTTTAGAAAGTTTTCTTATTTCCTTTGTAAGCCATACTTTTGATGCTAACAACTCTGGTAACCATCCTCCAACAACTGCATAGAAAATCTTTTTATGATAAAATTTGTTCCAAAAATTAAAAAATGGTACAAATACTTTAACTCCATTATGTGCAGGTAAAATTATTAAATTTTCTGTATTTCTTAGCTCTTTTCTACATTTTCTAATAAAATATATCGGATGTTTTTTCCAATTAAACGTATCTATTTTACTAATATTTTCTTCTCCATATTTTTTTACAAGTTCATTGTATATATTTTTTGTTTTTACTGTTTGACCATCCAAAAAATTATTGTTTCCGGCCAAAATGACCACAAACACATACCTTGTTCATTACATTCTCCTTATTTTATGTGTAATATTTTTATCATTCCCCACCAGCAAATATGAAATGCTGAACGAATTACTGATAAGTGTTCTATTTCTCTATATAATTGCCAATGATATTTTATTAAACTTAATTTGTTACTTGATATTGAGTTGTTACGTATTCTATATTCCATCAAAACATCTGGCATTCCATATATAAATTTTTCTTTTTTTAGTATTTGAAGCCATAATGCATCATCATTTCTTTTACGTATATTAGGTACCTCAAATTTTCCTAGATTGTCGACATTATACATTACTGTTGAATTTCCAACTGGACAATCTAATAGTATTCTATTGTAATTTGCTTTTTTCTTTGTCTTTATAACTTTGTTTAATTTATTCCCTTCTTCGTCAATCTGTTCGTATGCTGTACACGTAAAATTGTAATTGTTTTTTTTCATAAACTCTAGTTGTTTTTCTAATTTTTCTTTTTTCCATAAGTCATCACTATCTAAAAATGCCATATAATTTCCTATTGCCATTTTCATAGCTGTAGTTCTAGCAACTGCTGCTCCGCTATTTTTTTCAAGTTTATGATATTTAATTCTTTTATCGTTAAAACTTTCTACAATTTCTTCTGTATTGTCATTTGAGCAATCATCTACAATTACTAATTCCCAATTCTCATATGTCTGGTTAAGCACTGATTCTATTGTTTCTTTAATAAATTTGGCACAATTATATGTTGGCATTATTATTGATACTAGTTCGTTTTCCATAAATTAAAATTCCTCATTTTTTATTTTAAAATACTGTTTTAAAACAAATTTTTATATCTTCCCATATATTAAATTTTTTAATATACTCTAAATTCCATTTCATTTTTTCTGGCAAAATTCTTTTAACATAAATATCGTCTATTTTTTCGCCTTTGCTTAGGTATTTGCTTATTATTTCATCTTCATCTTTGTATTCTATACTTGCTCTTGATGATATACCTGCTGGCATAAGTAAAGTTGCCTTCATTTCATTTGAATATTCTTTTACATATTTCTCAACTTCAGGTCTTGTCCCAACAAATGACATCTCACCTTTTATTACATTTAAAAGTTGAGGTAATTCATCTAATCTGCATTTTCTTATTTTGTTTCCAACCTTTGTTATTCTTGGGTCTTGACCCATTGTAACTAAAGCTCCTTTCTTGTCTGCATCTTGTACCATAGTTCTGAATTTAAATATTCTAAATTTTTTGCCATATTTTGTTATTCTTTCTTGCCTATAAAATACTGGTCCTTTTGATTCTAATTTTATCAATAATGCTAGTACTAGCATTATTGGAGATAAAATTATTAATAAAATTAAAGCTGCAAAGAAGTCAAAAACTCTTTTTATTCTTAAGCTAAACTTTTTATGCTTAAGAATTTCATAGTATTCTTTGATTTCATTGTTTTTCATGTTTTCTGGCAAGTCTTCATATTTTTTTAATATCATTTTGTATATTCCTCAATTATTTCCTTAAAGTTGTCTATAATATAATCTACTTGTTCATCTGTTAGTTTGCTGTATAATGGTAAAGTAATTTCATTTTTATAAAAATCAAATGCATTAGGATAATCCTTTATGTCAAAGCCTAATTTTTTGTATGCTGTGAGCATTGGAAGTGGTTTGTAATGTACATTACATGCTATTCCTCTTTCTGCCATTTTTACTATTATTTCATTTCTCTTTTCTTCGTCTATACCTTTTATTCTTGTAAAATATAAATGTCCTGATGATCTATGATTTTCATCTTTATGATTTAATACCATTACTGGTAAATCTTTAAATGCTTCATTGTATTTGCTTATAATTTCGTGTCTTCTTTCTATTAGCCCTTCATATCTTTCCATTTGAGCAAGTCCTATTCCTGCCATTATGTCTGTCATATTGCATTTGTAATATGTGTCCACAATATCATATTCCCATGCTCCTAATCCATTTTTGTGCATTGCATCTTTTGTTTGTCCATGTAAAGAAAGTAATTGATATTGTTTGTATATTGCTTCATTATCTAAACCTTCTTTACTTTTCCATGTTGCTGCGCCACCTTCTGCCGTTGTTAAATTTTTAACTGCATGGAATGAAAATGTTGTAAAATCTGCAAACTCTCCTGACATTTTTCCATCTTTTTGTGCTCCAAATCCATGAGCACTATCTGATACAACAATTATTCTGTTATATAGTTCTTGTATTTCATTATTAGGTTTAAATAAATTTTTCTTCTCTTCTACTATTTTAAATATTTTATCATAATCAACTATAATTCCTGCTATATCAACTGGTATTATTACTTTTGTCTTTTCTGTAATAGCATTAGCAAGTTGTTCATAGTCCATTTCAAATGAATCTTTTTGCGTATCAACTAAAACCAATTTAGCGCCTAAATGTGCAACTGGACTAGCTGAAGCTGTATATGTATAGCTCGATGTTATTACTTCGTCTCCTTCTTTTACACCCAATATTCTTAAAGTTAACTCAAGTGCTGCTGTTGCTGAATTTAAGCATACAGCTTTTTCTGTTTTGCACAAACCTTCAATTTCTTTTTCAAACTGTTTTGTTTTTGGTCCTGTAGTGATCCATCCTGATTTTAATGTATCTATAACTTGCTCAATTTCTTTTTCTCCAATATCTGGTGGTGAAAAAGGTATATTCATTTTTGTACTCATTTATTTCTCCTCCTTATTTACCTCTTCTGGTTCTTTAAATGTTGGTACTATTTCTTTGATATATTTTTTTACTTCACTATTTTCGTCTTTTTCAAGTTTTAGTAGTTCTTTTAGCTTCTCTAATTTTCCTTCAAGCTCTTCCATTGTAATGCTCATTGGTTCTGTTATAAATATTTTATTGTGTTTTGTTGATGTCAAACCTTCTTCTGACATTAGTATTTCTTCATATAGCTTTTCTCCCGGCCTTAATCCTGTAATTTCTATTGGTATGTCTACATTTGGCTCATAGCCTAACAATTTTATTAAGCTAACTGCTAAGTCATATATTTTTACAGGTTCTCCCATATCTAATACAAATATTTCTCCGCCTTTTGCATATGTAACTGCTTGTAATATAAGTTGCACTGCTTCTGGTATTGTCATGAAAAATCTTGTAATTTCTTTATGAGTTACAGTAACTGGTCCGCCTCTTTCAATTTGTTTTTTGAATAGAGGTATAACTGAGCCATTGCTTCCTAATACATTTCCAAATCTAACTGCTACATACTCAGTTTTGCTTACTTTGTTTTTAGCTTGTACTATCATTTCACAAACTCTTTTACTTGCTCCCATTATGTTTGTTGGGTTTACTGCTTTATCTGTTGAGATTAGTACGAATTTTTCTACTCCATATTCATCTGCACAGTTTACTACATTATATGTTCCAAACACATTGTTCTTAATTGCTTCTAATGGGCTTTTTTCCATTAGTGGTACATGCTTATGTGCTGCTGCATGAAATACTATTTCAGGTTTGTATGTTTCAAAAACATTATTTAATCTTGCTTTATCTCTAACACTTGCTACAATTGCTTCTAGATTTAGTTTTGGATATTCAGCTCTTAATTCCATTTCTATATCATATAAATTGTTTTCATATATGTCTAATATTACTAATCTTTTAGGATCATATTTAACAATTTGTCTACATAGTTCTGAACCTATTGAACCTCCTCCACCTGTTACTAATACAGTCTTATTTTTTATTAATGAATTTATGTTTTTGTTATCTAAATGTACTGGTTCTCTTCCTAGTAAATCTTCTATTTGTACATCTCTTAGGCTATTCATAGCTCCATGTTTTGTAATTACTTCTTCTGTTGTTGGAAGTACTCTTGTTTTTACACCAGTTTCTTGACATATTTCTAATATTTTTCTTCTTGAAATTGCATCTATTTTATTTATTGCAAAAAATATTAAATCCACGTTTTTTTCTTTGGCTATTTTGGGTATGTCATATCTTGTTCCTAATACTTTAACTCCTAAAATATAATGATTTATTTTGCTTATATCATCATCTATAATTCCTACAATATTGTATTTATCTCGCATATTGTTTTTTATTGCTATAATAATTTCTCTAGCTCCCATTCCAGCACCAATTATAAGTAAATTATTTGCTTTATTGTCTTGGTTTTTATTTATTTTTTCATATTTCGACATTTTTCTTGCAGCTATAGATCTTCCTAATAATCTATACATTACAAATGTACCTGCAGTTAAAATACCTGATAAAACATTTACTCTTAAATTGATATATTCTAAATTAAATCCTTTATCAATAAGTGTTAGTATTACTACTGAAAGTGATGCACTTATTATATATTTCACATAGTCTTTTCCAACTTCGTATCTTATCATGTTTTGATACATACGAAAACAATTTAAAAATATTTGATAGACAATAACGACTATTACCATATCTATCATAAAGTTCTGCAAATTATTTATCTTAGTATTTAAAAATAACATTGCTACTACATAACAGCATATTATTACCATTATGTCTATTAAAATCAAAAGAATATTTTTATTTTTTTTAAGTAATTCTTTCATATTATCCCCTTAAATATCTATAAAATTTTACATTTATCATTCTATAATACTCTTCTATAAAAAGCAACCCTTTTACGACATTTTTCTAGCTAATTTGCATGAAAAAGCACCTACAATTTTTTAAGTTGTAAGTGCTATTTTTTAATTATTTTTTTGTATATAATTCCAAGAATCTCTACACATATCTTCTAGGCTTTTTTCAGCTTTCCATCCTAATTCTTTTTCAGCTTTTTCTGGATTTGCATAACATGTTGCTATATCTCCAGGTCTTCTTTCAGTAATCCTATATTTTACTGTTTTACCTGTTGCTTTTTCAAATGCTTTAACTACATCTAATACACTATATCCTGTTCCTGTTCCTAAATTATAAATATACAATCCCTTTTGTTCTTTTTCTAATTTTTCTAGTGCATTTACATGTCCTTTTGCTAAATCTACTACATGTATATAATCTCTAACTCCTGTTCCATCTGGTGTATTATAATCGTTTCCAAATACTGATAGTTGCTCTAGTTGTCCACTTGCTACTCTTACTATATATGGCATTAGGTTATTTGGTATTCCATTTGGTTCTTCTCCTATTAATCCACTTTCATGTGATCCAACTGGGTTGAAATATCTTAGTATGCAAATGTCCCAGTTATTGTCTGATTTATATACATCTTCTAGTATTTTTTCAATAAATAGTTTCGTTGTTCCATATGGATTAGTTGTTCCGCCAACTTTACATTCCTCTGTTATTGGAACTACTTCTGGATCTCCATACACTGTTGCTGATGAGCTGAATATAAACTTTTTACAATCATATTCTTTCATTACATCTAAAAGAGTTAGTGCTCCACATATATTGTTTGTATAATATTCTATTGGTTTTCTTACTGATTCCCCAACCGCTTTATAACCAGCAAAATTAATTACAGCTTCTATATTATTTTCTTTAAAAACCTTTTCTACTTCTTCTTTATTTGTATAGTCTAATTCATAAAATTTAAAATCTTTTCCTGTTATTTGTTTTATTTTATCTAATACTTCTGGTTTACTATTTGAAAAATTATCAAGTATAACTATTTCTTTTCCTTTTTTCAATAATTCAACTGCTGTATGACTTCCAATATATCCTGCTCCTCCTGGTAATAAAATTGCCATTTTAGTTTTTCTCCTTTTTATTTAAAATAATTTCTTTCACTTGTTCTTTTACTTGTTCAATTGATAACTTGGTTGAATCTATTACTATTGCGTCATCTGCTATTTTTAGTGCTCCTACAGGCTTATTCATATCATTGTAGTCTCTTGTTTTTATTGCTTCTAGCACTTCTTCATATGTCATAGATATTCCTTTTTCTTGATTCTCTTTATATCTTCTTTTTGCTCTTTCTTCTACACTTGCATCTAAATATATTTTAACATTTGCATTTGGGAACACCACTGTAGTAATATCTCTTCCTTCCATTATTACATCTGCGTTTTGTGCCATTTTTCTTTGCAAATCTACCATTATTTTTCTTACTTCCGGTATTGACGATACTGGCGAAACAAATGCAGATACTTCTTTACTTCTAATTTCTTTACTTACATTTTCATCATTTAGATATATTTGTTGCTCTCCCGCTTCACTTTTCATTTTTATATCAATATTTTGAGTAATTTTTATAATTTTTTCTTTTTCTTCAATATTTGTTATTCCCTGTCTTAGCGTTTGCAGCGTAGCACACCTATACATCGCCCCTGTATCTATATTTACAAAGCCTAATTCCTTTGCTATTAGCTTTGTTATTGTTCCTTTTCCTGTTCCAGCTGGTCCATCAATTGCAACTATAAATGACATATCATTTCCTCCAAATTTTTTAATTATTCTTCTTTTTTCTCTTTTTCTGGTACATATACAGCTTTAGCAACAATAGTAATGTCCTTTACACTCATTGTTGTTAACCTTTCAATCTCTTTTTTTATTTTATCTTTAAATTCTCTTAAAGCTGTTAATATATTAAATCCAAAGTTTATTGAAACTTCCATATATATAATTGGTCCTTCTGGTGTGCTTTCAACTCTTGTTCTCATAACTTTATGTATTGCATCAGAACGCTTTGCCAAGTATTCAGCAATTTGTCTAAACACTGAATCTGATATTGTAAATTTTCCCATATAACTGAATGTTGGTCTTATTATAGATTTTTCAGCTATATATGGATCATTTCCTTTTCCTTTAAATTTGAATATTTGAAGTGGATCTAATATATATCCTGAAAAGTCTTTTTTTATTTCAAAAGTTGGTACTGGAATTACGTGTTTTCCTTGTGTTGTACGTATTCTTCTTGCTTCTTCCATTTCAACTTCTGTAGCAACATCTTGAATATATATTCTTTTACAAGGCTTTGGAATACCTAGGTTTTCTGTAATTTTATCAATCATTCCATCAGAAGTACCCAGAATCAATATAGACTCTGGTTTGTACTTTCTTATTGCTTTTCTCATTTCATTTCTGTCTTTTTCATTTATAAATATTGCTTTTTTTACAGTTTCTACTTTTGTTGGAGCTTTTTTGGCAGATGTTCCTGCAACAACATTATTTTCAGAAACAAGTAAGCCATCATCAATAATGTATTTTACATTATTTTCTTTTGCTACCATTTGCGCTCTATAGCTTTTTCCTGTGCCTGATGGGCCAACAAATGAATATACTTTTATATCATCAGTTGAATTTAAATTATTAAATAATTGCAATGTCTTTCTCCTTTTAAATATCTTTTTCAATTAAGCAAATTGAATAATTATATTTATGATATTCTGTATAGAAAATATTTTGTTTTACAAGCTCTATTTTATCTCCATATTCTTCTTTAAATTTTTCGTATATGCTATAATTGTCAGAATCTACAAGCCATATTCTTCCTTTATAGTCTTCAAAAACATCAAGACTATTTGTATATATCATTTCTTTTCCAAATGCTCTATATGCCGGCTCTACATTCCAGTTATCATAGTCATAAAAACAATTTGGTACATTTTCAAACTGCATGCTTATTGCAAATCCACTACCTCTGTTGCCAAATAATATCATATCGCCTTGTTGTAAATCTTGTTTTACATATTCTATTGGCAATTTATTGTTTTCAGCATAGTTCATTTTAATTATATTTAAGTTAACAAATACTGCTGTTAAAAATGTAATAGCACAAACTATTATTGTTAATATTTTTTGCTTGTCTTTTGCCATAAAGAAAGCCATGAAAAACATAAACAATCCTGTTAAATTTAAAAAGTAACGTGGATAAAATATTGGTGCCTCAATAGACACTATAGCCATTACTGAAAATACTATTAAGTAAACTCCTATTGCTAATTTACCTGCTAATTTTTCGCCTTTATTTATTATAATACAATAAATACAATATGCCAATAATATTAACCCTAATGTTATTGATACCAATTGTGGTGCACACATTGTATCTAAATCACCTGTAAATTGAAAACAAAATGTTTGTATTAATGTTTCAATTGATAGTTTTGGAATCCAAAATCCTTTTGCTACTCCAAATATTTGCTTTATTAAGCAAAGTAGCCATGGTATGTACAATATTATTTGTGTTATTGCTGAAATAGTAAAGCATTTTAATTCTTTTGTATAACTTTTTTGCTTTAATCCTTTTTTTAATAAGTATATGAATAATATTAAATTTATTATTCCTGCTGTTGCTAATGCATAGTAATGAGTACAAGCTGATGCTAAGCTAAATATTGCAAAGATAATCCAGTTTTTAGTACTAGAATTTTTATATATTCTATATGCATATATTGCCATTACTGTTACAAATAGCATAGCCCATGTATACATTCTAATTTCGCCTGAATAAACACAATTTATTGGTAAAAAGAATGTAAAAAACGAAAATAATATTCCTTCTTTTTCTCCAAAGTCTTTTCTTATATGTGTATACCCTAAAATTCCTAATATTGCTAATGGAATTACCGAAATTATTCTGTATAAATATATATTTGTTCCAAATATTAAATAAATTATATGTAATATCCAATAATATAATATTGGGTGAACATCATTACTTCCAATATTCCAAATGTCTATAAAGCTTTTGCTTGCCATTCCTACTGAATAGCTTTCATCAAACCATAAGTTACTATGAAATACTGGTATTGATATAAATATTATTCCTAATGTAATTATTGCTACGTGTAAGTACTTTGTTTTCTTCATTTATTTTCTCTCCTTTTGAAGCAAATTATATCACTGTTATTTTTGGTTGTCTATACTATTCAAATCACTTTTAATACGAATTGAAAGAATTCAACAATACTTAACTAAATAAAGTACCATATAATATGTAAATACTTCACATATTATGTGATACTCTATAATTTTATTTATTTTCTTTTTAATTCTTCAATTTCTTCCTTTGTTAATCCCGTAATTTCTTTGATATCTGACTCTTTTATTCCCTTTTTTAACATGTTTTTTGCTATTTGTAATTCTTTTTCTTTTGACCCTTTTTCAACTCCATCATTTACACCTTTTTCATATATTGCATGTTCATCTCTTATAGCTTTTTCTCTTAGTTCAATTATTCTTTGCATTTTTTCGTCTTCACTTATTTTGTTTAACTTTTCAACTGCATCTTTCAAATTTTCATTTTCTTCCATTTTTAGTGTCACCCTCTCACTTTCTGGATTTTCTAAAAATATTAACCAATCTAACAATTGATCTTTTTCATTTTCTCTACCCTTTATCTTTGACAATTCAATTATATCAAGCTCCAATTTATCTGTCAATATTAACTTTTTAGCATAATTTGTCTCCATTATTTTCCACGTACTATGATACGTTACTTCTTCTAGACCTTTTATATTAAAATCTGCTATCAATATTACTATTGTTTTCTCTAGTTTATTATAATCCTCTCCCGCTTTTATTTGTTTTGTATAAATTTTTGACCAATAATATAGCATTCTTTCAATAATATTATTTTTGTCTATTAATTGCATTTCTATATTACATTTTTCTTTTCCATCTAATTCTGTTATTATATCAAGTACTCCTAATTTGTCACTTTTTAATTCTCGTCTTAATATTGGATTTTGGGCTAGGGATATTTTTTCTATTTTTCTTTTTAATATTTTTTCTAAAAAATCTTTTGTTATGTTTTCACTCCCTACTTCTCCAAATATTGCTTGAAATATTATATCCATTTTTGGTGGATATTTCTTGATTTGTTTTTTGTTATTAATTGACTCCATATATTTTTTCTCCTTTAAATTTTGTATTTT
>ERZ773165.1973-NODE-1973-length-11021-cov-3.557086_pt1 | contig 11021 bp, 10 predicted proteins | sample MGYA00581003_ERZ773165 | MGnify/ENA primary metagenome ERZ773165 (study PRJEB29015, sample SAMEA2737817) | human gut metagenome | biome: human gut; feature: human-associated habitat; material: faeces | place: China | collected 2012 ... | reverse complement strand
TTCTGCTGGCTACTGATTCCGAACAGATGATTGTAGCTATTGAGGCATCCGGTAAAGTGGCGTTTACTTCCGAAACGATTGAAGTGAACTCTCCGGCATATACACGTATCGGGATTGCATTGAAAAATCAGTCGACAGAAAATATCTACTGGTGTAAGGAACAGCTCGACCAGATCTACACAGATCTGGGGCTCTCCGGCAGCAGCAATCTCTATCTGTGCAGTCAGGAAAAAGGGCGGATGACCGAAGATGAGATGCAGAAAGTGACAGCGGATTTCTTGGAGACGATGCATGCGAAGAAACGAAACGAGATTGAACTGCAGGATACCTTATGCATCTACGGCTACAGTGATAATGTCCCGGAATATGTGTATCAAAATGATCACAAGGTAAATGTGAATATTGCCTTCACGTATGATGAAGGGGAAGATATCACATATATTCACCGAGGATTACCTTTTATCGACAAATCATTTTAACCAAAGAGTAAGCGTAGTCGTGTAAATCTGTAAACAAGATGAGCCATGATTATAATTCTTAAACAGACCATTGAAGCACGCCGGCACTTAATGAGTGCGTAGCACGAATTTAGTACCGCTGCGTGATGAAGTGAGCGGGAGCGCGTCTGTGTAGAATTATAATCATGGCTCATCTTTATAATATTCTGTAGCCCGACTACGCGTATTTTTAGTAGGAAATAATCTCGTATCCATCCTCGGTGACAAGTACCTGAATCTCCCACTGTGCAGATGGAAGTCCATCTTCGGTGTAAACTTCCCAGTCATTTTCTTCGTCGACGAAGATGTCCGGCTTGCCCATGTTTACCATCGGTTCGATCGTGAACATGAAGCCAGGAACCATAAGCATTTCTGTACCTGCTTTAGAGTTGTAGCTTACCCAAGGTTCTTCGTGGAACTCGATGCCGACACCGTGTCCACCGATTTCGCGGACAACAGAATATCCATTTGCATAGACATAATCATGCACTGCCTGCCCCATGTCGCCGAGGAAGCCCCAAGGTTTTACCTGTTCGAGACCTTTGAGCATTGCTTCCTTTGTGACATCAACGAGTTTCTTCTTCTCCGGGCTGACATCACCGATACAGAACATACGGGAAGAGTCGGAGAAATAGCCGTTCAGGATTGTAGAGCAGTCTACGTTGATGATATCACCGGATTTTAAGATAACATCTGGTGATGGGAATCCGTGGCAGACCTGATCGTTGACGGAAGTACATACACTGTATGGGAATCCTTCGTAGTTTAATGGTGCTGGAATACCGCCCATATCGGTTGTCATATCGTAGACGATCTTATCGATCTCTGCGGTAGACATACCCTCATGGATTGTCTTCTGAATCTCATCCAGTACAGCGATGTTGATTTTTGCACTTTCCTTGATCTTCTCAATCTGCTCTGCATTTTTGATTAGGTTATGAGTAGGAACGATGTGCCCCTGATGTGCAATTTTTGCAATCTTATCGTCGAACATTTCATGACAGACTTTGTATTTTCTGCCGCTGCCACACCAGCAAGGATCGTTTCGGTTAATTTTCTTTGACATGATTACGCCTCTTATATTTATATTTGTGGTTTTACGCATAGGGCGGAAAAAACCACATATATTTTAGCAAAATAGTTTCGTTTGCGCAACCTGCGTAGATGAAACGTTTTATCATCTGCAAGGATTTGAGATAGAACGCGGATGAAGAAATGGGGGATCATGGGGGATTGTAATGAGAAAATGTTGAATAAAGGGCGAAGCGGGAGGCAGTTTATGATTTTGGTTCTGGTTGCGCTGGCGTGTGTGTCATCCGGGTGTCGCAAGCAGGAGGCGAGAGAACGACAGGATCTGGATTTTACGGTGTGCGCAGAGACAGAACTGCCGGATGATCTGCGGCAGATCATAGAGGAGAAGAAGCTGCATGCATTCCAGATGAGTTATACGACGAAGGATCATCTGTATATTGTGGTTGGATATGGGGAACACGACCGTACCAATCTGTGTGTGGTTGTGGAGGAACTGTATAAGACTGACCGGGCAATCTATATAAAGACCGATCTGAAGACCGAGGCTGAGATGGAGGGGGACATTTCCGGTGTTGCATCAGGGACAGATTCCAACACGCCTGACGGGCAGACAGGAACATCGTCGATGTATCCGTATATTGTAATCCGGTTGCCGCGGCTGGAGCTGCCGGTATTGAATGTATCGTAAGTACGGCTTCTATATGCGCGCAAAAATATTTACGGTAAATTATCATAATTCAGAGAGCATTGGAATACATATAAAGCAGAGGGTAAGAATCTAGTTTGGTGGAGGGAGCTATGGAATTTTCGAAGAAGGAAATACATACAAGCGTGTTGACGCAGTCCAAATATTCACAGATAACAGTTGATGATGATTTTACGATTCCGGATAGTAAAGGCGATATGGAAAAAATCGTTGCCAAGGAAGGTCATATTCTGTTGGAGTCCATGATTCCGGAGGATGGAAAAGTGCGGATCACCGGATCGGTCTGCGTGCGTGTGCTGTATCGTACCGGGGGCGATATCCCGCGGCTGTGCCAGTTCCAGAGTGAGATTCCATTTGAGGATGTTGTCAACTGCGATGGCGTGTCTTCCTCCAGTCAGGTGGATTGCCACAGTCAGTTGGAGGATCTGACGGTGAGCATGATCAATTCGCGCAAGCTGGAGGTTCGCGGACTGATCGGAACAAGTGTTAATGTGTATGAAGAGATGTGCATCGATGCGGCGACAGGGATTGAGCAGGGGGAAGGCGTTGCCTGTCAGTATCGCGACGTTACATATAGTCAGGTCGTGCTCGCCAAGCGCGATGTCCTGAAGGTGCGGGAGGAGCTGGAAATCCCGCAGAACAAACCGAATATCCAGGAGATTTTGTGGCAATGTGTCGCACTTCGGAACATGGAGACGAAGGCGGGCGATGAGAAGCTTCTGGTGCGTGGAGAAATCGAAATCTTCATCTTATATAAAGGGGGCGAGGAACGGCTCCCGGTACAGTCCATTTTCTCGGTGCGGTCGCTCTATCGTGAGGTGCCTTGCAGTGGTGCAGCAGAGGGCATGGTGCTGGATGTCGATTATGTGCTTGGCAAGGGGGAGATCACAATCCGGCAGGATGCGGATGGTGAGGATCGCGTGTTTGGCTGTGACTATAATATTGATATGAATATCAAGTTGTATGAGGACTGTTCATGCCGGATGCTGTCCGATGTGTATTCGCCGAGCGCGGAGCTTGTACCGCAGTTTGAGGTGATGGATTATGAGAACCTGCTGCTGCGCAATGCAGCGAAGGCAAAAGTGTCTGCCAGAAAACAGATCGGTGGAGATAAGGCGAAGCTGCTGCAGATCTGTCATGTGTATGGCGATGTCGATATTGATGATGTTGTTGTCGGGGAAAATGGGGCAGAGATCACAGGCGTTGTAAAATGCTGTGTGCTGTATATTGCGACCGGAGATGATCCGATGAGCAGTGTCGAGGTGGAGATTCCATTTTCGTATACGGCGGATACGGTACCGCTCGCGCAGGAGGACTCGGTGCGTATCCATCCGTGCATCGACCAGCTTACTGCGTCGTTATTAAATAGTGAAGAAATCGAGATTAAGGCACAGATCAACCTGAACATCTCCGTCTTTGCAAAGGGTGAGAGTCAGGCGATGACGGATCTGCAGATCCTGCCGATTGATGAGGCGAAGAAGGCGGCACAGCCGGGCATCGTTGGATATGTCGTGCAGAAGGGCGACAGCATGTGGAGCATTGCGAAAAAATACTATGCATCGATTGATGCCATCAAGCAGTTGAACAATCTGGAGTCCGATTATGTATCAGAGGGTGACCGGCTGCTGATCGTGAAATCTTAGATCTTCCTATAATATAAAGTAAATAGAAAATCACGGAAATCCATGTTGCAGATGCGGCATGGATTTCTGCCGTTATGAGAAAATAAATAGATTGTGAAGAAACGCTTGCGTTGGTATAATAAAAACAGATTGTTTGTAACGGGAGGCTTTCAAGGATGAAAACGTTAACGAGAAATGCATATGCAAAGGTGAATCTGGCATTGGATGTTTTGCGCAGACGCGAGGATGGTTATCATGATGTCTGCATGATCATGCAGAATCTAAGCTTATATGATACATTGACATTTACAGTGGAGGAAGCGGATACGCTGACAATCACACTGGCGTGTGATAAGGCATTCGTGCCGTGTGATGCGCGTAATCTTATCTACAAAGCAATCGCACTGATGGGGGAAACGTATCATCTGACCGGGCATGTCCATGTGGAGCTGGTGAAACGAATCCCGGTCGAAGCCGGTATGGCAGGTGGCAGTACGGATTGTGCCGCGGCATTTCACGCGATGCGGGAGTTGTATGGACTGGACGTCAGTGATCAGGAATTGATGAAGCTTGGTTTGAAGCTGGGGGCTGATGTGCCATATTGTATCATGGCAAAAACCGCGCTTTCCGAGGGCATCGGCGAGGTGCTGACAGAGGTGGCACCGCTGCCTGATTGTTTTGTCGTTGTGGCGAAACCGACGATATCGGTCAGCACGAAGATGGTATATGAGAACCTGCATGCGAACGAGCTGCAGCACCACCCGGATGTTGCGGGTATGGTGGACGCGCTGAAGCAGGGAGATCTGTCCGGTGTGGCAAGCCGCATGGAAAATGTCTTGGAGACAGTCACAACGAAGCTTTATCCGCAGATCGAGGAGATCAAACAGACAATGAAAGAGTCTGGTGCCGAAAATGCGATCATGAGCGGCAGCGGACCGACGGTGTTTGGTTTATATACAGAGAAAGCGACTGCAGAGCAGGCGGCAGAGAAAATCCGGCAGCAGTACGGACTTTCCGAGGTATATGTGACACAGCCGTGTTAGAGTTGGCTGAGATTTTTGCAGAATCGTGAGAAATAATCATACTTTTTGAGAAAAATACTCTGGTAGAAATAAAAAATATGCTTGAAATATTTGTCTATGCATAGTAATGTATATTGTATACACGTTGAATTTATTTTGATGTATATGGGGAACGAAGAAGGTAATGGAAATCTGAATGGATAAGTTTTGACAGGAAGGTAAGGAGGTAGCAGATATGAAGTTGGATATGAATATCGATGAGTATCTTCCACTTCGGGAGGTTGTATTTCATACATTGCGCAAAGCAATCATACAGGGAGAATTGCAGCCGGGAGAGCGTCTGATGGAGGTTACACTGGCGAACAAGCTTGGTGTCAGCCGGACACCGGTACGTGAGGCAATCCGGATGCTGGAGCTGGAAGGTCTGGTTGTTATGATTCCGCGGAAAGGTGCGGAGGTTGCGAAGATTACAGTGCGTGACTTAAAAGATGCCTTGGAGGTTCGAATGGCAATTGATTCATTGTCGGTCAAGCTTGCCTGCGAGCGGTTGGATGAGAATGATAAAACAGAGATAAAACAGGCGTGTGTTGCATTTCGCGAAGCAGTGAAATCGAAGAATGTACAGGCAATCGTGGAGGGCGATGAGCGTTTCCACAACACGATTTACCGGGCATCGAAGAACCAGAAGCTGATTACGATCGCGATGAATCTGCGCGAGCAGGTGTACCGATACCGGTTTGAATATGTAAAAGATTTTTCGTATCATGAGAATCTGATCCGGGAGCATGATCAGATTACAGAGGCGATTTTGAAGGGCGACGTAGAGACAGCACAGAAGATTATGAAGGAACATATTTATAATCAGGAGCAGATCGTGATACGGAATTTGCAGAAGGAAGCATAAGTAAACAGGAAAACAAGAGAGAGGTGCAGAGCACCTCTTTTTTTGCGCAATCAGTCATCATGCAGAAAGTGTGTTCACATAAATATATTTCCACAAAATATATTTGCGTTATTGTATAGCGACAAAATATAGTATATAATCATTTTAATCGGCTGTTGAAAAATTTAACTTGATTCATGCAAAAATTGCATCTGATTATGCAAAAACGGACAGATGAATTGTAATGAACAGGGAATCATGCAAAACTTGGGGTTAACGGAAAAAATCTTCGATTCGCGGAAAATGAATCGAAAAAATGTTATGCAGACGGTAGAATGAAAAAAACATTGGAAAGAGGTAACGGGATGAGCGAAGAAAAACTATTTGATGTGAATTGGGATCAGAGAAAATGGGAGACACCTGCGAGCGCACAGGATATGAAGCTGTACAGCTATCCACCGAGAACGATACGGAATATGTCAGTTCCGGGATTTCTGACATGGCTGGTGCTGTTGCTGGCATCGATTGGCGGACTTCTGTATACTGCATGGATGACAGTGACTGGCGACTATGAGGATGGAAAGGTAAACACGATACTGGGAGTCGTAAGCTTTGTCGTGCTGATTTGCTGTCTGATCTACAAGACAAATTATAAGAGAAAGCTTATTACATATACCGATGTGTTACATGCGGTGTTGATTGATAATGCGAAACATGCGTATGTTGTACATTTGAATAAGGATGCTTTTCTGGGAGCAACCGGACTGGGTGCATATAGAGTTCACACTGTCTAGGCGCAGGGGGTAAGTGTAACACATGTCGGACAGGCAATGGGTAGCCGAGACATGGAGCAGAAAGCAATCAAGATGATTCAGCATAAGGATTTCCTGTTGAAGCGTATTCAGGAGAAGCCGGTTTTTCAGGAGATGATCGAGAACGGTACCTTTGAGCAGGTGGCTTTGCCGGTTGAGAAGATTCTGAAGTTCAAGAATCCGGGTGCCTGTTTCGTAGTTACGTATGCATATAAATGGAATGGCAGTGAATATACAGACACGGTTCGCTTCTATCATTCTATGCAGGATTATAAGGAGCTGCTTGCATATTTCAAGGAGCGGTATGAGGCAGAAAAATAAAGGTATGAAAAAAACAGGTGTATTGGGATTCGTGATTCTGTGCCTGCTCAGCGGGTGTGCACAGCAAAGCACAGAATCCACAGAGGCGACAACGGTCGCTGCAGTGGAAGCAGAAGTATTGGAGACGGTCGAGCTTAAACGTGCAGAAGTTGGTGATATCGTGCAGATGGGAACCTATGAGCAGGACGGGGATACGGAGACAGAGGACCCGATCTATTGGGATGTATTGGACAAGGACGGGGATTCAATATTGATTATCTCGCATGACGTGATTGGCTATCAGCGGTTTTCTGACAGCCCCAATTGTGTGATATGGGAGGATTCCCAGATACGGACATGGCTGAATGAGGAGTTTTATACGGACGCATTTGATAAGGAAACACAGGCGCGTATCAAAGGATACGTCACATCAGGAGTAGATGAGGCAAATCAGGAGTCGAGGGGTGATGCGACGGATCGGATATTCCTGCTGAGCCAGAAGGAAATCGAGAAGTATTATGGGCACAAATTACCAAAAGCAGAAGCACTTTTATGCAAACCAAGCAAGGCTGTTTTACAGCGCTACGAAGAGATAGAGCAACAGCGCGTGCGTGAAAAAGTACCATTCGTGACAAGTGTTCCAGATGCATCGGAAGGGATTTCGTGGATGTTGCGGTCAACCGGAAAGTCACAGAATCAAATCTCCATTATTCGAGGGGACGGGTATTATTCACAATGTCTGGCAGATTACTATCAGGGTGTTCGTCCGGCTATGTGGATCGATGTAGGTGATGAAAACGGAGAGGGGCAAGCGTTACAGGAATGAAAAAAATAAAATTATATGTTCTTATTACAGTCGTAAGTATCGTTTTACTCGCATGGTTGCTGGTGGTGGTTATCGTATTTCAGAAAAACCATGCGGATATCTTTTTCTTCGACAATAACAAAGAGATTGAATATCAATATGGAAACTACAAGGCGGATGCGCTGGTTGTGGATGGATATGTATATCTGTACAGAAGTGTCGTGGAGCTGGGAAATTATGATAAAAAAGAAAAATTAGAGAAATGTGGAAATAACGTCATATATCGTCTTTCCCCGGATGGAACGTATGAGGAGTTTTACGAATTTGAAGATGAAGATGCCCTCTATTATGACGTGAATTCCAAGCTTTATTATTATGATGAGCATTTCTATATCATGATTGGTCAGCGGGTGTATCGTATAACAAAGGATGGAAGCAGTGCGCAGGTTATCTATGAAAATACCGGTGGCAATGGTATTTTTCGGATGTTTGGAATCCGGGAGCATTATCTGCTGCTGGCAAATCATAATGAAGTGCGTTATCTGGATATGCGTAAATGGGACTGGAGCACGCCTATCGACTTTGATCAGATGCGTGTTTTGAAATATGTGTATGCGCTGGACGCAGATACTTTTTATAATTGGATGATCAGTGGTGTTACCAAGCATTCTCCGAAGCGGCTGCAGGATGCGAATGCAGCAATAGAAGAAGAGACAGATATTGAATGCATAAATATCTATCAGGATGCCGTCTATTATGTGCAGGAAAATGCTGAGAATCATGCGTACACGATAAAATACAAATCTTTGACGTCAGATGAGGAAGAAGATTTGCTCACGGTGAATCCGGATGGGAAATTGAGGATATTATCGTTGGCCGTCAGCGAGGATTTTATCATCTATGATCTTGGATCGTCAGAGTATGGTCAAAATTATGAATATGGAGAGAATGTGGATGTACGTATAATATGGAACCGGCATACAGGGAAATGGAAATCTATTAGTTACAAATAAGAGGACTCAGATCATATATTTATCTGCAACTGTGGAATGAAGAAATCGGAGAATGAACAGGCGTAGACAGATTCGGTATGAGGGGGTAGAAGGAATGAAAAAATGGTGTATTATGCTTGCGTTTGCAATGCTTTTACTAAGTGGATGTGGAAAACAGGCGGAGTCAACTGAGGTGGATACAGAGGAATCCAATACAGAGGAACCGGAACCTGCTACGACAGAAGCATTGGAAACAGTGGTACTGAAAGATGCAAAAATTGGAGATATTGTGCAGATGGGAACCTACGAACAGGACGGAGATGCAGAGACAGAGGACCCAATCTGCTGGGATGTGCTGGATAAGGATGGGGATGCAGTGCTGCTCATATCCCATGATGTGATTGCATATCAAAGATTTTCGGATAGTGCAAAATGCGTAATATGGGAGGATTCGCAGATACGGTCGTGGCTGAATCAGGCGTTCTATGCAGAGGCATTTGACGAGACAGAGCAGGCAAGTATCCGGGAGACAACGTTGGAGAATCCGTCTACGGTAGAATTTGCTGCGCACATACGTCCGGCTGTGGAAGTGCAAATACGGGAGAGCAGACCTGACACGAAGGATAAAATATTTATGCTGAGTTGGAAAGAAGCAGAACAATACTATGGGAAGGGTTTAAGGAATGAATCTGTCCTTGGTCGAAGACCATCAAGCGCTGTTTTGCAGAAACGAAAGACCTTGTTTACAGAGCTTTTGATAGGAAAATTTTCAGATTCATCGTCAAATACTCTGTCTCTGGTCGATGGTACAGAGCGATTATCGTGGATGCTGCGATCAACAGGGTATGATGGAATAAATTGTATTTTAGTGATTGGATATGACGGAAAAAGATCACAAGATAAAGCAGCTTCTTATAATGGCGTTCGACCCGCAATGTGGGTGAATGTGGGTGATTAGCAGTAAAGGGAGAAGGAAATGCGTTTGGATCGAAAACGAAAAAAAATTATATTTGCAATGATACTTGGTATCTGTGTAATTATGATAGGAAGCAAGGTGTTTGGCAAATATCATTCTGAACAAAAGGCGATAAATCGTTTAATTGAAAATCCTTTTTCTGGGATCAATCAGGAAATCGATCTGCAAAGTGGAAATTATCAAGGTAATACGAAGGCGTTGGTTGTAGATGGATATGTATATTTCTATAAAAGTCGAGTATATCTTGGGAACTATGACCACGCAGATGAGTTAGAAAAATGCGGAAATAATGTGATTTACCGGTTGTCTCCAGATGGAACGTATGAAGAGTTTTATACGTTTGATTATGGAGATGCGATTTATTATGATATTCGGTCAAAACTCTATTATTATGATGGATACTTCTATGTTCAGATTGAAAATCGGATTTATCGCATCGACAAAGAAGGAACGAATGCACAGATTATCTACGAGAACATGGGAGAAGGTCACTTAGAATTTGGAATCCGGGATCATTATCTGGTACTCCAAAAAGTAAGGGAATACTTCTACATGGATTTGGATAAATGGGATTGGAGTCAGCCGATAGAGGTCGGGCGAATGAGGCATTTGTTCAATATAGACGTGGGACTTGCGGATTTATATGGAGGTATTATATATGGAACGGGGGAGGAACTGCCGAATACTGTTATTTACGATGAACAAGATTATGAATTGCAACTCTATGATGTGGAGGAGAAAGTGTGGAAGGAGATTGAAGCAAGTGTACATTGTGTAAATATTTATAAAGGAGACATTTTCTTTACGGAGCGTGAGGACGATGCTTCCGTTTGCATAAAGTACATATCGATGGAAGGCGAGTCGGAAGAGGAACTGTTTACCATCAACCTAGATACAGATGCTAATATAAGGGTAAAATCGCTTGTCGTAAGTGATGATTACATTATCTACGATTTGGGACCGAAGGAGTATTACGGGGGCGTAGATAAGCGCGTGATCTGGAACCGGCATACTGGAGAGACACAGCAGACAATCGAGTATCAATAAGGATGGAATAGGGTTCGACTGATAATGATATGAAAAGGAGACCAGCTATGAAAAGTCAAGCTTAAATTAGCTGGAAATTAATAAATCCTTTTCGTGTAAAAATGGGTAACCTTAATAAGGATCCCTGGTGGGTGCTTTTAAACAAATCTATGATGTAGGTATCCAGACCTCTTAATCGAGGTTAAATTCCAGGTTGTCAGTCATCATTTTCCAGATGATTCTGACGAGCTTGCCGGCACAGTGCCCAAGAGCATTATAGTGAGTCCGGCCTTCAGCCATCTTGGCGTCATAGTAAGCCTTGAAGGTGGCATTATTTTTAACAACATT
>ERZ773165.1972-NODE-1972-length-11025-cov-19.365725_pt1 | contig 11025 bp, 9 predicted proteins | sample MGYA00581003_ERZ773165 | MGnify/ENA primary metagenome ERZ773165 (study PRJEB29015, sample SAMEA2737817) | human gut metagenome | biome: human gut; feature: human-associated habitat; material: faeces | place: China | collected 2012 ... | reverse complement strand
CGGCGAGAGATAGGGGCAAGCCCCTATCCTGGAATATGAGCCCCTTTCAGGGGCAATCCCCACGCCCAAGCGGCCCGGCAATTCGTTAATTCGTGTAATTCGTTGTTACGCCGTCTGAGGCCATTATTATATTTCGTTGTTTTTCGCCCCAATCACGCGCCCCCACGAAATTCGTCAATTCGCTATCACCCCCGCCCCAGCATCCGACAAACCCGCGCCGCATCCTCCGCCAACTGTCGTTTCAGCGCATCGAGCGATGGGAAGCGCTGTTCGTCGCGCACACGATGGAGGAAACGGAGGGTCAGCGTCCCGCCATAGAGGTTGCCAGAGAAGCCGAAGATATGCGCCTCGATGGTGCTCTCCGCACCGTTGTCGAGCGTCGGGCGAAATCCGATGTTGAGCATCGCGGGATAGGTCTTCCCGTCATACACGGCCTCAACGGCATAAACGCCACGTCCCGGCACGAGTTTCAGGACGTTTTCGGGCCGCAGGTTGGCCGTTGGGTATCCCAAGTCGCGCCCCACGTGGTGGCCGTCGACCACAGTCCCCGCCAGTTCGTAGGCATAGCCCAGACAGCGGTTGGCACGATCGACGTCGCCCCCCTGCAAGAGGCGGCGTATGGCGGAAGAGCTCACCGTGAGGTCCGCCGTCTGGAAGGCTTCGGCCTGCACCACCTCGATGCCCACTTCGCGCCCGATGGCCTGATAGTCGGCCAACGAAAGATGGCGCTCGTGGCCGAAGCGGTGGTCATAGCCCATCACGAGTTTCTCCACGCCATAGCGTTCGCGGAGAAAAAGGCGCATGAAGTCGCGTGCCGAAAGCTGCGCCATCTGCACCGTGAAATCGAGCATCACGCAGGCGTCGATGCCGCTCTCCGCCAGATGGCGGTATTTCTCTTCGGGCGTGTTGAGCAACACGGGACAATAGTCGGTCTGCAACACCTGGCGCGGATGGCGCTCGAAGGTGACGGCCATGCCCGCCATGCTGTTTTCACGCGCCAGCCGCTCCACCTGCGAGAGGAGATAGCGGTGGCCGGTGTGGACACCATCGAAGAAACCGATGGTGGCCACACGTCGAGAGGCAGCACCAATGGGGGTGAAAGCCTCACAGTTGTTTAAGATATATGCCGCTCCCATGCGTCACTCCGCTTCAGGAATATATTCGCCATCGGCGGTAAAGAACGAGAGCCACGCACTGTTGGCAGGCGCCACGCGGGCCAGCAGCCCCATCTTGCGTGCGGCATCGCAGTTAACGTCGGAATCGTCGAAGAAGAGAATGTCGGAAGGCTCGCAGCCGATGCCGTCGATAACGGCCTGGTAGATTCCCTCCGAGGGTTTCTCCGCCCCGATTTCGAAGGAGAGAAACTTCTTGCGGAAGAAGTCGTCAACGGTGTGTCCCTGGAAGTTGAAATAGTCCTCCTCCGCCATCTTCCAGTGGATGGTGTTGGTGTTGCTCAGGAGATAAACGGGATAATGCCGTGCGATTTTCAGCAGCATCTCAAGGCGTTCCGCTGGCACCCCCGTGAGATAATCCTTCCAGGCGTTGCAGATATCAGTGTCGGAGAGACTTTCGTTGCCTGCCGCCTCACGTATCTTGTCGCAGAAGCCCTCAACGGAGATGGCGCCGCGCTCCAGTTCCGAGAAGAAACCGGCCTGGGCATAGGTGCCGAGATAAGGGCGGATGTCGAAGCCGAGGGCTTCAAATGCGCGGATGCAGCGTTGCTTGTCGAGGTCGACCAAGACGCCGCCGTAGTCAAATAACAGGTTCATATTAAGAATTAAAAATCGTCTGTTGCCACCAGTTTATAGAGTTTGTCGGAAGGGCGTATTTTTTCTGGCACGGCGACCGAGACGGCCCATCCTTTCTTGCCCACCTCAACGGGCCCGTTGTCATAGTGAATCTCGTCGGCCGTCAGATAAATGACGCCCGTTGTTGGCCCAATCACGACGAGCTTGTCGCCACGGTGGATTTCTCCGGCTTCGAGATAGAACTCGCCCACGCCGAGGCGGGAGAAATATTTCGTTCCCTTGCCAACATACACCTTTTTCTCTGTGGCCGACGACCCGTATTTGGCACTCCATTCGCCGAGGCGCTGTCCGAGGTAGTAGCCGTCCCAGAAGCCGCGGTTGAAAACGGTTTTCAGGCGCGTGTTCCAGTCCTCCACCTTTTCTTCGGTGAACTCGCCACGCTCAACGGCTTCGATGGCTTCCTTGTAGCAGCGCACAACGGTGTAGACGTATTCTGCAGAGCGTGCGCGTCCTTCAATTTTGAACACACGCACGCCGGCTTTCATCATGCGGTCGATGAATCCGATGGTCTTGAGGTCCTTCGGACTCATGATATATTTGTTGTCGACATCGAGTTCCACGCCCGTCTCGCGGTCGCGCACGGTGTAGCTACGGCGGCACACCTGCATACACTCGCCACGGTTGGCGGAGCGTCCGAGGTTGTCGAGCGAGAGATAGCACTTACCGCTGACGGCCATGCAGAGGGCGCCGTGGCAGAACATCTCGATGCGCACAGGGGCTCCCGAAGGGCCGCAGATGTTCTGCTCCTCAATGGCCTGGTGGATATGGGCCACCTGCCGCAGGTTGAGCTCGCGGGCGAGGACAACGACGTCGGCAAACTGGGCATAGAACTTCAGGGCCTCGACGTTGGAGATGTTGAGCTGCGTGGAGAGGTGGACTTCCTGTCCGATCTCGCGGCAATAGACGAGGACGGCGACGTCGGCAGCGATGACGGCGGAGATGCCGGCATCGTGGGCGGCATCGCAGATGCGGTGCATGAGTTCGATGTCTTCGTCGTAGATGATGGTGTTGACCGTCAGATAACTCTTGACGCCGTGTTCGCTACACATGGCGGCGATTTCTCTCAAGTCGTCAATAGTGAAACGATTGGCAGAATGTGCCCGCATATTGAGGGCTTCGATGCCAAAATAGATGGAGTCGGCGCCAGCTTTTAAGGCGGCGGCCAGCGACTCGCGTGAGCCCACAGGGGCCATTATCTCATAATTGTTTGTCATATCGTTTGATGGTTGAAAAATGGGGAGGCGAAGGGGTTTGCGACGTACCTTGCGGCACCAGCATTGTAACGTCCTTTGCGGCACCGCTTCCCCTGAAAGGGGCGCTGACACCGGCAGGCTCAAATTAATCGATTTTTTGCAACGCGGGGACGAGGCAGCGCTGCAATCGATGTTGGTCTCGGACGGCGTAACAACGAATTGCTGGGCCACTCGGGTGCGGGGCGCTGCCCCTGAAAGGGGCTCATATTCCAGGATAGGGGCTTGCCCCTATCTCCCGCCGCAGCTCATCGATTCTCGCTGCTGCCCCTGTAAGGGGCGCATATCGTGGGCGGGGCTTGCCCCGCAACAAGATTCGAGATATGAGCCCCTTACAGGGGCGAGGTTCATAAATCGGATCCAAAAGGTAGGGGCAAGCCCCTACCCTGGAATATGTGCCCCCTTCAGGGGCGCTGGCGCCGCATTATTCGCAATATGGTTCAGGCAGAGGCGCTGGCGCCGGCAGGTTCGAATTAATCGAATTATTGCAACGGGGTTGTGGGGCTGCGCCGCAATTCAATGTTGGCCTCAGACGGCGTAACAACGAATTTAACGAATTAACGAATTGCTGCGCAGCTCGGGTGCGGGGATTGCCCCTGAAAGGGGCTCATATTTAGGATAGGGGCTTACCCCTATCTCCCGCCGCAGCTCATCGATTCTCGCTGCTGCCCCTGTAAGGGGCGCATATCGTGGGCGGGGCTTGCCCCGCAACAAGATTCGAGATATGAGCCCCTTACAGGGGCGAGGTTCATAAATCGGATCCAAAAGGTAGGGGCAAGCCCCTACCCTGGAATATGTGCCCCCTTCAGGGGCGCTGGTGCCGCATTATTCGCAATATGGTTCGTGCAAGTTTGCGACATCCCCCTTCAGGGGCGCTGGCGCCGCATTGTCCGCAATATGGTTCAGGCAAATTTGCGACATCCGACTTCAGGGGCGCTGGCGCCGCATTGTCCGAAATATGGTTCAGGCAGAGGCGCTGGCGCCGCATTGTTTTATTGCGGGGGCATCAATTCCATACATATTTTTCATCTATATCAATATTGTATAGATGGCATAGCCGTCGGAACTCATCTTTAAATGTAACGGTTTTGTGGTGTTCCTCCTGTTTGTCGATATAGTTAGATACGGCATTTATATGGCTTTGGCTTATGCTGAACGCTCCAAATCCGTCTTGCCATGCAAAATTATTAAGCAAACCATTGTTGTTGTTTATCCATCGTGCAGAGCTGGATTTCACTTTCCGTACAATGTCCGATAGCGCAACGGTACGTCCCATCAACATTAGAATGTGAACATGGTTGGCAGTACCTCCAACGCGTATTGCCACACAATTGTTTTCATTTAATATCTCAGCTATATAGGCATGAACTTTCGCCAAATGTGTTTTTGGCAAAGTTTCCGTTCTGCCTTTGGAGGAGAAAACAAGATGAACGTACAGTTTCGATAATGATTGAGCCATTCTATTTTTTTAATGGTAAATAATTAGCCATTTTTTAATGGTGTGCAAATGTATAGAAGAGAGGCGCACGCTGCCCCTGTAAGGGGCTCATATCTAGGGTAGGGGCTTGCCCCTACCTCTTAGGCTGATTTATGAACCTCGCCCCTGAAGGGGGCTCATATCTCGATTCTTATTGCGGGGCAAGCCCCGCTAACGATATGCGCCCCTTACAGGGGCAGAAGCGAGAATAGATGAGCGGCGGCGGGAGATAGGGGCAAGCCCCTATCCTGGAATATGAGCCCCTTACAGGGGCAGCTGTCGCCCCAATCACGCGCCCCAAGAATTTCGGTTAATTCGTTGTTACGCCGTCCGAGGCCAACCATAATATTTCGTTGTATGCAACGCCCCAACCATAAATTTCGCTATTTATCCGCGCCGCACAATCGCCGTGCCGCCCTCCTCCCCGATTCTGTCGGCCAACGTGATCACCACGCGCGACACCCCGGCATCGACGGCCTGCAGGCAGTTTTCGAGTTTCGGAATCATGCCGCCCGACACCGTGCCATCGGCTTTCAGCGCCTCGAAGGCAGGGCGGTCGATTTCGGGGATGACGTCGCCTAATTCCTGCGTTCCCTCCTTCATGCGGCACACGCCAGGAAATTCGAAGCAATAGGTCAGCGTCACGTCGAAATAGGGCGCGAGGGCTTTTGCCGTCTCTCCGGCGATGGTGTCGGCATTCGTGTTGAGCATCTGGCCGTTGCCGTCATGCGTCAGCGGTGCCATGACGGGCACGAGGCCGCTCTCGAGCAGCTGCGCGAGGCGGCGGCCGTCGACGCGGTCGACGTCGCCCACGAAACCATAGTCAACGGTTGTGACGGCGCGGCGGTGGGAACGTATCACGTCCATATCGGCCCCCGTGAGGCCCAGGGCGCACAGTCCGGCGGCATTCAGCTGCGCCACGACATTTTTGTTCACCAATCCGCCATACACCATCGTCACCACGCGGAGCATCTCCGTGTCGGTGACGCGTCGTCCCTCCACCATCTTGGTCTCCACGCCCATCTGTGCGGCGATGTCGGTGGCGGTGCGTCCGCCGCCGTGAACGAGCATTTTGAGTCCTGGGAGTTGTGCAAACTGGCTGATGAGCCTGCTGAGGGCGGCAGGATTTTCCACAATCTTGCCGCCCACCTTGATGATGTTGAGTTTCTCTTTCATGCTGTCGGTTGATTTAGAATACAAAAGTACAAAAAAAACGGGGATGACGGGGAATTGGCAACGCACAATGGAGACAACACACTGATGCCGCACCTCCGCCGGCCCCCTTTTACGGTCTCCTCGAAATGTCTGACAAGTCATCGATTCGCGGCCGCTGGTAGCGCTGCTCGCGGCCGAAGGTAGCATTACTCGCGGCCGCGGGTAGCATTACCTTCGGCCGCGAATCGACGACATAGTAATGACATTGCAGGAACTGGGCTGAAAGGTGGGGCGAAGCATTGTAGCTCACTTTGCTCGCAAAGTGAGGGCCACGATTCTTGGGGCGAAGCACTGTAGCTCACTTTGCTCGCAAAGTGAGGGGGGCGAATATTGTGGCGGACAAGCACTGAAAATCCAACAAAGCCATGCCCCAGAGCGTTGGTCATGTTCGCTACGTGTTCGTGGCCCTCACTGCGGCGCAGCACTGTAGCTCACTTTGCTCGCAAAGTGAGGGGGACGATTTTTTGGGCGGCGCTCGCGGCGCAACCACAAACATTTTTCGCTACGTGTTCGTGGCCCTCACTTTGCAAGCAAAGTGAGCTACAGTGCTGGCGCCCCAGTCACGCCCCAAAGAAATTCGTTTAATTCGTTGTTACGCCATCTGAACCCAACACCATCTTTCGTTGTCACGGCTTCGCGGCCGCACAAAAAAAATCGGGCACCCCAACGGAGTGCCCGATTCTTCTTTACAAATAAACTATATCGTGGATGATTTAGTCCCACAATCCTTTGCCGAAGCCCTGATGATTTGACTTCATATCTGCTTCGTTATCAACAGTTTCATCGCTAATCTTCATGCTACCGGTCATCATCTGACCCTCAGGGAAGAAGCTAACAGTTTCTGACGTTGGCTTGATATACTCTTTCTTCATATTTTCTTGTATTTTTATTGGATTATAGATATGTAATGATGGATTACTTAAGGAGCACTTTCTGTCCGTCTTCTGTTACGAAGATACCCTTGGCAGGATAGAGCACGCGGCGTCCTTGCAAGTCGTAGTACTTCTTAGCGGTAGCAGTGGCTGCATTAACGTTGTCGATGCCAGTCACTTCGTCGCCGAAGCTGAAGGCCATCATCACGCCCTGAGCGTTTTGAATATTAGTCTGGGGCAGATAAGCCTTGTTGGCCACGATGGTGGTGAAGCTGGCTTTATAGAAGCCCACCTTTCCGTTCTTTTCAGCGAGGACGTAGTTGGTGCCAGCAGTGTATCCTGCACGCTTGGCTGTTACACCGACGAGTTTATTTTCAAAGGAAGTGCCCTCTTCAGTTGTAATGGCAAGGTTGATATTCGCAGGCTCAGACTCGTTCGTATTCTGAAGAATCACACCTTGATTAGCTGGGATGATGCCACCAGTGATTTCCGTCAAATTCAGAACATCTCCAGCTGCGGCGCTTGCGTAATAAGCCTTCACTGCAGAGCCTTCTGGAAGATTGACATTAAACGGCAAGCAGAGCGTGGTGTAGTCGTTAGCGGCGATGTTGAGGGGAACTGCGGTTACTTTGATGAACTGCCAGTAGTTGCCAGCATCTTTATTATCATACCAAGTAGCTACACCTTCATATGTGTCATAATTATAACCTTTGTCTGCATTAAGAAGTTTATTTCCTGTCGATTTTGAAGAGGACATTACGAACATGGTCGTATTGTCATTAGTGGCGTTATAGCCACTGCCAAATGCATCGTCTGTTGTATAAATTTCATAGGCATCTTTCTGGTCCTGGTTGTCTTTTGTCAACATGCTGGCTACATTTACATAGCTGTTTGTATTGGCGTTCAACAGATTGTATTTACCATCTGCCGTTTTTTTAAACTGCCAAAGACGCGGCACAAAAGCAGAAGTTCCCCCTAATCTTTTAATGCCCAAACCAATGGATTGGCCATCAACTGAGGCTTGAACGTCACCATTAGCATCGCAAGTTATCTCCGCAGTGGTGAGGTACTTTTTATAGTTTTCTGTTTCAGTTCCGTAATCACCTTTATTGACATTGCGAATCAGATAGTAAGCACCTTCTTCTGGAGAAACGTTTACTGCTGCCGCATTTACTTTTGTTTCCATATCAGCAAAAGAAGTAGCTGCCCTGACTGATGCCTTGGCATCAGCATCATAGCAACCTTTATTCAAAACGCCATCTTCCGTATAAGAACGCTCAGGGGTCGTTTTGCCGAAAGCGGCACTACCAATAGCCAAGATATCTTCTACAGATGTCGGGGTAAACGTGCTTCCGGGGTCATTATGAGATGAAACATCCTCCCAAGCGCTAAGATATTTGCCCTTCCAACCTGTTGCTGCTGAACCTTCACTATGCGAACCGACATAGCTATTCGCACTACCTAGATTAAGATTAAAAGTACCATCACTTTCAGAACCCATATAGTACACCGTTCCAGTGGCATCAAAAGTAGCCTTATCGTCTGTCTTGGGACCAGGGCTATTGAGATATTGTCGCTTACCTTTATTAAAGATTTTCACGCCACCTCCACTTTGCTCAAAACTCCACAAGCCGTTTTCAAATTGCTCATACGAAGCGATGTCCGTAGCATTGAAGCCTGCACCATGGCATTTCACATTATTGCCATCAGCTACGAGCTGACCTGCATCGTATTGTGTTTTACGGGTCTGAAGAGAATACCACTTTCTGCTGGTTGCAGAAGATAATTCAATGGGAGCGTCTGCCTTTGGAGTAAGCGTACAGGTGAAATTTTTGTTAGTGGAAGACACCGTCGGATTATCATAATTCCGTGTCAAATCAAACAAAGCTGTTGAGTAATTATTAATGACAGAAACGTCAGCGGTTTTACCTTCCCAAGCTCTGCTTGTAGAGGTGGAAAGTGTATTATCACCCTCCTTCAACGAAAATGTTACCTCATAATTGGTTACTGTGCCTTCTGTTGTAACAGGAATCAGAGCGACATCAGCAAAACCATACTTACCAAAGCCAATAGCGACATTGGAAGTATTCAATGTCAAGTAGGTCATCTCTGTCCCATCTTTTGGCTTAATGAAGAAAATTGATTTACCTTTGCCATTTTCTGCTGCTGCAGGGGCATTTTCTGTGCCACCTGAAACCACTTGGAAAAGCGCTGGAGATTCACTTGCTTCAATTCCAAGCTGACCACTTTGACTATAATTTTTGAAATAATAGCCATTAGCAGCCTCTAACGTATAATAGGTATTATCATCGCCCTCCACTGTCTGCTGGTGGAAAGTAATAACGGCAAGCGATGAATTATTATCGTCAGGTGACAAAGTATTTATGCCATTCCAATTTCCATTCAATGCGTTATACTGCAAATATACACCACGATAAGTGAACATCAACACATACGTTTTGCCATCCTCAATCTGGTCAACCGAGGTCAGTTCGGACTCACCGATGGACTTAAGTTTTTTGACGGTGTAATCGTCCGCCAATGCCGTCGTGCTTCCCATAAGCAGCAGGAGGCACAACGAGAGGAAATAAGTAATTTTTCTCATAAACCTATATTTTAAAATTATTATTTTTTTCGGATAACGTTATGCGCCACATCCGTTGCAGTGAGGGATGCGGCAGGGGGAAACGGCAAACGCCGCATCATGCCTGAGGGTTCAGGACATGATGCGGCGTCGCACACGAATGCAAGACGGGCTTGCACTATAGAAAGTAAATATTAATTCGTTAACAGAAGAGGGGGGGGGTAAATCTTGTGCCTTCAACACACGCGAAAGCTGGCTTTGCTGAAGGGCAAAGCGTGCAAGGCGTTATGTGGGCAAAAGATTTCATTGTTTGGTGTTTTAATAGGTTCCCGTAAGCACAGGAGTGAAGTTCAAAAACGATTTATAGTTGGCTCGCGGCGACAAAAATGCCGAGGTGCAGCCTATCTTGGGTGACAAAGTTATGTATTAAATTATTAACGTCCAAGCATTTCAGCGAGAAAATGCAACATTTTTTTGCACGGCAATTTCTTACCAGCCGTTTTGCTATTTTAGAGGGTTGAAATCGGGGGTTTGGACAGCGGGGGCGGCGGAGGTTCGAATTAATCGAATTTTTGCGGCGCCCCAATCACACGCCCACGAAATTCGTTTAATTCGTTGTTTACTGCGAAGGTCTGCGGCGCCAGCACTGTAGCTCACTTTGCTCGCAAAGTGAGGGGGACGATTTTTGGGCGGCGCTCGCGGCGCAACCACAAACATTTTTCGCGACGTGTCCGTGGCCCTCACTTTGCGAGCAAAGTGAGCTACAGTGCTGCGCCCCAATCACACGCCCCAAAGAAATTCGTTAATTCGTTAAATTCGTTGTTTACTGCGAAGGGCTGCGGCGCCAGCATTGTAGCTCACTTTGCTCGCAAAGTGAGGGAGACGATTATTTGGGCGGCCTTCGCAGCGCTAATCCAAACATTTTTCGCGACGTGTCCGTGGCCCTCACTTTGCGAGCAAAGTGAGCTACAGTGCTGCGCCCCAATCACGCGCCCACGAGAAATTCGTTAATTCGTTAAATTCGTTGTTACGCCGGCCGAGGCAATATATATTCGTTGTATGCTGCGCCCCAATCACACGCCCCAAAGAAATTCGTTAATTCGTGTCATTCGTTGTTACGCCGTCTGAGGCCAAATAAATATTTTGTTGTTTGCTGGCGCCCGTCCTTTTTGTATTCCTCTTTTGCCCGTCAGGCCTTGTCATACTGATAGGCGAGGCGTTCGCCGCCTGTCGCCGTGTGGATGATGCCACAATAGCGGAAGCCGGCTTTGAGGATGAGGTGGCGCATGAGGTGGTTGTCGCGATGTGTGTCGATGCGAAGCGTGTGGTGGCGGTGCATGGCATAGCGCAAGACGAGTTGCATGATGCCGTGTGCCTCGCCGTTGCTCGCCACGCGATGGATGGTGGCGTAGGGGGCGCAGGAGGGCCAGGCACCGTCGTAGATGACGGCATACGTGGGGTCGTCGCCAGGGCGAAGCACGAAGGTGGCAACGAGGCGGCCGTGTTGCTCGACTGCGTAGCTGGTGCCGGTGGCGATGTCGGCAAGGAGGATGTCATCGCTGGGATAGCCGTTGACCCACTGGGTGGGGTTGCCGCTCTGCGCCATGAAGCGGCGGGCACAGGCGAAGAGCTGCTGGAGGGCGGGGAGGTCGGAGGGACGCGAGGGGCGCACGAGGTATTGGCCGCCGAGGGTGACGCTGTCGCCCTCGGCGGCGAGGGGATGGAAGGGAATGTGGGTCATGGGGGAAGGGATTTTTTGAGGGAGATTGGGGGGCTTGGGGGCGCAGCACTGTAGCTCACTTTGCTCGCAAAGTGAGGG
>ERZ773165.1970-NODE-1970-length-11028-cov-12.313314_pt1 | contig 11028 bp, 6 predicted proteins | sample MGYA00581003_ERZ773165 | MGnify/ENA primary metagenome ERZ773165 (study PRJEB29015, sample SAMEA2737817) | human gut metagenome | biome: human gut; feature: human-associated habitat; material: faeces | place: China | collected 2012 ... | reverse complement strand
GGGTTGCGTATAAACTTCTCTAAACATGTCGCTTAATTTTGATTAGTTACTTATTGAAAAAACTATCACAGCTTCTGATATAAATGATAATGATGGTACTGGAACAGTCGAAAAGATAACAAATGCAATTCTTGTTATTGAAGGTACAACAAAGCAGGCTCCAGCTTCTGTTATCGCAGTTGTTAACCCAGAGTCTATCACTCCAGCTCTTGGCACAGACGCAAAGAGCCTTAACGATTTGACTAATAATGTAACAGGCACTCAGTTCTATACTATTGCTACAAAGGAAAATTTTGCGATGACAAATTCTGTATATGTAGAAGCAGGTAGAACAGTTTGCCCTTCACTCGTAGCTGGTCATATCGGAACAGACGCATCTACAGCAGAAGCTAATCCTGTAAAGATCTACGTAGAGCGCGTTGTAGCAAAGGTTGATGCTGATCTATCTACTTTGACAGCCAATGCTGCTGGTACAACTAAATATGGTATGAAGGTAGGTACTTATTCTAGTAAAGATATTTATGCTGTTGTTGACGGTTGGGGTGTAGCCGATGAAAACAACAACGCTTATGTTGAAAAGCATATTACAAATACATGGTTGGATACAGACTTCGGTATTCCAACATGGAATACTGCCGACTATCATCGTAGTTTCTGGGAAACATCTCCTGCATTCACAGGAGGTAAACCTGCAAACCATACATTCGCAGAATATACAGCTCAGCATAACGATGTATTGTATACATTGCCTAATACACCAACAACAGCTGTTTATCCAGCCAACGTTTACAAAAACGACCGTACCAAATTCTTGGTTACTGCAACTTTGAAATATCAGGATGGAACTGGTGCATGGCAGAATGCTGAGATTTGTAAGTATAGAGGTGTAGAATATCTTGGCATTGATGCTTTGAAGGAAGCTATCGCTACAACCTTTAATATGTATTATACAGAAGCTGGTGGTGTTTATACTCCTATCCAGGCTGGTGATGTAGAATTCACGACTACTGGTACAAGTCTAAAAGACTATGAGGTTTTCCCTGTTTTGAAATCAGGAAATACATATTATAAGAAGGATGCTTCTTCAGCAACTGGTTATACAGCACTGACTACAGAGAATATCAGCACTTATCCTGCTGAAGTAAGAAATGAAGGTAAGGCATACTATTATATTCCTATCCGTCACCTCGGAAGAGATGCTGGAGATGTTGGCTACTATGGTGTAGTACGCAACCATTGGTACAAGGTTAAGGTAAATTCTCTCAAGGGCTTTGGTACTCCTGTTTATGATGACACCAAGACCATTATCCCTACCATTCCTGACGATTCTAACACATTCCTTGCTGCTAAGATCAACGTTCTCCAGTGGCGCGTAGTTTCTCAGTCAGTAGATCTTGGTAAGTAATACTCTCCCTTCAACATATTAGGTACGGCACGGGGCCGTACCTAATATGTCACCCCTTATCTAATTGCACAGAACTCACATTATATACTGCTTATATGAGATACTTTAAGTCTGTCTTGAACATAACAACCATAGCCACGCTCGCTCTGTTGTTGACTTTCGCTGTTTCTTCTTGCTCGATGATGCACGAGGATATGAGCGGATGCAAAAAAGAGCTGAGAGTTAGGTTCGCATATGATATGAATATGAAGTTTGCTGATGCCTTTGCCTCGCAGGTGAAGACAGTAACCCTTCATGCCTATAACCGAAACGGCGAACTGGCATTCAAGAAGACCGAGAAGGTGAGCGATATAGCTGCAGCAGGAGGCTATATGATGCTCGATATCGACCCCTGCATTTATACTCTGCAAGTATGGGCAGAGGGCGAAGAACGCCAAACTAACTCGTACATATACAATACTGACGGCGATATAAACAACGACGTCACCAAACTCGACTGTAAGATTAACCGTACAGACAGAGACGTTAAGCACGACCTTACCACACTCTACCACGGACTGCTAAAGGATGTAGACCTGCGTATGGAGGACTATGGTGTAAAGACTGTGGTTGTGCCACTTACCAAGAATACAAATAATGTCAAGGTGGTGATACAGAACGCTATTGGCGTGAAACTGAATGCTACCGACTTTGACTTCAAGATAGAAGATGACAACGGATGGCTTGCCTACGACAACTCACCAGTAGTGGACGACTCGATAACATATCATCCTTGGTCGCAATACGATGGAGTGGTGAGCTCGGCAAGCGAGACATCTACACAGGTGTCGGCTGTTGTGGCTGAAATGACAGTTAATAGACTGTTGGCAAGCAAGAATCCACGACTAAAGGTGTACAACAATCTCAATAAGAAGTTGGTGTTCAGTATTCCGCTTATCGACTATGCCTTGTTGGTTAAAGGCAACTACAACAAGGCTATGACTGACCAAGAATATCTCGACCGACAAGACGACTACAGCTTTATCTTCTTTGTAGACGACCACCTCGACTGGCTAAGCGCCACAATATACGTAAACTCATGGCGCGTGGTGCTGCAGAATGTAGACATGTAGATTTATAATAAAACAGTAAAGAATTAAACATATCCATATAGAATAGTGCGGATGTTAACACGTTTTATAGACAAGTTCATTCAGAGGGTTGCCTTTGTCATCATGCTGTGTATGATGATGGCAGCTTGCTCCGACAGCGATGATGATGCTGTCGGCACAGAAGACGTGTCGGTAGCATTCACACTTACCGTTGCCGATGCCGCGTCTACTCGTGCCGAGAACGACGGATGGGACGACTATTCACCTGCGCAAGACGGTATACTGAACGAGAATCTGGTGAATACCGACGATATTATTATTGCCATTTACGACGATAAAGGCAATAAGGTGGACAATGTAGAGGACTTGCGAGTTACTGCTGTTAGCGATCCAAGTATTACTGGGGCTACTATGTATGCCATTACTGGTGTATGGAAAAACGCTAAGCCTAATGTGGACAAGGCTAAGAGAATAATGGTGATTGCCAACAGCAATGCTACTACATGGGGCGACCCATCGGCGCTGACCTACGATCTTAACCCAGGCACGCGCAAGTATATACCTATGTGGGGCGTGGTTAAGATTCCTGCCACATTGACGTTGGGCAAGCAAAACAAATTGCATAATATACAGATGCTTAGAGCTATGGCTAAGGTAAGCGTAAACCTAAGAACGGATATGGCGGAATATGGCTACTCTATTGGCAGCATGAGCGTGAACAACTATAACACCAGGGGATATTGTGTGCCAAAGACATTCAATCAGGTTGATAATACTACGGATATACGCTTTGCTAATTCGCTCAACGTATTGGAGAGCCATGCCGACCAAATAGCCCTACCTACAACGGCTCCGCTATACTTGCCTGAGTATGACAATTCGGGTATCAATCCTCCTACTACAATAACCGTTAATCTAAACCGCGGTGGTAAATTGGAGGGTACGTATACTTTGGAGTTCCGCAACTACGACTCGGATGGCAAGCCTACAGGTTCGACATATCCTATACAGCGCAACCATTACTATCAGTACTTGATATATAAGGAGACAGGAAAGATTATTGTTACGCTGCACGTTAGGAAGTGGAACAGGCGAATTTATCCCGAAAACGACGGAATAATTATGTAAAACCATATTAGATAAGATAAAAGCCATATGAAGAAGCTTTCGATATTCATAATGTCTGTTATTGCCTTGCTTGCCTTTGCTGGCTGTACAGCCGATACTGACAACAACAACGATAAAGGTGGCAATGGAAAGGTGAGGGTTAGAATCAACATCTCATCGTCGGGCATATCTTCGGCATCGCGTGCCTCGGGCGACTTGTCGTGGCACGACGAGCATGTTGAGCCTGGCGAGAAGATGAAGAACTGCTTTGTGGTTATTGTGCAGAAGGGCAAAATAATCGACTTGCTCAAGAGCGAGGAATATGCTACGGAAAAAGACTATGTGGGCACACTGGAGTCGACGCTTGACGAGGGCGAGACTACATTTTATTCGTTTGCCAATATCTCGCCCGAAGAGCTTGGCTTCGTTTCTACTCCAAAATACTATTCTGAATCAAATCCCAAGATCGACTTTCCTGCCAATTTCGACCAAAAGCTATATTCAGTAGCGGGCAATGTTGGCGTTGCTAAAGTAAAGCCTTATGACGAAGAGGCATCGCGAAAAAATCTCTTTCCTAAAGGCATTCCGATGAGCAACAAGCAGACCTTCACTATAAAGAAAACCACCCAGCAGATAGACCTTGAGGTGATTAGAATGGTGGCTAAGATGAAGCTGAAGCTGACCAACGACACTCCCAACGATATCATCCTAAAGAGCATATCGCTAACCGATATTACAACTGACGGTACTACGGGTGCTGAGAATCTGTATCTATTGCCAGGCAATGATAATGGCACAGCTGTGGAGCCGCATATCAGCCCAAAGGCTACATATAATATATATAAGGTGGAACTTTGGTCGAAGGTGGGCGAGACGGAAGAGCCTTGGATAAAGATTCCTGCCAATACGGCTACATCGAAGAAGCCAGTAGAGGTGACATTCTACCTGAATGAGTCGGTTGCAAAATCGCCTGAATATTTTATCCTGAATCTGCAGACCGACAATCTTGCAATAAATAGACGCATAACACTTGCTAAGTGGGACGTGATGGCACGCAACGACTATTTGGAGGTGCCCATAAAGCTAAGCGACTATCAGATAACTTTCGATGTGCAGCAGTTTACTGCCATTGGCGTGCTGCCAAGCATCAGTCAGGTTGACGATAAGTTGACGGTGAAGTTTAAGAATTATGGCGAGTTCCATCTTGTGCCTCATGTTAAGGAGTATTCTACTGGAACAGAACTTATAGGCGGCTCAGATGCCGTGGGCAGTTGGACTGTAGCAGGATGGTCTACTATAAAACAAGACCCTGATGGCGCTGATGGTGTGAGCATATACGACCGCTCGCCAAATTATGTGCCTAAACGATTGACTATAGATGGCGTGATGGGCAACCGTCCAGGATATGCCGTACACGAGATACTGATTCACATCGTCGGACTGGAATACAACATTCCGTATAGAGTGGAAATAATAAAAGAATAAATCTGCTTGATATAATATGATAAAGAGGTTAAGATATATATATGTATGCGTAATGGCGATGTTGGCATGTTGTGTCAGCACAAGCGTTAGTGCCCAGAGTGTGTTTGCGCATTATAAAGGCGTGAACAATCTTCCGTATATCAGAAATCCATATGGTATAGAGATGCAGCAGGTGCATGAGTATGAATATACTTATTATGTGGAGGCAGGAAAGAAAATCGATTTACTATTGCCGTTTCAGGAGTATGATAACATCTATTCTACAAGAAATGACGAACCAAAAGGCTACATTAGATGGTACGACTACAAGACAGATATGAAATCTAATAGTCTTGAGAAATGGAGTCCCGCCTGGGGTTTGTTACAGGAAGTATATGATGCAGACGGTAATAACAGAGGCTTTTTCGCTTGGAAAAACAGTACGACTTCAGATGCTGCTGGACCAAACAAAAAAATGCAAGGTGTGCAATATGTACCTCCAACAGATGCGGCATCTGCCGATTGGAAAGGCGAAGATATTGCTTGTGATGTGAGCAAATATACCGACTTTGAGCCAACGGTAAGTGGCGAAAACCAATACTTCACCCACGAGCCAACATTGCAGATACGCTACATCTTCCATATTCGCCCAGCAAAGGCTATGGCAGAGAATATCATTAAGACAACCTCTACCGACCTCCGCACCGCAGACTCAGACTTGACGATAGAGGACAACCGCCGTATTGTGTTTGGTGCAATGGATGGTGATGCGAAAATGTCTATACGCGTAAATTATAAGCCGAGCAATTACTATTTCTATGCCCTAAAACCAAGCGACAGAATAGCAAGACATCTTTTCTCTTCGGACGAAGCGCATAGCATAAAACAAGCCGACTACGACAAGAGCAAACTATATAATGCCAATAATTTTATATGGATTGCTTATGACGAGACAAAGACAAAGTATACTTTGTTGGATTCAAGTGAAGCCAAACAAATGATAGAAAAAACTTCCATGAACACCTTGAAGAATGGGGTGTGGTACAACTTGGATGGTACTGATACTACAGCTCCAACGATAACTTTCGGAAGTATAGTATATTTTGTGGCTTATGCCTACTATAATGATATCTCTATCAAAGCTCCAATAGCCAACTTTGAGGTGCTGTATCAGAACACTTATCCAAAGACGATGAAGCAGCTGATAAATGATGGAGATAGCGAGCGTACACTTGACTATTTTGAATCGCACTATAAGCAAGCCACAAATCCTATATCGTTTGACGCCGATAACGACAAGCTTACCGTGGTGGCTCCTACAAAGGAGAACAATATGGCACATTATGCCTCAAGATGGGACAGACGTGCATATAGCTTTGTATATCCACAGTTGCGCGACCAAGCAAGCCCTGGTACGTACGCTTTAATACATGGCGAATATGGATTGTTTAAGAGTGCTAACTTGGCTGGTATTTCTGACAATTCAGTAACTTCAACTGGAGGAAAGACTTTATACAGTTGGAATGCTCCTAACAGTCCTGTGCTTTATGACCGTACTTATGCTATAACTAATCACAAGCAGTATGGATACTTCCTCTATGTGGATGCATCAAACGAAAGCCGACAGATAGCTTCTATCGACTTTAAGGCTGACCTTTGTTCGGGAGCACGTCTGATATTCTCGGCTGCGGTTACTGACTTTACAGCTTCTACTGCTTCAGTACAACCTCAGGTGCTGTTCAAACTATATGGCGTCATAAAGGATGAGAACGACAAGGTGACTCATCAGCGACTGCTGACATCATTCACATCTGGCGACTTTGCCTCTAACACAAAGGGTGGACGACAGTTTGGTACTTGGTTTCAGGTGTACAGCCGAATTGTGATGAGAAAGAATACGGGAGTGGAAAACTATTCCGACTTCCGTATTGTGCTCGATAATTTGTGCTCGGGTACTCAGGGTGCCGACTATGCTATTGACGACATTCGTCTATATATACAGCATGCAAAGGTGGACGTGCTGCAGAATCAGCCTGCTTGTCCTGACGCTACTAACGGAAGCATAGCAAACGACAAGATTACACTTAAAATAACTTCGCACTACGAAAATGTGCAGGCTATAACAGGTGTGGGCAAAGAGTCGAAGTTGTTTTATCGAATATCCGATATGGATGGCAATCCGTTTGCGGGTATCGACTATAATGGCGACGGTACGGTAGACGAATATGGCGTGGTAACGATACCTGCCAACTATGATGCTTCTTCTTCGGCATTTGAAATAGACCCAGAGGGACATGTAATATTGATAATAGCCAACAGGCACTTCAACTTGCCTTTGGGAAAGAAGTTCTATGTTTCGGTGGCTTATCCTGATGCTGATGGCAAGCCTGAGGAATGGGGAAAGCAAACTGATGCATGCTCGTCGTATAGCGAGGAATTCAGTATTGTGCAACAGAAGGTAGCCATATCCGATGCAAACGGAAGTGTGGTTACTACTGTGCGCGTGTCGTGCGACGGCAATAGTACGCCTGATGTGGATATTACTGCAAAGCTTGAGACTGCCGACAATGTGGGCGGTGGTTCTATCTTGCTTAATAACGTGAAGTTTGACTGGTTTGTGGGAACTCCTGATGGAGCAGACAATAAGTTTTCTACTATCACAGATTTGCAGCAGGCATTAAGAAACTATCGCGACAAATATCCTGATGCGACTTCTCTTAATGCTGCATTCCAAACATCTAATCCTGCCGACTATGCTTTGCTTAAAAAATATATCGCTGGCGTAGATGGCGAGGGAACATTGGTATTGGCGGTAAGCAACAGTCTTACGGGGTATAAGTTTAAGCAGGTGGGAACATACAAGATAGCGGCTGTTCCTATTAAAACTTCAATAAAGCAGGGAACCGTAACTTACGAAATATGTCCAAACCCTATGTACTTCACTATTCGTATTGTGGAGGATGGTCCGAAGCTTATACTTGGTTTTGACAATGTGGCTTATCCTAATGACGACCGTGCCGTGCGCATTGGTTTGCCACAAATAAAGGCGATGCTGGACAATCCCGGTAATGGCATGCTGATATTACCAGTGGCTGATCTTAATAATGGAAAAGATAAAGATATTGAGATCAAGTTCCTTTATGATTCGCAAGTGTTTATCTCCGACACCAACGACCCTACTTTCAATACCGCATCTACTACAAAACAGATTGTTGGTAAGTTGAAAGAAGAAACTTTGGCAACAGGAACAAAGACATTGGGACTTGTGTTTGATGATAAGGTCTTGGATATTCTGCATGAAGGATATTGGTATGAGCTGAACTTCTCGTATGAACTGTATAATAGTAGTACGACAGCTGCATGTCCTGGCGATTTGTTCATAACATTAAAGGTGGTGCCAGAGTATCTCACATGGTTTCCTTCTGTTGCAAACAAGCTTAATGCCAACTGGAACAACGACCTGAACTGGAAGAGATCTACGGCAGCAGAGCTATTCGACAAAACTTATAAAGACTATGGTGAGGCTACTTATGGCAATACAGCTAATAGCAGCTTGACAAGACAACAGGCTTATACGCCAATGAAATTCTCGAAGGTTGTTATACCTGAAAACAAGTTGGTATATCCAGGTCTTGGCAATATCGTATACCGTGTGGGTAACGATATCGCTACGAAGTTGACAAACTTTAAAGGCGAGGAGGCTACATCGGGTATTGCATACGACTTTGTGGTGTCATGGAACAACAATACTGCCGACCCTGACGACCATTCTACAGACGGAAAAGGAACGTTTAAGTGTGAGACTTTCCATGGTAATCTCTGCGACCAGATATTCTTCAAGGCGCAAGCAGAGCTGCTCTATCAGCCATACCTTATATATAATAAGGCTTTCGTGGAGAAAGAAGTGGAGAGCAACAAATGGAATCTTGTATCGACACCAATGAAGAATATTTATGCTGGCGACTTCTTTGTGCCACAAACAACAGGCAGGGAAGAATCGAAGACTGCTTTCTCGGCAATGAAATTCGATGGAACTTCTGATAATCGCGTGGCAGCTCCTGTGTATCAGCGCAATTGGGATAGTAATGCCACCCAGGTAGTAGATAGAGTTACTAATTATAAAGCTCATGACTATAATGGCACAAATATCAGCATTGATACTATTTCTGATGCTTCGATGAATGTAGAGTCGCTATATTGGAGCCATGTATACAATAAGCTGAACGAGAATTATTCTGAAGGCAAGGGCTTTGCTCTAAAGGCTGGCGACCAGTATAAACAGTTGTCGGCAAAATGGCTATTTCGTCTGCCTAAGGAGGATGAGGAATATAAATACTTCAAACAAGATGGAGGGTATTCTGACTTGACGGTTTCTGTGCCAAAGCATGAAAAGTATATGCTAAATGTGCCATACTCTAATGAGCCAAGTTTGCTGGGCGAAATATCTCAGCCTCTCACAAACAACACTCATAGCAATAATCGCTACTACATAGTGGGCAACCCGTATACTGCTTCGCTTAGTATGTATCGATTCTTGAACGGAAATCCAAGTTTTGAGCGCAAGGTGTGGACGCTGGATAATGGAGTGCTGAATGCGCATAGCGTGCCAGAGGGTACATACAACCGCAGTCAAGATTATATCATTGAGCCAATGCAAGGCTTCTTTGTTAAGGTTAAGGATGGCGAGACGGTTAGTCAAGCTAACTTTACTTTGATGATGACTACAGACCGCTGGATATCTGGTGGTACTGCTGTACAGGAACCTGCTGCAGTATATATCAATGTAGTTAATAATGATAATCTGTGTTCTACAGCTAAGGTTGTGGTTTGCAATGATGCCGACGACGAATTTGTTGATGATGAGGATGTTGAGCTGCTTAACAACTCTGATATTGAAGATGTTCCGCAAGTGTATACTGTCGCGGGCAATCAGGCTGCTGCTCTTAACAAACTCTCAAACATCAACTTCCTACCGTTGGGCATCATTGCTAAGGAGGATGGAAAGGTGATGAGTAATGGCGCAACTGTTAATGTAGAAATATCAGCAAACCGCTATGTTACTGATAAGCTGTTTGTGTTTGATGCCAAGATGGGAACTTTCACTCCTGCCGATGCTCCAATATCTATTAGGGCTAATGAGCATGGTAGATACTACATCACCACATCGACTTACAACTTGAAGCAACATAATGATGAGGCTAATATCAAGTGTTTCTCGCCTAATAGCGGTACTATAACGGTGAGTTCACCTAATATAGCTATTGCTAATGTGCGTATATACAATGCCGAAGGCTTGCTCGTAACATCGGCTTTAGGCATTAATCAAGCATCTTGGACCAAAAATATTGGTTGTGGCTTGTTTATTGTAAAGGCTGAAACTAAGGATGGACAGAGCAAGACATTCAAGCTAAGTGTAAGATAATACACCTATGCAGTGGGGCGTAACCATAACTTCCGATAACTATATATATTATAAGGTATATCTTGTAAACGAATGTTAAAAGATGATTTGTTTGCAAATTTATTATCGGAATGTTTTGGTAGTATGAGAAAAAGTGTTACCTTTGCATCCGCTTTCGAACTTAAAGTAAGAGCTAAATAAAGCGAGATACCGATAGGAAGAAGGCGATAAAGAAAACTTGTGCAAGTCGAGCGCAATGAAGCTTGCTTCAATTGCCGAGGCGCAGCCAAGTTTATGGAGAGAGTTCTTTGAAAAGATTTACATAAGACAGATAAAGTAGTACAAGAAGCGAAATCAATTCTTTGATGAGTTGATTTTGGGTAGAAGAAAAACGAACCGTCAAGTTTGTTTGACTTTAGACTCTAATTTGGAAGCTCGTTCTGAAACAGATACAAACAAATGCCGCCTTAGTAATAGGGCAGCAGTAAAAGATATTTTACAATGTAGAGTTTGATCCTGGCTCAGGATGAACGCTAGCTACAGGCTTAACACATGCAAGT
>ERZ773165.1965-NODE-1965-length-11059-cov-16.843602_pt1 | contig 11059 bp, 9 predicted proteins | sample MGYA00581003_ERZ773165 | MGnify/ENA primary metagenome ERZ773165 (study PRJEB29015, sample SAMEA2737817) | human gut metagenome | biome: human gut; feature: human-associated habitat; material: faeces | place: China | collected 2012 ... | reverse complement strand
CACGGCAGTTTAGCAAACTGCTGGTTTCAGCCACTCACCCAACCTTCCAGTCGGAAATCGTTACCGAATCAACAAGCATCGTTCTCAAATGCGGTTGCAAAGGTACTACTTTTTTCCGGTTCTACCAAATTTTTCAGCGATTATTTTTCAATAAAAATGCACTTTTTTTGTAACCCGCTCATTTTCAGGACCCCATTTTTTGGCTTTTTTTCTTCGAAAATGCCGTTTCATGTAAAAATGCCGATAAAAGTGCAAAAAGCGCCGAGTTGGATGCAAGTGTAAAACGTGTGTGAAAAGCGTATGATTGGGATTATAAGCATATTCTTTTCTATGAGAAAATAAAAAAGCAGATTTCCAACCTGGGAAATCTGCCTTTTTAAAAGGAAAGGGCCGCTCGATGATGTGATGAAACTCCGAATGTCAGTAACATTTGAGAGCTCTCCGCTTTTGTAATCCACCGGCTTTGCAGCTTAGTTGACATGTCAGTTTATGTGGCCCGCCATAGGCAAGAGAAGTCTTCTCGGTTTCATAAGTGTAATTTGATGAGTATCCCGATCGAACCGACACGACCCTTATATTTTTTCGACTAGACGTAGCATGTGCTATCATCTATCGATAGAAGTCATTCGTTTTTCTATGATGCAAAGATAGTGTAATCTTTTGAAACTACCAAATCTTTGAGCCGATTTTTTCGAAAAAACTTTTTGAACTGTACGGTTGAAACGCCCTGAAAGGGCAAAAGCCCGTACTTGAACCACATGCGAAACTTCAGTCTGTTATGGTTTCCTGTTTTCTATCTCGTCGTATATTTTATCAAACTCCTTTCTGAGCATGCTTTTGTGTTCGATAATGTTTCTCAGTTCCTTCAGTGCTTTCTCGTTGGGGGAGTTTGGAATCCATAGTTTGATGTATCCGTTTCTGGAATACTTCTCTTCCATGTGTTCAGAGAATCTTTCCCACTGTTCTTCCTTGTTTTTCTCTGGATAGTTCTCTTTTCCGTATTCAATGGCGCGAAGGAAAATCTCGTGTACCTCGATGTCTCTGTCTGCTTCGGCAACGATTTTCCCATAGATGCTTCGTGGCTGTCTGCTGGATGAAGCACGGTGATCCTCCACTGCTTCCTTCATGATCTTGATCTGTTCGGGAGTAAACCAGCGTTTCAGTCGGGCATCAGCCTGAAGAATTTTTCCGCTCGTGATGTGATGGATGGCGCGCGGACCGCTCATTCCTAAGTCGTGGTAGGCGGCAACGATATAAACCATGTCGATGTCGGCACCTGTTACAGGTACGAGTTTCAGGGCGTTTTTGATGACACGGGTTACGTGGCGCAATCCGTGGCTCTCGCCAAATTCTGTATATTTGGGCAGAATCTGTGTTTCCACAAACTGCATGATTTCGAGATTTACTTGTTGCTTCATACTTTTTCTTCTTTATATTTAATAATGTACGCGCGTACATTATATAATTACATCATTCCAATGATGATGAAGGTAGAGAGGATACCGAAGGTGAAGATGTTGAGCGCAGTATAACCCAGCACCTTGTTCAGCATTCTGCCTTCACCTATCATCCTCATCTTGGCGTATGTTCGGTTGTGCTGCACAAGGCATACAGCAGCAAAAGGCAAAAACTTTGTATCTGCATTGTATGCAAGGGCACCGTAGATGTTGATTCCTATCATGATGAGGATGCCGATGTTGCCCAGCGCACAGTAGAGTCGTTCACCGTTTTTCTTGCCGATATGGACAATCAGGGTCTTCTTGCCAGCCTTGAGGTCGTTGTCGTGGTCGCGATAGTTGTTCAGGATGAGCAGTGTATCTACTACCAGTCCGCTGGCGATGGAAGTCAGTATGGCTTCGCCGGATACTCCCTGCATTCCTTCCGGCATCACCAGGTAGTAAGTGCAGCAGACCGGAACGATGCCGAAGAAGATCAGCACCAGCAGGTCGCCCAATCCCAGATAACTCAATTTGGTGGTGTAGAGGAAGCAGAAGAGTACGCAGCAGATGCCTACGATGATCATCTCCTTTCCTCCGTAAAAGGCGAGTGGCAGTCCGATGGCGCAACCCAGGAGGGTAGTGAGGATGATGCCCCATTTCATGGCTTTCGTCGTAATCCAGCCTTCGGCACAGGCGCGTTTTGGTCCGAGTCGTGTCTCGTCATCGTTGCCATGCTTGAAGTCGAAGAAGTCGTTCACCAGGTTTGAATCTATCTGCATCACCCAGGCAAAGAGTAAGCAGAGTAGGGCTGGTATCCATTGGCATTGAGCGTTTGTATCCTTGTATGCCAGGGCAACACCCAGCATCACGGGAACTGCGGCAGCAGTCAGTGTGACTGGTCTGGCTGCCAGGAACCATGCTTTGAGAGAATTAGTTTTAACCATAGATTAGGGGATTTTTATGTAAGGAGTGAGCGATCAAACTCACTCCTTACGAAAATATAACAAATTAATTGAAGAAATTCCAGCTAACGCCGATTCTCATCACGCTTTCGTTCATTGGATAATGAGGGGTGAAGAAATAGTTCTTGTCGCCCTTTCCCGCATTGATGTGGCTCATCATGATGAAGAAGCGGGCATGCTTGAGATGTGCGTTGGCATATACGTTTACGATAGGGTAGTTACCTATCTTTACATTGTTCTCGCCATTCCCCTGTACGGTATACATTCCTACGTATGGAGAATAGTCTGGTGCTTCGTAGCTGGTAAAGTAGCGTACGTCAGTACCCATATCTACCTTCAATACCTTGGCGATGTTTACCTTGATATAGAGGTTGCTGTATACGTTGAGAGCTGGCACCGGGAGAGCACTCTTGTTGCTGGAGTTCTGGTAGGTAATCTGGTTCTCCCAATGGAAGATGCCGAACTTGAAGTTCTGTTCCAGCTGGGCTGTCAGCAGATTGATACCTGAACTTTCCTGCATGGGTGTCACCACTACGCCGGTACGCAGATAGTTTTCTGTCACGTTGTATGACTGTGAGAAATAAGTATAGTTCTTGATCTCGTCTACAGCCACACGCAAGGTCGTGTTGGTCTTGTTATATCTCAATGTTCCCATGATGCGGGTATGGATGGTCTTCTCAAGATCATCATCCCACCAGGCATGACGTGCATGATATTTGCGGTAGTAGAAGGATGGTGTCTCACGGTGGAAGAAGGCATCACCTCTAACCTGAACTGTGTCACCGAGGAATGGAATGTTGACATCCAGATTTCCATCGATGGCGAGGGTACCGGCATCAACACCAGTCAGTCCGATCTCTGCGGTGGCATTGTAGTGCAGTGTCTTACCCTGTTGCTTGCTCAGCTGTCCACCTACGCTCAGTGCATGTTCGTTGAATTTCTCTATACCGCCTTCCTTGTCTGGCAACTCATAGTGGCGCAGGTCATAGCTGGCGAATGCCTTGATGCCTGCCTTTGCCCACTTGCTGAATCCTTCCAGCGTAGCCAGTGCCAGGGTATTCTTCATGTGCCAGTGCTTGGTTTGGTCGTAGATAGAGTCACCCTCCAGTCTGCCTGCTGTATAGTATTCGTTGAGATAATAGTCGGCAGGAGTCTTGTAAGCCTCGTAGATACGCTTGTAGTTGTCAAACTTTAGGGTATGTATGATACTTGTAACTGGTACATACTCATTCTTATACCACAGCGAGTCTTCCTGCTTTTTCTTTTCGATGGCGAGCAGACTGTCAGCAGCAGCCTTTCCGTTTACGGCGATACGTGTGCTGTCGTTCTTGATGTTTTTGTCAGCATTGTCCTTAGCTGGTTCATCACCTGCAATCTTGGCATTGTCCGGTCTTCCGGAGAATTTCGTCTTCTGCTTTTTGTCGTAAGCCTTTTCGTCAAATTTCTGGCCGTTTTTCTTTGCCTGCTTTTTGGCTTCTTCCTTTTCGTCTTCCGCTTTGTTTTCCTTAGCCGATTCCATGGCGAATTTCTTGGCCTTGATTTCTTCCTCGGTCATTTTTATCTTGCGGTTGAAGCCGAAGCTGTATCTGTGGCTCAGGAAGATATGCTGGTTATCATTTCTGTTCCAGTTCTCCTCCAGTACGGTAGGAATTTCATTGCTGGTGAAGTCATCGGTATACTGTTCCGGATGCTTGATATAGTCATCATTGGTGATACCGCCGTTTTCCGTAACCTTCTGGTGATTGGTACTGAAGAGTAAGTGGGCCTGATATCTGTCACCCAGATAGGATGTCCACATGGTGTACTTGAAGTGGGAGGTACTCTGTGCATTGTAGTATCCTCTGCCGTATTTGTAGTCGAATCGGAATCCACCACCCAGCTGTTTGTTGGCATTCACGGCAAAGATAGCCTTGAAGTCGTCTTCTCCATTGGTACGGTCACCACAACTGTTCAGTGTCACGTTCGTGAAAGGAGAGTAGGTGTTGGTAAAGTGGAAATCGCTCACTGGGGTTACGATGTTGTCGTATGGTTCTGTAAACATGAAGTTACCCTGTGTACGTCTGTCGATGAAGATACGGTTGATTCTTGCAGTACCCATGTTACCCAGGGTATTGTACTGTCCGTATATTCCCTCGTTGAAGGTAGTGTTCATATACAGATGCTGCAGTGTGTCGACGGTAGCTTCCGTTCTGTCTCCGAATCTTTCGTCTATGGTCCACACCTTGATTCCCTTTGGGATTTCCTTGTCCGACCCGAGAGAGTCAGTGTTCACCCTGTTGCTGGTCTGTGGCCTGAACTGTGAATCTTCGTTATTGTTAAAATCGTTTTGTGCCGCAACTGTAAGAGTTGCAGCACAAAATAGTATCATCGTTAATATTGATTTCTTCATTATCTTTCTGAATGTTCGGAACTGGCTGTTATCTTTCTGGATGTTTGGAAACCAGCTGTTATTTTTTGAATAATCGGATGCAAACTTCCGCAATCTTGAGTACCACTCCAAGAATCAGTACGATTGCAGCTAGAGTGTGATAGTCGTCCAGCTGAGTCCAGATAACAACGCCAATGATAGCCAGTACCATGAATGCGATGTTGAGGTAGTTGCGTATCTGCAACATGTTGTTCTGGTCGCTGTAAGCCAGTCGGCGGTGGTGTCTATGGTCCGGACGCACGGCATAGCTGGTCTGTGGCTGCTCCTGCTGCTTGCTGTTTTCAGCCTGTTCAGTCTGTATGTTGTTATTTTCTTCTGCCATAATCTGAATGGATTTTACTGTTTAACCAATGTTGTTATCTCGCTGAAAATCTGGTCTTTTCTGTCGATAGTCTTTTTGCGGAACTTACCGAAGATCTTTGCCAGGTCGTTCTTCTTCCTGGTCAGTGCCACCTTGTCTATTATTACCTCCTCAGCAGGCATCTTGAATCCGGTTGGTCTGTCTGGCTCATAGTTGTATGACATACGGAGGAGACTGAGATTCAGATGATTGTCTGCGATTTTGGCAACAATCTGATATTTGAACTCAGTGCGGTCGAGCGAGATGAAGGAACTGCTGAACACGAGCCATTCGTCCATACTGTTGGCGATGATGTATTCGTTAGGGTTCACCAGAGCCATTCTGCTGGCGATGTTGTCGGCAGACTGTGTCAGGTCGCTCATATATTCGTATACGATGTCGTAAATCTGCTTGGCAGTCTTTCCGTTGGCATCCGTATCGAGAGTGAATTCTATCTTTCCATCCTTGTTCAGCTTGACAGCGCCTTCCAGATACTTAGGATCTTCCTTGAGTTCCACGCCGTTTGCTATCAGCACAGGCTTTGCCTCTTCCTTCTTCTTGGCTACCGTAGTAGGAATAGCCCATCCTCCCTTAGTGATGGTTTCCTCCTTAGGCAGGTTAGGAGCTGGCTCCGCATCAGCCTTTTTGGCTTCCATCTGCTTGGCTTCAGCTTCCGCCTTGGCAGCTTCCTGGTTCAGACTGTCTGTCTGTGCTTTCAAGCGTGCAGCTTCAGCTTTCATCTTAGCAATTTGCAGTGCCTTCTTGGCAGCTTCCAATTGTTTTTGAGCTTCTTCAAGCTGTTGCTGCTCTGTAAGCACAGTCTGTGCTTGCAGAGTAAGAGGAAGAAGCATCATTATAGGGATGATAAATTTTTTCATGTTGGTTTTTACTGATGATCTAAAAAAATAATTCAATAGGCGAATAAAGCGGAAGATGAGGGATTCAAACCCCCGATACCCGGAAAAGGGTATACCGGATTTCGAGTCCAGCGCATTCGGTCACTCTGCCAATCTTCCTTCGTCTTAATCAGATGCAAAAGTACAATATTTTTTGCATCTGACAAAATATAGACGATTTTTTTTAATTTAATTATACTTTCGCAAGTCCGCTCCAGTTGCCCTCCAGTCCGCTCCAGTTGCCCTTCAGTCCGCTCCAGTTGCCCTTCAGCTGCCCTTCAGTCCGCTCCTCACGTCCTGAACCAACGGTCACCGGCCGAAGGGAAAGGTAAAGGGCAAAAACACCTAGCTCAGGGCACGCCCTGGGTCATAATAGCCGCAATCAAATCGCCCTGAAAGGGCAGAAGCTCCTAGCCCAGGGCATCGCCCTGGGTATAATGGCAATCAGCAAGGCGCCCTGTAAGGGCAAAAGCCTTATGTTTTTGCCTGGAGTTTTAAAGCTTTTGCCCTTACAGGGCGACAAGTTTGTGTCCGTAATTACCCAGGGCGATGCCCTGGGCTAGGAGCTTTTGGGCCTTCAGCCCGTTCTTGAACCACATGCGAAAGTTCAATACCCTACAATGTTTGAAGGTATCTGTCAGCTTCGATGGCAGCCTTGGCACCAGAACCTGCTGCAACGATTCCCTGACGGTAAACTGGGTCGGCAACATCACCGGCAGCAAAGATGCCTGGCAGATTAGTACTTGTAGTCCCCGGAATAACCTTGATGAATCCCTGCTCATCCAAATCAAGATAATCCTTGAAAAGGTCGGTGTTTGGCTTATGGCCGATGGCAAGGAAGAAACCGTCGATAGCGATGTCAAACTCCTCCTCGTTGGCTTCGCCCTTATGACGGACGAGATGAGCACCCTCCACACCATTCTCACCGAAGAGACCTAAGGTGTTGGTTTCGAAGAGAATTTCGATATTCTCCTTTTCCTTTACGCGCTGCTGCATGATTTCTGCTGCACGCAGATAAGGCTTGCGGACAATCATGTAAACCTTCTTGGCAAGACTGGAAAGATAGAGAGCCTCTTCGCAGGCAGTATCTCCACCGCCCACAACGGCTACGGTACGTTTGCGATAGAAGAATCCGTCGCAGGTAGCACATGCAGAAACGCCCTGTCCGCGGTATTTCTCTTCGTCAGCCAGACCCAGATATTTGGCAGAAGCACCAGTAGCGATGATCACGGTATCCGCTTCAATCTCATTGCCACGCTCATCAGTCAGGTGATAAGGACGGGAACTGAAGTCAACCTTTTCGATACTTCCGTCTCTCAGGTCGGCACCGAATCTTGCAGCCTGCTCTTTCATGTCCATCATCATCTGAGTTCCGTCTACCCCGTTAGGATAGCCTGGGAAGTTTTCTACAACGGTGGTGATGGTGAGCTGTCCACCTGGTTGCATACCCGAATAGAGAACAGGCTTGAGGTCAGCTCTACCAGCATAGATGGCAGCAGTATATCCTGCAGGACCACTTCCTATGATTAATGTCTTTACTTTTTCCATTTATTTACTTTAGTTTAAAAAATCTTACTCATAGATAATGCAAAGTTACTATATTTCGGTAAGATTACAAAATAATGGACCGTTTTTTTTCTATCTTTAAGATTTTATTGCTATCTTTGCACCCATATTGAATGATAAGCAAGATTGTTGCATCTGATTAAACGAATAATAACACAAAAAAGAGATATGAATACAATTAAAAAGATTGTACTTACGGGTGGTCCATGTGCAGGAAAGACCACGGCACTGGTCAAGGTGATAGAGCATTTTACGAGTCTTGGCTATAAGGTGTTTACCATTCCGGAAGTACCAACCATGTTCACCCAGTCGGGTATGAATTATCTTACCAAAAACGAGAAGTTCTTTTTCGAGGGCGAGAAGGCAACCTTCCTGACCCAGATAGGACTAGAGGATAGCTTTTCTCGTATGGCAGAAACATTGGATCAGCCGGTCATCATCGTCTGCGATCGTGGTACGATGGATATTTCTACCTATCTTTCTGCAGATTTCTGGAACCGCATCATCTCGGAGCAGGGTTACAGCAATACCCAGTTGCGTGAGCGTTATGATGCAGTGCTGCATCTTGTGAGTGCTGCCGATGGAGCAGAGCAGTACTATACCACCGCCAATAATGCACAGCGATTGGAGAAGGCAGATGAGGCTGGTCTTCAGATAGCCCGTGAGTTGGATAAGAAGATAGTGTCAGCCTGGAAGGGTCATCCTCATCTTCGTGTCATCAACAATCATGAGGATTTCGAGAACAAGCTCAATCGTGTGTTGAAGGAGATAAGCAATGTCCTGGGCATTCCTCAGCCGATAGAGGAGGAGCGCAAGTATATCGTCAAGCTGGTAGGCGAGGTACCTAATGCCATTGACAGCGATATAGTCCAGACTTATCTTTCAGGAGAGCCAGGCAGTGAAATCCGTCTCCGTCGCCGTAGTTTCGAGGGTGGAAAATATGTGTATGTCCATACCTCCAAGAAGCGTATTTCAGATAAGGAGCAGGTAGAGACTGAACGTCAGATCAATGCCAATCTCTATGAGTCCATGCTCCAGCAGGCAGACCCTTACCGTGCTACCATTCGCAAGCACCGTAAGAGCTTTATCTGGAAAGGACAGTATTTCGAGCTGGATTCTTTCGAGCAGCCGGTTCACGACCTGATGATTCTGGAGACCAAAGGCATCGGTCAGCATGAGAATGTAAACTTCCCTCCATTCATCCAGGTAGTGGAGGAAATTACGGGCAATACCCGATATGACAATTATAATATCGCATTGAAGAGATAGAATGTGGTAGAATCGGTAACCGGCTGATATTCGGGTTTATAGAGAAAATCAGCCGGTTTCGCTGTTTTCTGAAAAGTAGAAAAACTTGAATAAAAAGAGTTTTTTAACACACATAATTCGTTTTTTAACAACATTTTCTGTATTTTTGCAAAGTCTATTATATCTCTTACGTAGAGATTTTGATGAATGAGATGATTTAAGAACTTAATATGGCTTTCATTTAAGCACAACGTTTATGACAAATAGTTTGTTAGACAAGGGGCTCTTTGCATCATGCATGTGGAAGGCTGAAAGACATAATAGTATTGAAGATTAGTGGAAGTTAGTCTATTGGTTTTTCAATGCTGTGGTACATATCACAACTTAAATAATCCGGGAAGAGAATTCTTTCCAGGAGAAACCGAGATGTATCCAGCAGTCAACAGCTTCTAATGGCTGTAAATCCTTTATAATCACCCCCTAATTCTTCACTCTTCGTTCTTCACTTATAACTCTTCACTTAACCATGTGGTTTATAGTAAATACCGACAAATTTCAGGAACAGAAAACGAAGGAATTCCTTGAAGAGACCTATCCGGGCATTATCAGGCAGGTCTATCTGCCCAAGTGCCGCACCAAGTATCAGAATGCCAATGGGGGAGAACGCTTCCGCCTGAAGCCGCTGATATATGGAATGGTATTCGTCAAGGCAGACAATCCGCAAGTTCTGAAAAAGATACTTTCCCATTGGGGTTATTTCGTTTATGAAAGTACCGTCCGTGATTTGGTAACAGGTGAAATGCGGAAGAGTAAGCTAGTCTCAAGTGCCCATCTTCTTTGCAGAGACGTGAAGGAACTGAATCAGGAAGGTATCATCAAAAATGCCACTATCCCCAATGAGGATATGGAGCGGTTCATCTATTACAGTGATAAGATAGCAGATGGGATAGAGGGACTGAGTATCATCGACAAGCGATATGATGACCTGGCACAGGTAAATGATACAATCCGCATCTATAGCGGTCCGCTGGCTGGTTGGGTTGGCGTGGTCAAGCAAGTCAAGCACAAAGGCAAGAAAGACCGCCATCTCCTGGTACGTTTCGGCAACAATCGCTGTCTCAACATCTCCAATATCCGTCAATACGATATGCTGGTAGAGCATGAGGCAACGAAGGGACCAAAGGCAGAAGCAATGGGAGCCTGGCGTGCACTCGACCAGATGATAGGATATTGGCAGGCAAAGAATCCATCCGATAATGCCTATGCCGCCTTGCGTAATCTTTTCATGGACTATCAGAAGAAATTGACATTCCCTCGCAGTAGGAACATGTCTGATTCAGACTATAACAGCAGGAAGGAAGAGAAGATCATCGAACAGCAGCAGAAGGTCCTAGCCCAGCTTGACGATACGATGCGGAAAAACTTCCGTATCCTCTCCGATTACTTTCAGGCAGGTGAAAACGCTCTCCGTCAGTGGTTGGATGAACTGATACCGGATGCAATCCTCCGTCCCTTCCTCACCCCAACGTCAGGAGTCATCATACCGGAAGAACAGGACTATGCCGTGCTGTACCATAACGGCATCACAGAACTGATACTCCGTTGCAATCTCCGTGATCTTTTCCAGTCAGGAAACAACGGGACAGGCAAGAAAGAACAGACCATCGATGAAGACTATGAGTATTACGCCCATTTTGCGCTGTTGAGAACAGAGGCAGGCACGGTCAAGGCAATCTGCTCATGGGGAGGTTTCTATGATTATTATGTATCGCAGAGTCAAGAAGAGCGTGAAAGGTTCCATGCCGATCTGGAGTCGAAGAAATATCCCCGTCTGTTGCAATTGCTGACGCAAGGAGAGTATCAGTTTGAGAAGATCAGCGGCATCGGCGGTTTTTCTATAGATACCGGCATCACATACACGGAAGATAGGGAAGAGTTAGGCAGAAGCGTCAATGCCTTCTTCGTTCAGCGTTCCTCCCTTTTCACCTCCCTCACCTCTGCAGCAGTAGAGATGTGGCAAGGCACCCGTCTCTTGGTATGGCGAAAATTACTCCAGCGTCACGTCCTGCTCCACAAAGTCCCGGCATCGCCTGAAACAAAGGTATGGTAAACAATCCCCCTGCGTTCCCATCCCGCACAACCTGGCGAGGGCTTTGATGCCCCGCCAACCTTATAGCGTA
>ERZ773165.1961-NODE-1961-length-11094-cov-14.648791_pt1 | contig 11094 bp, 7 predicted proteins | sample MGYA00581003_ERZ773165 | MGnify/ENA primary metagenome ERZ773165 (study PRJEB29015, sample SAMEA2737817) | human gut metagenome | biome: human gut; feature: human-associated habitat; material: faeces | place: China | collected 2012 ... | reverse complement strand
CGCCACGAGGACTGAGGCTTACGCTACCTACTTTCGGGCCGTCTGGCAGACAGCTTCGCTTGAACTGCTGGTTGAAGAAACGGCGAACAAAGGTCTTCAGCCACTTCTTGATGGTCTCCTCATCGTAGGAATCCGGATCGTTGTCGCTGATCTTCACACGCTCCAGCTGGGTATCGATAAACGCTTTCTTTGCCAGCATGTAGATTTTGGCTGGACGGAAACCGAAGCGAAGGAAGTAGTAGAGGAAGAAATCATGAAGTTCGTATGGTCCCACGAGGTCTTCTGTCTTCTGTTTGATATTACCATTTTCATCTGCCGGAATCAGCTCAGGACTGATTGGTGTATCGATGATGTCGCGCAGGGTGATGCGGCTCTGCTCGTCTACCCCACTCTCGGCAACATGGTTTACGAGATAACGGATCAGGGTCTTTGGGATGCTGGCATTCACGCCATACATGCTCATGTGGTCGCCATTATAGGTAGCCCATCCCAAAGCCAGCTCAGAAAGGTCGCCGGTGCCTATCACCATACCACCCATTTTGTTCGCCAGGTCCATAAGGATCTGAGTACGTTCGCGAGCCTGCGAATTCTCGTAGGTTACATCATGCACGCTGGCATCATGACCGATGTCCTCAAAGTGCTGTGTCACTGCCTTGGCGATACTGATTTCCTTGATGGTGATACCGAGGCTCTGCATCAGTGAGATGGCATTGTTGTAGGTGCGGTCCGTGGTTCCAAAACCAGGCATGGTGACACCCACGATACCCTTACGGTTCATCTTCAGCTTATCAAATGCCTTCACGCAGACGAGCAGTGCCAGTGTAGAATCCAATCCACCGCTGATACCTACCACTACGGTCTTGGCATGAGTATGGACGATGCGCTTGGCAAGTCCCATCAGCTGGATATTGAAGATCTCCTCACAGGAGGCATTCATATCGCTGCTGGTAGGGATAAACGGATGCGGATTCACCTCACGCTCCAGCACGAATTCACGCTCGTTCTCGGTAGGTGCTGCATCGATATTACGGATATTGAACTGTCCTCCGAGAACTGAGTATTTGATGTTGCGCTGGGCATTCACATAGGTTGAATTTGTACGACGTTCCGAGCGGAGTTTCTCTACATCTACCTGCGAGATAACCATCTGAGGATCAAGTGAGAAACGTTCACTTTGTGAAAGTAAAACTCCATTCTCATAAATCAGGGCATTTCCACCATATACAACATCCTGTGTACTTTCCCCGAAACCGCAGGAACTATACACGTATCCAGTCATCGTTCGGGCGCTCTGCTGACTCAGGAGACTCTTCAGATAATTATGTTTACCGATGAGTTCATCGCTGGCAGAGAGATTGAAGATAAGGTCAGCTCCAGCCAATGCCAACTTGTTGCTTGGAGGAGCAGGAGCCCATACATCCTCACAGATTTCCACGCCAAACTGCACGCCGTCGTAGGTCTGGAATATCTGCACATCCGGAGTCAGTTTCACCTTGTGTCCGGCATAGCGGATTTCGCAGTCTCTCAGGTCCTGAGCAGAGGCAAACCATCGTTTCTCATAGAACTCGCTGTAGTTAGGCAGATAGGTCTTAGGCACGACACCCAAGATCTGTCCGTGCTGGATGACGATACCGCAGTTGAGCAGCAGGTCACCAGCCACAACCGGAGCACCGACGATAGAGATGATATCTAGCTTGCGTGTGAAATCAAGCAGCATCATCACCGCCTGCTCCGATGTTTCCAGCAGCATCTGCTGTCGGAAAAGGTCCTGACAGGAATAGCCCGTGACAGACAATTCCGGGAAGGTAATGATCTCTACGCCCTTGCCTTCAGCCTGGGCTATCAGATCTTCTATCTGTTGAGCATTGAATACCACGTCACCCACCTTGACAGATGGAATGGCACTCGCCACCTTAATAAATCCGTACTTCATAATAAATTACTTTATTGTTACCTGTGTAGCACCATAGCCGTATTCCTGGAAGGAAGCATCCTGATAGGTACAGCTCTTATAGCGATAGTTCAGCTCATGGATGAGAGCCTGGCGCAGTACGCCTTCGCCCTTACCATGGATGAAGACAATCTTCTGTCCCTTCTTGTTCTTGTATTCATTCATCGTCTTCTTGAATACATCCATCTGATAATGAAGGATATCAGCAGAATTCATACCGGCAGTTGTCTCCAGCACCTCGTCAGCATGAAGGTCTACAACGAGCATACCATCATCCTTCTTGCTCTTCTTCTTGCTGGTGTTGGCAATCACCTTCTCGTCCTTATACATCTGCTCCTTCAATCGTTTGGAATCGATAACCAGCGGACGAGCCACCTCATCGTTCTCTACGATGGTGAAGAGATAGGCTGGAGTCTCAAAGAAATCGTTCTCCTCGAAGAGATGAAGCTTGTAGAATTTCACTGGGTCCAGACGGAACTGTACGTCAGTAGCAGGCTTCAGGAGGAAAGATTTCTCCTTCTTGTAGGCAATCATCTGGATGGCGATGTGCTCCATTTCGTTCAGAGCCTCGCGACCGAATTCCTCAATGAAGAGTTTGGTATTCGGTTCGATTTCACCTTCCGCCTTCAAGGTCCAGGCATTGCCCTCTGCCACGAGATAAGTATAGTGCAGATAATAGTTGCTGTCGTTCACCATATAGGTCTCGAAACGGGTATTGGTCACGTCCTTGATGTCGATAGGCACGAAGGCGAGATAAGCACTGAGCTTGTTGCCGCCCGCACGCTCCTGAATGTGCTTGACGAAGGTGATTTCCCTGTCAGCCGGATCATAATCTTCCTCCTCGATGTCAGTATCATGCTCATTGAGAATCGCCTTGATGCTTCGGCTGTCCTGATGCAGTTCCGTGTTGGCATGTTCTTCCGCCTTCTCCTTGGCATCCATCTTTGCCGAAATCATCTTACCCATGGCGTAGTCGTCCTGCTCTACCACCACCACCTCGTTGATAGGCATAGGGATTTCAAATCCATCCTCATCCTCTACCAGCACAATATTCTTCCCCTGGAAGCCGGCAACCTTACCACCGCCCACTTCACTGAGGAATCTTACTTTATCTCCTTTTTTCATATCTTTTATTTTTTATATTCTTACTTGCTCTTGCGATATACGGGTCGTTGAAAGACCGCTTCCAGCGATAAACGGATCGTTGAAGGACCGTCTCTTGCCATAAACGGTAGCTTAGAAAGCCGTATAATTTCTGCAAAGATACAAAAGATATTGCAAAATACTACCGTTTTTTATTATTTTTAATGTATGTAAGAAAATAATCTACAGGAAAGGGAGAAGTATTGAGATATTTTTTATATCTTTGCAAGAGAATTATCGACTCTTAAACAATTTAGATTATGATTACATTTCCTTGCGCCAAGATAAACCTTGGCTTAAATATAGTCAGCAAACGGGCAGACGGTTATCACAACCTGGAAACCGTGTTCTACCCTATTCCGCTAACAGATGCGCTGGAAATCAAGCTTATGGGCGAGGAGTTTCCGAGCGATGTGCCATGTGATCTCAAGATAACAGGCAATGCCGTAGATTGCGATGAGCAGAACAATCTCGTGGTGAAGGCATATAACATGATTGCAGCCGACTTCAAGATACCTCGCATCCATGCCCATCTCGTGAAGCGTATTCCGTCTCAGGCAGGTATGGGTGGCGGTTCTTCAGATGCAGCATACATGATTCGCCTGCTGGATGAACGGTTCCGTCTCAACATCGGCAATTCTGAGATGGAGCGATATGCAGCCAAGCTGGGTGCCGACTGTGCCTTTTTCATCTCTGCCGATCCTGAGGATGGCGATACTGCCTGCTACGCTGAGGGAATTGGCGATGTATTGATGCCGGTAAGCGGTCCTGGCGACAACATGAAGGGCTATTACATCGTTGTGGTGAAGCGTGATGACATTGCTGTGAGCACCAAGGATGCCTATGCAGCCATCACTCCTAAGCGGCCTGCTAAGTGCTGCCGTGACATCGCACGTCAGCCTATCGAGACCTGGAAGGAAGAACTGATCAATGATTTCGAGGCTCCTATCTTTGCGATGCATCCTGAGCTTGCCGAAATCAAGGAGAGCCTTTACAATCTCGGTGCCGTATATGCAGCCATGAGCGGCAGTGGAAGTGCCATCTTCGGCATCTTCAAGCATAAGCCAGCAAACATAGAGGAACAGTTCGACGGAATGTTCTGCAAAGTATTGAAACTGTAGATTTAAAATATTAAAGCTTTAGATTTAAAATATTAAAACTTTAGATTTAAATTATTAAGATGAACGAAGAAACACATCAGAAACTGATGACTATCAAGCGAAGCTTTCGCTTGTTGATGAACGGTCCGGGTTCGCAGTCGATGCGAGACAAGGGCTTGGGATATAAACTGAATTGGGGTGTGCCATTCTATGAACTCAAGAAGATGGCGCAGGAATACGGCAAGGACTATGACCTCGCCATCGAACTCTGGAAGGAAGACATCCGGGAGTGCAAGATTCTGGCTACGCTCATCATGCCTGCCGACAGGATGCTTGCCGAGATAACGGATATCTGGATGGAACAGGTACAGAGCCAGGAAATGGCTGAGATGCTTGCCTTCAACCTGCTGCAGCATGTAGACTATGCGCCTGTGATTGCCTATCAATGGATAGCGAGCGACAAGCCTTTCTATGAGATTGCCGGTTTCCAGCTTCTTGCCCGTCTCTTTGCAAATGGCAAGGGACCTAACGAGCGTGGCATCAATGAGTTCCTGGATCAGGCTGCCGTGGCTTTACAGGGCGACAATATGGGCATCAAGCATGCTGCTGCCAATGCCGTCATGCGATTCTGTGACTTCGGAGAGGATTTCGAGCAGATTGCTAGAGGGGCACTCAAGGGAATCTTCGAGATATAGGAATATCCGAGAATAAGATTCTTTGAGATATAAGAATATGCCCTCAAAGGTGATTCAAGACAGCCCACGACACGGCTGAAATTACATCCCGACGTAGCAACGACTACGTCACGACATACAAAAAAATACGTCCCGATGCATTAAATGCTACGTCGGGACGTATTTTTATTGTCTATTCCATCAAAATTCCATACGTAATCACGCCATATGGCGTCTCGCCGGATTTGTAATCCGGCGTCAAAAAAGGTTCGACCTATTAAAACCGGGGGATTTGTAATCCCCCTATCCATCAACAGCATTCTTGCTTGCTGCGGATTACAAATCCGCAAAGCTAAAATAGGTTAGGACATTTTTTAACGCCGGATTACAAATCCGGCGGGACGCCTAGCGGATGCTCTGTGTAAATCTGTGAAATCTGTGGGACATTTTCTTAGCGATTGAAAAACTTTTGGTATTCGTTTTCGAAATTAGGAGTAAAAACACCTTTTCCGATGTTTTCCTTGATTTCCTCCTTACTCCAGAATCTGCCACCAGCCAATTCTTCCTGGCTAGGCTTCACCTCACCGTCGTATACGCAGCGGTGAACGTATACCAGTTCCTTTTCCCGCTGACTCTCAAAGACATAATGTCCTAGAGACTCCGGTTCGAAATCAGTGATACCCAGCTCTTCCCTTACCTCACGATGAAGCGCCTGATTCACGCTTTCACCTAAATCTATATGTCCACCACAGGCAGTATCCCATTTATCCGGCTGAATATCCTTCCATGCCGGACGATGCTGGAGATACAGTTCTCCCTTGCTGTTGAATACATGCAGATGAACCACCGGATGCAGAATCTTGCTTCCGTCATGGGCATGTCCCCGGGTGATGGCACCCAGGATATTACCCATTTCATCTACTATCGGAAATTCCTCGTTCTTATTATCTGTCATCATTTCTTATTACAAAGTTCCGTATTCGTCTGAATAACGAAGCATCTGGTCGGTATAGCTCTCCTCGTAATCGAGATTTACATCGATAGGATTGCCTTCTTCGTCAAATACCAGCGTCATCTTAGGATTGATGAAGCCCTTATATGGAGCGAGATTCAGCTTCTTGTATCTTGCCAGTATCTCACGATGCAAGGATGGGTCGATGTTCACGGCATACTTCTCTACCAGCTGTCGTGCCGCCTCATAATCGCCCTCGCTCTTGATGCGCTGAATCTCGGCAAGCAGATCACCGAAGAGATGACGGAGCTTCTCGTAATCATTCACCTTCACATAGGTACGGGTGGTGATGATATTGCCTTCAGCATCCTTCAGAGCATCCTCGGCAGAAGCATAGCTCACTTCTTCCTGAACAAGTTCCACGGCTCCCTCTGCATGTTCCAGGGTCCACCAGGCTATGAGGGCACGGTTTCTCATGTGCGCCTCCTCTATCTTGTCACCCTCCTTGATGCGAATGGTCTGGGTGAGCAGTCCGTTCATCAGATAGCTGTAATACTGAGCCTTATACGCCTCGTCATTAGGCGTCAGACCGAGTTCTACCAGCTTATGATCGGCTACATAATAGAGTCCGAAGAGGTCGGCACGGGCTTCTTCTATGGTGTTGCCGTAAGCCTTCAGAGCATCCGGATCAGTGTTAGGAAGCAGTTGTCCGCTACCATGTCCCAAGCATTCGTGCAGGTCGGTATGCAGGTCATCGGTGATGTCGGCATACTGGTTCATCAGCGCCACGGTTTCCTTATCGATGACAAATTCATCACGGAATCCGTTGCCCTGTGCAGCCTTGTTGTAGGCATCAGTCAGGTTGCCGATGGTAACGCTTTTGGAGCCATGTTCCTGACGGATCCAGTTGGAGTTAGGCAGGTTGATGCCGATGGCAGAAGCCGGATATTCCTCACCGCCCAGCATGGCTGCACAGATGACGTTGGCTGTAACTCCCTTCACTTCCGGCTTGCGGAAACGGGGATCTACAGGCGAATGGTCCTCAAACCACTGTGCGTTCTGGCTGATGGTCTGGGTGCGCTGGGTAGCCTCCAGGTCCTTATATTCCACGATACCTTCCCATGTACCTTTCATGCCGAGAGGGTCACCGTATACTTCGATGAATCCATTGATGAAATCCACCAGGCCTTCATGCTGTTCTACCCATGCGATGCTGTACCGGTCGAAATCCTCCAGGCTACCTGTGCGGTAGAACTTCACCAGCAGGTCGATGACATGCTTCTGCCCTTCGTTCTCGGCATACTTCTGTGCCTTGAGCAGCCAGGACACGATTTCGCGGATGGTCTCCCCATAGAGCCCATCTTCCTTCCATGTCAGTTCCACTACTTCACTGTTGCGCTTGATCAACTTGGAGTTGAGTCCGTATGAAGGAGGGTTCGGATTGTCCGTTTTCTTCATCTTGGCATAGAATCTCTCTACCTCCTCCTGCGTCACATTCTCATAGAAGTTGCAGGCAGAAGTCAGTACCAGGTCTTCCCCATCCGTCTGGTTCACGCGCTTAGGCATCACCTCCGGATCGAAGAGGATGGATTCCAGCTGTCTCATGAGGTCTTCCTTGGTTTCTCCCCTCTTGATGGGCAGGAGTTCTTCCCCTATGTTTTCCAGCAGATGATAGAAATATTCCTCGGAGAATCCCGGTTTGAATTTTTCACAACCATAATGGTGATGAATGCCACTGGCAAACCAGATGCGCTTCAGGTAGACTTCGAATGCCTTGAATTCCTCGCATTCTCTGTCGCCTTCATAGTGCAGATAAACGGTTTCCAGTGTTTTTCTGATGCGAAGGTTGTACTTTCCCTGCTGGTCGAACGTGATATCTCGTCCCATCAGGGTAGCCTTAGCCAAGCAGAAAATATACAGTTTCTGGTTGAGCGATAAGTCCTCAAATCCCTTCAGCTCATAGCGGAGCATCTGGATGTCGGCGAATCGCTCATTCGTGTTCACATTACATTTTGCCATGTTATCATTGTTTGTTTCTACCGCAAAAGTACGACAATTATTTTATATTTCAAACTTTTTTGGCTACTTTTCTTACTTTTAAGTGTAGAAAATGACTATTCTCCCGATTTTTTAGTAACTTTGCAGGAATATCGAACAAAAAAGTAGAAAATAAGAAGAAAATGCAAATCCACGAGATATTAAAGACATACTTCGGTTACGACTCGTTCCGTCCCAATCAGGAAGCCATCATCCAGGAGGTGATGCAGGGACACGACTGTCTGGTACTGATGCCTACGGGCGGCGGCAAGAGTCTGTGCTATCAGGTGCCGGCGCTGGCGATGGAGGGAACGGCGGTGGTCATCTCTCCGCTCATCTCTCTGATGCACGACCAGGTTGAGGCGCTCAAGGCGAACGGTATTCCTGCCGAGGCGCTGAACAGCGGCAATGATGCTACCGATGAACTCATCATCCGCCGTCGCTGCGAGGCGGGCGATCTGAAGCTGCTGTATGTATCACCCGAGAAGCTGATCAGCGAGATTCCTTTTCTCTTCAGCAACATCAAGATATCGCTCTTTGCCGTAGATGAGGCTCACTGCATCAGCCAGTGGGGTCATGATTTCCGTCCGGAGTACTCCCAGCTGGGTCTGCTCCACGAGAATTTCCGCAATATCCCGGTGATGGCACTCACGGCTACAGCCGATAAGATTACGCGCCAGGACATCATCCAGCAGCTACATCTCAACGGTCAGACGTTCGTCAGCAGTTTCGACCGTCCCAACCTCAGTCTCTCCGTCCGTCAGGAGAGCACGAAGAAGGAGAAGCTGAAGTTCATCTACCGCTTCATCCAGAGCCATCGGGGCGATGCGGGCATCATCTACTGCCTGTCTCGCAAGAACACGGAGATGGTGGCTGAGGCGCTGAAGGACCACGGTATCAATGCCGAGGCCTATCATGCCGGACTCTCCAGCGTGCAGCGTGCATCGGTGCAGGAGCGTTTCAAGATGGACCAGATAGATGTGGTATGTGCCACTATCGCCTTCGGAATGGGCATCGACAAGGGCAATGTACGCTGGGTGATTCATTACAACATGCCGAAGAGCATCGAGAGTTTCTATCAGGAGATAGGACGTGCCGGTCGAGACGGTGATCCTGCCGATACCGTTCTCTTCTATTCGATGGCAGACATCATCACCCTGCGCTCGTTCTGCGAAGAGAGCGGTCAGCGGACGGTGAACCTGGAGAAGCTGCGCAGAATGGAGGAATATGCCGAATCACGTGTATGCCGCCGCCGCATTCTCCTGAATTACTTTGGAGAGACATCGGCTAAGGACTGCGGTCATTGCGATGTGTGCAACAATCCTCCTCGTACTTTCGATGGTACGGTACTCACGCAGAAGGCGCTCAGTGCCATGGTGAGAGCCAACGAGAAGATTGCCGTTGGCACGTGTATCGAGATTCTCAGGGGCATGCAGACGCCTGCCGTTGTCAGGAATCATTATAATGAGCTGAAGACGTTTGGCGTGGGCAAGGACGTGAGCGTGCGCGACTGGCAGGCTTATCTGCTGCAGATGCTGCAGATGGGTTTCTTCGAAGTGGCGTATAATGCGCATAATCAGATGAAGGTTACGCCATTGGGCTGGAAGGTTCTCAAGGGCGAGCATCAGGTTTCACTGGCGATCATGGAGAATGAAGAACGGTCAACTCGTCCGCAAAAAGCCAATAGGTCAGCACGCGGCAACAGCATCCCTGTGGTTCATGCCGAGCGTGTTGTTTTCCAAGAAGAAATGTCGGGTGCAGAAGACAAGAATCTCTTTGAATATCTGCGCAAGATCCGTAAGAATCTAGCTGACGAGCAGGGCTATCCTCCATACATCGTGCTATCAGACAAGAGTCTGCATGAGTTGACCAGGATGAAGCCAACCACCCTTGAAGCCTTCGGGCTCATCAGTGGCATCGGTGAGTTCAAGGTGAAGAAGTATGGTGAAACCTTCATCAAGGCTATCAGGAAATATACGGGGAAATAGAATGCAACCAGTGGTGAAAGGTTGTAACGCACGCCCTGAAAATCATGAAAAATTGTACCGCACGCCCTGAAAATCATTGATGATTGCACCGCACGCCCTGAAAGGGCAGAAGCTCCTAGCCCAGGGCAACGCCCTGGGTTTTAATCGTATACACAAACAACTCGCCCTGTAAGGGCAAAAGCTTTAAAATACAATTGAAATTCTAAAGCTTTTGCCCTTACAGGGCGAATTTGTCATATCTATTCTTACCCAGGGCGTTGCCCTGGGCTAGGAGCTTCTGCCCTTTCAGGGCGTAGGGGATATGCATTAACCCATTACCTTTCAGGGCGTAGGGGATATGCATTAACCCATTACCTTTCAGGGCGTGGGGGATATGCATTAACCCATTACCTTTCAGGGCATGGGGGAATATGTATTATCTCATAGCTCCATGGAAGGATTAGTTATTCACGCTACCTCCCACAATATCAAGCAATTCATTCGTAATGGCCTGTTGACGACTCTTGTTGTACTGCAAGTTGAGCTCACGAAGCAGTTCGTCGGCATTATCCGTAGCGGTCTGCATGGCAACCATGCGGGCAGCATGCTCACTCGCCTGACTATCCAGCAAGGCAGTGAAGAGCATGAGATGCAGCTGCTTAGGAATCAATACACCGAGAACGGTCTCCAAGTCTGGCTCCACAATGAAGTCATCGTTCAGAGGATGCGCCTCTGCACGCTGTCTTTCATCCTCACTAGCCTGCTTCTTGCGTAGATACTCCTGCGCCTTAGCTGTAGCCACATTAGAGGTGAGATCTCTGTCGTTATCCCCTCCTATTGCCTCTGTGCTGAGGTCGATAGGCAGGAAGGTCTTGCGGGTCAGAATCTGCGAACCGGCACTCTTGAAGTGGTGATAAATCATCTCCACCTTGTCGAGTTCGCCAGCCGCATACTGCTTGGCAAGATTACGGGCGATGTCGGCACATGCGCTTGAATTAGGATGATCGGCAAGATCCATGAAGTTGCCGCCAATCTTGAGTCCCAGCTTCTGTGCTTTCTCAGCCACCTTTCTTCCGATAGGATAAACCGTGATGTCGTCAATGCCCTGAGCCTTATACTCGTCGACCGCATGCATCATCATCTTGATGACGTTGGAATTGAATCCACCGCACAAGCTGCTGTTGGAACTGTAAACCACAAGAGCTACACGCTTGGTTTCCTTGTGCTCCACCTGCAACTCATGGTCCACATTCGGAGTACTCACCAGGAA
>ERZ773165.1958-NODE-1958-length-11106-cov-3.460592_pt1 | contig 11106 bp, 9 predicted proteins | sample MGYA00581003_ERZ773165 | MGnify/ENA primary metagenome ERZ773165 (study PRJEB29015, sample SAMEA2737817) | human gut metagenome | biome: human gut; feature: human-associated habitat; material: faeces | place: China | collected 2012 ... | reverse complement strand
GAAATATGAATAATCTGATGAAGCAGGCACAGAGAATGCAGCGTCAGATGGAAGAAGGACAGAAGGAATTAGAGACAAAGGAGTTCTCTGCATCCGCAGGCGGCGGAGCTGTGGAAGTGACCATCAACGGTAAAAAGGAGATCACATCCATTAAACTGGCAGAGGAGATCGTGGATCCCGAGGATATCGAGACATTACAGGATGCTATTGTGGCAGCAGCCAACGAGGCACTGCGCAAGGCTGACGAAGCGAATGCAGAGCTCATGGGCAAAATGACCGGAGGCTTAGGAGGATTTCCTTTCTAATGGAACTTTACAGCGGACAGATCAATAAATTAATAGAAGAACTGGCAGCCCTTCCGGGGATTGGCAGTAAGTCCGCACAACGACTGGCTTTTCACCTGATCAATATGCCGAAGGACCGTGTGGACAGACTGGCAAACGTCATGATCGAAGCCAGAGCCAATGTCCGCTATTGCAAGGAATGCTATACTCTGACGGATAAGGAACTCTGCCCGGTGTGTGCGAATCCCAGACGGGATCATCGTACCATTATGGTGGTGGAGAACACCAGAGATCTGGCGGCTTATGAGAAGACCGGCAAATATGAGGGCGTGTACCATGTACTGCATGGTGCCATTTCCCCGATGCTGGGTGTGGGACCCGGTGACATCAAGCTGAAGGAACTGATGGAACGCCTGCAGGGAGATGTGCAGGAAGTGATCATTGCGACCAATTCCAGCCTGGAGGGCGAGACTACAGCAATGTATATCAGTAAATTGATCAAACCGACCGGGATCAGGGTGACCAGAATTGCCAGCGGAGTGCCCGTGGGTGGTGATCTGGAATATATCGATGAGGTAACATTGCTCCGTGCCTTAGAAGGCAGAGTGGAGTTATAAGCAGCAGAGAAAATGAATAAATGTGGGAGGAGAAGACAATGGCAGTAACAAAAAGTGTATTTGGGAAAAGCCCCGAAGGGAGAGAGATCTCTCTGTATACCCTGAGCAATAGCAAGGGAATGCAGGCAAAGGTAACAGATCTCGGTGCGAATCTGGTAGGAATCCTGGTACCGGATGCGCAAGGTGTGACAGCTGATGTGACACTGGGCTTTGACAGTGTGGATCGTTATTATAAGAATTACAGCTTCTTCGGTGCAGTGATCGGACCCTGTGCGAACCGTACCGCAGGGGCAGCATATACATTAGACGGTGTGGATTACCGGATGGACCAAAATGACGGACACAACAATCTGCACACACATATTGAACTGGGCTTCCATAAGAGAATCTGGGATGCGGTACCGGGAGATAACAGTGTCACCTTTTCTCTGGAGGACGAGGATGGATATCTGGGATTCCCCGGACATAAAAAGGTGTCCGTAACCTATTCCCTGGACGAGGAGAACGCCTTAAGACTGCATTATCATGCGTCCAGTGACAAACGGACTATTTTTAATCTGACCAATCATTCCTATTTTAATCTGGACGGACAAGGTACCGGCAGAATTGGGGACCATGAATTATGGCTGGGAGCTTCCCATTTCACACCTGTGGTACCGGGATCCATTCCTACCGGTGAGATCTGCGCAGTGGCGGGCACACCCATGGATTTCACACAGCCGAAGAAGATCGGAAGAGATATCGAAGCAGACTTTGAACAGTTAAAGCTGACGGGTGGCTATGACCATAATTTCTGCATTGATGACTGGGATGGCAGTCTGAAGCATATTGCGACTGCAAAAGGACCGAAGAGTGGCAGAGTGATGAAGGTATATACCACATTGCCCGGCGTACAGTTCTATGCAGGTAACTTTATCGCACCGGAGGAGGGAAAAGCAGGCGCAGCCTATGATAATAGAAGCGGATTCGCCCTGGAGACCCAGTATTATCCGGATACCATTCATCATGAGAACTTCCCTTCTTATATCTTTGGTGGGGAAAATGGTGATTATGATTCTGTGACCGTATATAAATTCGAGTAAATAAATAGTTATGCAAACTTTGTCGAAGTGTTTTTTTAAGGACGCGACAAAGAACGCTAAAATACCTCCTGTGCGGATGCTATAGTTAGTGATAACTGATAGAAACGGCATGGGAGGTGTTTTTTGTATGGAATTACCGAAAAATATAACGCAGATCGGAGAGGCGGACAAGCACTGCAGAGTCTATGTGGAAGATTATGTGGTATCTTACATAAAACAAATGAATGGGATGGCACAGAACAAAGACATTGCTATTGCGCTGTATGGCAGACGGACGACGGAGAATGGTGTGGCTTATCTGTTCGCCTATGGTTCGGCGAAACTGAATTTTCTACAAAAACCGATACGGCACTTGTCCCAGGCACAGGAGCAGGAGATCGAGAAGCTGCGGAAAAAGTATTTTCCGGAAATGACATTTTTAGGATATCAGATCCTGAATGGCGAGATGGTGGAAGGCTTTCGGATCTGTGAGCAGGAGATCTGCCGGTATGTGGCAGGTTATGCACAATTTTATGAAAAAAATGACAGCATGCTGGCGTATATGCTGGAGAACCGGGGAGAGGAAGCGGAACCGGAGAAACTAGATCAGGAAAAATATGAGGTCGTAAAGAAGCGGCAGGAAGAACGCAGACAGAGACAGGAAAGCGGACATGCCGGGCGTGTCGAATATACCGGACGAGCGGAACATAGGGATAACATTATTCCCATGCCTACGGAGGGACTGCGCCGGATGAAGATGGCAGCCACGGGAGTGTTCGTACTGCTGTGCGTTATGGCACTGGCACTGATGCGGCAGGAAAACACCGGGGAATCCCTGGAGGAGACGGCCAGGCAGGCGATGAGCAGTCTCATGGAGCAGAAATTACCGGATGCGGTGGAGGAACAGAACCAGGTCAGTACACTCGTGGCAGAGGACAAGCTGGAAGCTGCACTGCGGCAGGAAAACAATGCCATGGCAGAGAACGCGACAGCTACAGCGGAGACCACTGTGCCGGAGACGATGGAGACCGAAGCTGCTGTGGAAGACACAACAGAGGTGACAGAAGAACCGCAGCCGGAAGTGACACCGACACCGGAACCGACACCTGAAGTGACAGTGGAAGCGGAAACACCACAGACACAGGCAGCTGTGGCACAGCCGACGGCTTATACGATCAAGAAAGGTGACACATTGATCGGTATCTCTTTACGCAATTACGGAAGCAATACAAAAGTGTCGGAAATCTGTGCACTGAATGGAATCACAGATCCGGAGTATTCGATTTCTTGCGGAGTTCAGGAAATAAAAAGCTGTCTGGAACGTGCAGGAGTAAAAAATCCTCTGGATATGGAAAATATTAAACTGGCATTGCAAAGCTACAATTATGGAAATGGATATCTGGAATGGGCGAAAGCCAGAGGTGGATATACCCTTGCGTATGCAGCAGAATTTTCTGATATGATGGCACAGAGAATGGGGTGGAGCAGCTATGGGGACAAGCAGTATGTACCACATGTGCTTCAGTATTATGTATTTGGAAGAATCCCGACAGGCATCGGCAATCAGGTAATCGTTCAGGTGGCAGCATCGCAGGAAGGAAAAGGCGGAACGACTTATTGGAGATGGTATGGATTTGGAGGCAGGGTAGAGTGGTGTGCCTGCTTTGTGTCCTGGTGTGCAGACCAGAGCGGTTATATTCAGAGTGGAGTCATTCCGAAATTTTCTCTTTGTTCGGACGGTGTGAAGTGGTTTGAAAGCAAAGGTAGGTTCCGTGACGGAAGTTATACCCCGGTGGCAGGAGATATTATTTTCTTTGACTGGGGAAATAATGGGACGATTGACCACGTTGGAATTGTAGAGAGTGTCAGCGGTGGAACCGTCAATACTATAGAAGGCAACAGTGGGGATAAAGTGGCAAGACGGAGTTACAGTATCGGAAGCAGTAATATCTATGGATACGGTGTTCCGGCATATTAAAAGGCAGGAGAAAAAGTGTGATAGTCTAATGGTGAATCTGGAGTATACAATTCCTGAAAATAGACTTGACTTTTAAATATTACAAGCGTAAGATTTAAGAAACAAAAAAATTAGAAGAAAGGAATATCTATGAAAAGTAGACGAAAAAAGCAAAATATCCAAAAATCTTACGTTTGTAAGATTTTTGGGCTGATAGTAGCTATAACAGTAATTGCTGTTTCAGGAGGTGTTTTATTAAAAAGGACGATAACGGAATCACCAGAAGACACACTTGTGGAATATATGAACCATATTGAAAAAAAGGAATATGAAGTAATGTATACTATGATAGATTCAGATGAAAAAGTTTATCTGACAAAAGAAGAATACATACAACGAAATTCTAAGATATACGAAGGAATAGAGGTCAGTGACATTAAAATCAGTCATATAGCTGTGAAAGAGAAAAAAGCAGATACAGTTACGCTTTCGTATGAAACATCATGTAATACAATTGCCGGAACAATACAATTTGACAATATGGCGGAACTGAAGAAGACGAAACAGGGATATAAATTAGTATGGCAGGATAGCCTGATTTTTCCAGATTTAGAGAGTGATGATAAAATAAGTGTTACTACATCAAAAGCGGAGAGAGGAGAAATATTAGACCGAGATGGTAAAATGCTTGCAGGAAAAGGAGTAGCAACATCAGTTGGCATTATACCGGGAAAGCTGGAAGACAGGAATGTATCTATTGAAAAAATAGCGGAGTTATTAGAGATAGATGTAGAAACAATAAATAACAAACTCACAGCAAAGTGGGTAAAAGAAGATTCTTTTGTACCAATTGAAACTATTCCGAAAGTAGAAGAAATAGATTTAATGAAAATACAGCCAGAAGAAAAGACACTTGAGGAGCAGGATTGTCAGAATAAACTTTTGGAAATTCCAGGGGTTATGCTATCAGATGTGGAAGTTAGAACCTATGAGTTAGGGGAAGCAGCAGCTCATTTAATTGGTTATGTACAGTCTGTAACAGCAGAAGATTTGGAAAATCATCCAGGGGAAGGATATTCAGCTGAAAGTGTAATCGGAAGATCTGGGGTGGAAAAGTTATACGAAAAGCAATTAAAAGGAAAAGATGGTTGTGATATAAAGATTTTGGATAGTGATGGGGAAGTAAAAGAGGTTCTTGCAAGTATTTTTAAAGAAGATGGTATGGATATAAGATTAACGATAGATTCCGATTTGCAAAAATCATTATACGAGCAGTTTAAAGAAGATCCGGGGTGTTCTGTCGCAATGAATCCTTATACGGGAGAAGTATTGGCTTTGGTAAGTACCCCATCTTATGATAATAATGAATTTATACGGGGCTTATCATCAGAGAAATGGACATCATTAAACGAAGACGAAAAGAAGCCATTATATAATCGTTTTCGTCAAGTATGGTGTCCTGGCTCAACATTTAAACCAGTTGTGGCAGGAATTGGGTTGAAAACGGAAAGCATAGATCCAAAAGAAGATTTTGGAAATGAAGGTTTGGCATGGCAGAAAGATTCGTCTTGGGGATCTTATCAAGTGACAACACTTCATGAATATGAACCGGTTATTATGAAAAATGCAATTATCTATTCTGATAATATTTATTTTGCAAAGGCAGCTCTTAAAATTGGTAGTGAGAATTTTATGAATACTTTAAATGAAATAGGATTTAATCAGGATACGCCGTTTGAGATTGCGATGCAGGAATCAACATATTCCAATACAGATAAAATAGAAACAGAAATACAATTGGCAGATAGTGGTTATGGGCAAGGGCAGATTCTTGTAAATCCATTACATCTGGCAAGTATTTATACTTCATTTTTAAATGAAGGGAATATGATAAAACCGTATTTGAAATACAAAGAAGAAGCATCCGGTGAAACATGGATAGAAAATGCGTTTAGCAAAGAAAATGTAGAAGAAATTATGCAAGGGGTGGAAGGTGTTGTAAATGATCCGGAAGGAACCGGATATGCTGCACATCGTGACGATATTTTGCTGGCTGGAAAAACAGGGACAGCCGAGTTGAAGGCAACGAAAGAAGATACTTCTGGCAAAGAAATCGGGTGGTTTTCGGTGTTTACGGCAGATAAAAGCGTGGACAAACCAATTCTTCTTATCAGTATGGTTGAGAATGTGAAAGGAATCGGTGGAAGTGGTTATGTTGTTAAAAAAGATGCAACGGTATTGGATGAGTATTTTGAAGAATAAAAAAATTTTCATGGGAAATTATTACATATGTAAGATATTTGCAATGATATTGATAGTTCTTATTGTTTTTACAGGGTGCGGACAAAATCGAATTACGGAAAAAGAAGAAAAGAAAGAAACCGTAGAATCTGAAATGAATGCAGAAGTAAAAAAAACAGCGCAAACTTTTCGGTCTGTTTATATGAAGGAGAAGTCGGAGTTAAATACATTAAAGGTGAAAAGAAAAATTATCAATTGTCTGGAAGAAAAAGGATATGCGGCAGTAGATTGTGATAATCAGATTGATATGGTCAATCGTGAAAAAGTAGAAGATTTTTGCAAAGCAGCAGAGAAAGAAGAACAGGCAGCAGTAGATATTGTTGTTGTATTTGATGAAGGGGAAATTATACAATATCATTTAGAGTCAATGAATGGAAAGATAAATGTTCGATTATGTCAGGTTAAATGGAAGGATAATAGCCCACAGGCTAATTATTATGATGAATATGAAGCATATGAGTGGAAATATACAGAAAAAGGATACTTGTTTCTGGAGGAATATCACCCACCGGGATTTGATGGAGCACCGGGTGAAACTGGATTCAGAGTGCAGCCATTAGATAAAACATGCCGGGAATTGAATCGAAAATATGTTATGCCGTTGGGGTATGCACTTAATAATCTGTTGATTACAAATTGGGATAACCAGAATTATACGGAACTTGATTTTTATGATCTTTATGAAAAAATGTATTATATGAAATATGGAAAGCAAGTTCCATATGAAGCAAATTATGGTGGAGCAGAATATGAAGTTCCAAAAGATGAGTTTGAAGAGGTTATAAAGACCTATTTACCATTTAGTAATAGCGAGATTGAAAAAGGAACTTTTTATAACTCTGATAATAGAACTTTTAGATACAGACCGCGAGGGTTATATGATTGTGAATTCCCATATGAGCCATATTCGGAAGTTATCTCATATGAAAAAATACAAGATGGAACATTAAAACTTACGATAGAAGCAGTATGGGAAATCAGAATGTTAGATCAGGCAATCACCAGTGAATTGATGATAAAACCTATGGAAGACGGAAGTTTCCAGTATTTATCAAATAAGGTAATCAGGTCAGATCAAAATGCAAATGCAGGGTGGTATATGCCAAGGTTAACAGAAGAAGAGTGGGAAGAGAATTACAGTAATAATTAGGGGGCAATATGAAAAGAAAAAGTATTTTGTTAGTACTTTGTATAGGAATGATTCTGACTTCCTGTGAAAGTAAGATATCGTTAAACAGCACAGATGTAAAAAATGAGAAGAATCAGAAAAACACTACCATGGAAAATCCGGATAAGGGATATAATCTACCAATCGATGAAGACAAGAAAAAGGAAGCTGTGAACGATTGTGAAGAAATTATGGGCATTATCCGAGATATTTATTCTGAATATAATGGAATACAAGAAGCAGATCAGAACACTGCTGAGCAAATGATGAATCGGATGAAAGAAATTATCAAACAAAATGGGAATCCGGTCATTGGTTCCGATCATTATTCTGTTATGGATAATTATCAGAAGATGGAACAATTTTTAAAATCTGCAGAACAAGAAGAAAAAGGAAGTGTAATTTTATATGAAGCAGATACAGATGGTGGAATTACCAGAAAAGAATATAGTTATGATGGAAAAGAAATGAGTGTGATGTCCGCAAAAATGATCTGGAGTGAGGATACAGAGCCTGTACTTACGTACATATCGCTATCAAAAATAAAAGAATGGGCATATACTGAAAATGGGAATTTCTGTTATGAATTATGCGTACCTGAACCACCGGAAGTGACAGAGATTGTAGATGGAAGTTGTATTATCCGGGTAAAGCCTTTGAGTGAGGAGTGTCGGGAATATTCAAAAAAATATGTGAGTACGTTCGGCTATCAGGGAAACAATCTGTTATGTTCAAACTGGAATGCGGAGGATATGCAGGGGTTGGATTATAATGGACTTTATGAATATTTTTATCAAATGAAATATGGAGAAAAATTTACTGCAGAAAAAGAGGTTGTGGGAATTCCAGCAGAAGAGTTCGAAAATGTAATTATGACATATCTTCCTGTTACAAAAGAAGAATTGAAAGAATGGGCGGTCTACGATGAACAAAGTAATATGTTTATCTGGGAACGATTGGGATGTGGTAATTATTCACCAACACATTTTGGCTTGTCTTTACCGGAAGTAACAGAAGTCAGGCATAATGAAGATGGAACCATTGTTTTGACAATTCATGCAGTATGTGATTCTGTTGTATGTAATGATGCTGTTATTACACACGAACTTACGATGAAAATTCAGGATGATGGAACGATTCAGTATGTTGGAAACAGGATTTTAGATAATGGTATTGATAATATACCGAGGTATCAGTACCGGTTAGGTAATTTGCAGAATTGATCAGTAGAGAAGAATGAAATAAAGAGAACTGATAACAGGAATTATGCTATCAGTTCTCTTTATTTATTTCCAAATACCAAGATTAGAAAGTACAGATTCTGTTATTTCGGTAGCCTGACTTCCAGTTGCACCAGAAGAGGATTGAATATTTGTTGCGAAGTAGTAAGTATTATTCGCTGTTTCAATGTATCCGATAAACCAGCCATTGACATCTTTACCATTGACACGCCCGGTTCCTGTTTTCCCGTAAAGAGAACCGGAAGAATTAGTGGAAAGCAGCAGGGCTTTTTTTACTGCCTGGATATTTTTACTGTCAAAATGAAAATTATTTTGATAGAAATCCTGTAACAATTCCACCTGTTCTATGGGGGATATCTTCAGAGAGAAATCTGTCCAATAGAGATTTAGATTTGTTCCAGTATTCTGATTCCCATAGTTTATTGTCTGTAAAAATGTTCTTACGGCTTCAAAACCTGCCTGTGAATCAATTGCCTGAAAATACCAGTTTACGGAATTATGTATAGCCGAGGTTAAATCTTGATCGGCTTCCCATGAATTAAAAGGATATGGTTCTCCATTCCATGTGAAAGTGGAATGTTCTGGTGTAATAATTCCAGATTCCAAACCAAGTAATGCATCATATATTTTATAAGTCGAATTCGGTGATACACGTGTGGAAGCATGATCCATATTATAAATATTCCATTTATCAGCAGACTGATTATATAAAACAAAACTTCCGGTGTAATCCCCAAAATTGGAAGAAAGATTTAGCTGAGTAATATTCTTTTCGGTTGTGTCAAAATGATAGCCAGTCTGATCAGAAGCATAAACAGAAAGTATGGGAATGCATCCAATGATGATAGTAGAGACGAATATGCATATAAGATATCCACGAATTTTTTGTTTAAAAGTAGGTTGGTGGAATGATGCAATATTTAAAATGCGTCCTTTTAACTGTTTTATATTTCCACTGATTCCCATAGTAAGAGGGAATGGAGACAGAGCTATTGTTTCGGCAAAGTTAATCAGTGTATTTCCATATGACTTGTATTCTGTTTCTTTCAATAATTGTAATACAGCACTGTCGCAGGCAAGTTCCCGTTCCTGCCGTATTCTTTTTAGAAAATACCAGATTAGGGGATTGAACCAGTAGAAAACATTTACTGTATTTATCAAATATCCAATTAGAATATCTTTATGCTTGTAGTGCTGCAGTTCATGAAGAAGCATATATCGAATATCAGTTGAGCTTATAGTTCCAGCGTTAAAATCTGAAATCAAGTGAATTGGAAGATAAATGCGAGGATGCAGGAAACCAGCCAAAACAGGAGATTTCAAAAATGCTGTACTATAAATCGGAATGGTATGCTTGCTGTTCACTTCGTTTAAACATTCTATATAAAGAGCGTTTAGTTCTTCATTTTGAAGAGGTAAAGCAGAACTATATAAGGCTTTTACTTGTTTTACTGAGCGGTAGAGAAGAAAAAACATTATGAATATACCGATACTCCAGAAAAATACAAGTAATGTGTGAATAAAAGTTGGTATTTGGGTGCTGACAGAGACAGCAAAATCATTTATTTTATCCAAATTATAACCATTACCAGAAAGAAAAGTGGTTTGAATGTCACCATTGGTACTTGAACTGGCTGTCAGCAAATGTCTCCACGACATAGAAGAGGGGGCAGAGTTTATCGGTAAAAAGGGAACAATTAGAACGGCAAGAAATATAATCGAAAGATTATATTGCATACGTGCGGATAATTGCCTTTGCAATAAATTTTTTAATCCCAGTAAACTACCTAAAAAAATACAAATGATGGCATTACAGAGTAAAAATCGAAAACTAAAATATATCAAAATATGCTCCTCCCATGGTTAATGATTGGAAAGAAGATTCCGTAAGCTGGCAATGTCTTCTTCAGACAATTTATCATCCTCAATGTAAGAGGCAAGCATAGAAGTGATATTATCATTATAATATCGCTTTAAAAAAGAATTACTTTCCTGCCGAATATATTCGTCTTCCTTGACCAATGGAGTATAGACAAAAACCCGGCTTTGTTTTTCATAGGTTAGTGCTTTTTTAGAAACGAGACGTTTAATCAATGTCTGAATTGTTTTAGGACTCCAACTGGAAATTTGTGTTAATTTTTCAGTAATTTCATTGGTGCTGATTGGTGCGTATTTCCAAACGATTTTCATAACTTCAAATTCAGCTTCTGAAATTTGAGGCAGATTGCTCATGTGATATTCCTCCAAATCTTACAAATGTAATAAAAATATTATATATCTTAAAAGGTTATTCTGTCAACGAAATAAAAACTTGACTTTAAATCTTACAGATGTAATAATAGATAAAAATTACACTTGTAAGATTTGGAATATGAAAGGTTTTTATAAAATGGGAAGGGTAGTTGTTGTAACATTTGATGAAAATGAGGAAGAAAAATTAAATGAAATTTTATATATAATTTTCGATTATTCGCATA
>ERZ773165.1954-NODE-1954-length-11119-cov-2.652928_pt1 | contig 11119 bp, 6 predicted proteins | sample MGYA00581003_ERZ773165 | MGnify/ENA primary metagenome ERZ773165 (study PRJEB29015, sample SAMEA2737817) | human gut metagenome | biome: human gut; feature: human-associated habitat; material: faeces | place: China | collected 2012 ... | reverse complement strand
AGCATGCCCGGTGTTCAAGGTGAAGAGCTTGCGTTCGACAAATGCCATCAGGTTATCAGTTAATTCCATTCCCGGGATAGTCGGCAGCGCGCCCTTGAACTGAGTCTTATCGACAATCCATTCGCTAAAGGTTTCCACGGTGACTTCCAGCGGGTCATGAGTGGCGGAAGCCGATGGCGGCACAATACGGTCTACGGCAGAGTCGACAAAGCCGATATGCGCTTCCACCCACGCTTTATCTTCTTCCGCCAGCGCGTTAAACACGTGGCCTTTTAACTGCGTGGTGCCGCGCACCATATTTTCGCAGGCGATGATGTTCAGCGGGCGTTCGGTGCCCTGCGCTTTGCGCTGCGCCAGCCCTTTGGCGATCGCTGGCGCGATGCGCTCGAGCACGACGGGACCGACGGCGGTGGTGACCAGATCCACCTCAGCGATCAGGTCCACAACCTCATCGCCGATGCTGCTGACGGCATTGACGCCGGAGACGGTGTCCACCTGCTCATTCTCACCGACGACGTGAACCTGATAGCTATGACGGGCATTCAGGGCATCAAGTACGGTCTGATTGACATCGGCAAACGTCAGTTCGATGCCCGCGTCGGCCAGCAATTTACCGATAAAGCCACGTCCGATATTACCTGCGCCAAAATGTAATGCTTTCATAGTATTAACCTTCAATTAATGTTTTCACCTGAGAGGGCTGGGGTGAGGCCTTTCCCCTCACCCCAACCCTCTCCCAAAGGAGAGGGTTGGATAGCGTTGATTATTTATTTAACAGTGCCAGAACTTCGTCGACGCTGGTGGTTTTCGCCAGGCGCTCAATCACGGTTTCGTCATCCAGCGCGTTAGTCAGACTGGTGATAACCTGAATGTGCTCGTTATTACGAGCGGCGATGCCGATGACCAGACGCGCGACTTCATCTTCTTCTTCACCGAAGCGCACGCCTTCCGGGTACTGGCAGAAGACGACGCCGGTTTTCAGCACGCGGTCCTTCGCTTCGATGGTGCCGTGCGGTACCGCAATGGACTCGCCGAGATAGGTCGAGGTCAGTTTTTCGCGGTCCAGCATCGCCTGCACATATTCCGGCTCGACGTAGCCGCCTTTCACCAGCTGCTCACCGGCGAAGCGAATGGCTTCTTCTTTGGTGGCTGCTTTGCGACCGAGGAAGATGTTATCCGCGCCCAGCTGGAACAGGTTGTTGTTAGTATCGTCAAAGCTGTCTTTCAGGCTATCGGTGACTTTGACTTCGTTGTCGATGTGGCGCTGGGCCGCGACCAGGCGCTCGGTCAGGCTGGTGTACAGACCGCTGTCGAGGAAGTTAGTCAGCGAAATATGCTGCGCCTGCGGCACCTGGCGCATGGCCCGCTCGGTCAGGTCGCGGTGGGTGATGACCAGGTCAACATCCGGCGGCAGGTTATTGATTGCGCTGTTGGTGACCGAGATGTTGCTCAGCCCGGCATCCTGCACTTTCTTGCGCAGTACCCCGGCGCCCATGGCGCTGGAACCCATCCCGGCGTCGCAGGCGACGATGATTTTACGCACATGGCTCAGGTCGTTGGTGACATTACCGGCCGCCAGCGGGCTGGCGCCTTTGGATTCCGCTTTCATGTCATGCATACGACGCGTTGCGGCTTCGATATCGTCTTCTTCTTTAACTTTGCTGGTCTTGAGCAGAACCGCAGAGACCACGAAGGAGACCGCCATCGCTGCGATAATCGCGGCGATGTTAGCGAAGTAGGCGCCTTTCGGCGTCATCGCCAGTACCGCCAGGATAGAGCCTGGGGAAGCCGGGGAAACCAGACCGCCATTGAGGATAGTCAGGGTGAAGACACCGGTCATCCCGCCGAGGATAACGGCCAGGATCAGGCGCGGGTTCATCAGTACGTACGGGAAGTAGATTTCATGGATACCACCCAGGAAGTGGATGATAGCAGCCCCGCCTGCAGACTGTTTTGCGCTGCCGCGGCCAAAGAACATGTACGCCAGCAGAACGCCCATCCCTGGACCCGGGTTAGCTTCAATCAGGAAGAAGATGGATTTACCCAGCTCGTGGGACTGCTGAATACCCAGCGGCGAGAAGATACCGTGGTTGATGGCGTTGTTAAGGAACAGGATTTTTGCCGGTTCGACGAAGATAGACGCCAGCGGCAGCATGTCGTGCGCCACCATAAAGTTAACGCCAGCCGCCAGAATTTTCGACAGAACTTCGACCGCCGGGCCGATGCCGAGGAAGGCCAGAATGGCGAGGATCATCCCGATGATGCCGGCGGAGAAGTTATTCACCAGCATTTCAAAACCGGATTTGATCTTACCGTCTACCCAGTTATCGAATTTCTTGATGCAGTAGCCGCCCAGCGGGCCGGCAATCATGGAGCCGAGGAACATCGGCATATCCGCGCCGACGATAACGCCCATGGTGGTGATCGCCCCGACCACGCCGCCACGTTCGCCGCCGACTAATTTACCGCCGGTGTAACCGATCAGCAGCGGCAGCAGGTAGGTGATCATCGGACCGACCAGCTTCGCCAGCGTTTCGTTTGGCAACCACCCTGTCGGAATGAAAAGCGCGGTGATGATACCCCACGCGATAAACGCGCCGATATTCGGCATCACCATATTGCTGAGGAAACGACCAAAGCTTTGCACTTTGATCTTGATATCGGATGACATAAAACACCCCTTCTTCTGTTTTGCGTAGCGCGCAGGCTTAAAGCCCGAGGTTTGTTGTTAATGTGGCGGCAGAGGTAGCCGGGCCCTGATTGATAGTGCGAAATCTGGCACTGAATCGTTTAGCTGTCCAGTCAGCGCCCTTTTATGTGATTTGGATCACATGAATATAGGGGGCTAAGAGGGTTTTGTAGTGATGATGATCACAAAATTACTGTGTAAAAAAACAACACAGCGCCTTTTTAGCCGCTTATCTGCCTTTTTGTGTGATATATGTCACATTTTTGTTTCGTGTTTTTGTTGTTTGTTTGTGATTTTGATCACAAAGAATTTCGCGAGGGGTTTACGCCGCTGTGATCTCGGCCCGGTTTTGCTTCCACGCCGGGATGACCCTGTAACTAAGCAACCTTAATTGCCGAATAACTTTTTTACGCCGGATGGCATAAATGAAAGGCGTGAATTATCCTCAAAATAGCGGGGCGAATATTAGTATATTGTGAATAAAATCATATAAATAATTCCCGTAAAGCCGAACCGATAGAGCCACTCAGCGCGTCGAGAAAGGCGAGGCGCTATTTACGATTGACCCGGCGCCCTATCAGGCGCGAGTCGACCGCCTGCAGGCCAACCTGGTAACGACGCTGTACTGTATTAACGTCCCCAAGCCGCAGCTCTCTGAGGCCAGGCCAATACCACCCGCGTGTCGACGGAACGCGATCGCTTGAACAAGGGCTATCAGCATTACCCGATGGTATCTACGCGTAGATAGCGGTCTACTCCGACCATTTCACCCACGTCTCGGTGATGCGTAAAGTGCTGCTGCGGATGACCAGCTGGATGCACTACCTCTATCTCGATCATTAATGCGATCGGCGGCAGGTTGAGCCGGACGCTCACCTGCCTTTTGTCCTGCCCTGAGCCATACTCATATCTTTGTTGGCGATAATTTGTTGGCGATAAGGAGCAGGCTATGAAACTGATCGGCAGCTACACCAGTCCCTTTGTGCGCAAAATATCGGTGATCCTGCTGGAAAAGCGCATCCCTTTTGAGTTTGTCAACGAATCCCCCTACAGCGAAAGCAACGGTGTGGTGCGCTATAACCCGCTGGGCAAGGTACCGGCGCTGGTGACGGACGACGGTGAGTGCTGGTTTGACTCCCCGGTCATCGCCCAGTATCTGGAGCTGCTGGGCGTGGCGCCGCCGATGATCCCCGCCGACCCCAGAGCCGCTCACAGGATGCGCCAGCTAGAGGCGCTGGCGGATGGCGTGATGGAGGCCGCCCAGGCGCTGGTGCGTGAAAAGGCTCGCCCGGGCGCGCAACAGTCAGAGCAAGAACTGCTCCGTCAGCGGGAGAAAGTGGCTCGCGGTCTCGACAGGCTGGAAGCCTGCGCGGCGGATGGAACGCTGCGCGGCGACGAGGTTAATCTGGCGACCATTTCCACGGCCTGCGCCATTGCTTATCTGAACTTTCGCCGGGTAGCGCCCGGCTGGTGCGCCACCCGGCCGCAGCTGGTGAAGCTGGTGGATGCGTTGTTCCAGCGCACCAGCTTTGCGCGCACTGAACCGCCGCGGACTTGACCCAGGCAGGTAACAGTTTGCGCAAGGAGGCGTTACAATCGCCGCTGATTGTTGACTCCCTCTCCCGTCGGGAGGGGGGAAAATAACTTACCGCCAGGCCCATTCATGACTACCGAAATTCGTGCGCTTTATACCCGGCTTCCGGCCATTGACCGCTTATTACGCGACCCCGCTTTTTCTTCCCTGCTGGCGCAGCACGGCCATTCGCAGGTGGTGGCGCAGCTGCGCCAGATGCTGGATGAGGCGCGGGAGCAAATCCGCCAGTATCAGACACTGCCGGACTGGAGCCATGACTGGCCGAGCGCCTGCGCGCAGCGGCTCACCGCCGGCCGGCAGAGCGCCCTGCGTCCGGTATTTAATCTCACCGGTACGGTATTGCATACCAATCTGGGGCGCGCCATCCAGGCGGAGTCGGCCGTGGAGGCGGTCGCCAGCGCGATGCGCGCGCCGGTGACGCTCGAATATGATCTCGACGACGCCGGGCGCGGCCATCGCGATCGCGCCATTGCCGATCTGCTGTGCCAGATCACCGGCGCGGAAGACGCCTGTATCGTGAACAACAACGCGGCGGCCGTTCTGCTGATGCTGGCGGCCACCGCCAGCGGTCGCGAAGTGGTGGTCTCTCGCGGCGAACTGGTGGAGATCGGCGGGGCATTTCGCATCCCCGACGTGATGCGCCAGGCGGGTTGCCAGCTGCACGAAGTGGGTACCACCAACCGCACCCATGCCAAAGATTATCGCCAGGCGGTGAATGACAATACCGCGCTGCTGATGAAGGTCCACACCAGCAACTACAGTATTGAGGGCTTTACCAAAGCCGTCGACGAAGCGGAGCTGGCGGCCATTGGCCGCGAACTTGATGTCCCGGTGGTAGCCGACCTGGGCAGCGGGTCGCTGGTGGATCTCAGTCAGTATGGCCTGCCAAAGGAGCCGATGCCGCAGGAGATGATCGCCGCCGGGGTGAGCCTGGTCAGTTTCTCCGGCGACAAGCTGCTCGGTGGCCCGCAGGCCGGGATTATCGTCGGCAAACGCGCGCTGATTGCCCAGCTGCAAAGCCATCCGCTGAAGCGGGCCCTGCGCGCCGATAAAATGACCCTCGCAGCGCTGGAGGCGACGCTGCGCCTCTATCAGCACCCGGAGGCGCTGAGGGAGAAATTGCCGACGCTGCGCCTGCTCACCCGTCCGGCGGAGGAGATCCGCCGGCGGGCTGAACGCCTGCAGCCTGGCCTGGCGGCACACTATGCTGATTTTGCCGTCAGCGTGGCAGCCTGCCAGTCGCAGATTGGCAGCGGCTCGTTACCCGTCGACCGCCTGCCCAGCGCGGCGTTGACCTTTACCCCGCATGACGGCCGCGGTAGCCGGCTGGAGGCGCTGGCGGCCCGCTGGCGCGCGCTGCCGTGTCCGGTGATTGGCCGCATTTATGACGGTCGGCTCTGGTTGGACCTGCGCTGTCTGGAAGATGAAACCCGCTTTATGGAGATGTTGTTACGATGATTATTGCCACCGCTGGACATGTTGACCACGGCAAAACGACGCTGCTGCAGGCGATAACCGGCGTGAATGCCGATCGTTTGCCGGAGGAGAAAGCGCGGGGAATGACGATCGATCTCGGCTATGCCTACTGGCCGCAGCCGGACGGGCGGGTGCTGGGATTTATTGACGTTCCCGGGCACGAAAAGTTTTTGTCCAACATGCTGGCGGGGGTGGGCGGTATTGACCATGCGCTGCTGGTGGTAGCCTGCGATGACGGGGTGATGGCGCAAACCCGCGAACACCTGGCGATCCTGCAGCTGACCGGAAAGCCGACGCTGACCGTGGCGCTGACCAAAACGGACCGCGTGGCGGCCGCCAGGGTGGCGGAGGTTCAGGCAGAGGTCGAGCAGACCCTGGGCGAGCTGGGCTTTGACGCCGTCGCTTTCTTTCCCACCGCGGCGGCGGAAAACATCGGTATTGCGGAACTGCGCAGCCATCTGCTGCAGCTTGCGGAGCGCCCCCGCCCGCAGCAGCAGCGGTTTCGCCTGGCGCTGGATCGCGCTTTTACCGTCAAAGGCGCGGGGCTGGTGGTCACCGGGACGGCGCTCTCCGGCGAAGTACGGGTCGGGGATACCCTATGGCTTACCGGCGTCAACACGCCGATGCGCGTCCGCGGCCTGCATGCCCAGAATCAAGCGGTTGAGCAGGCGCACGCCGGACAGCGCATTGCGCTGAATATTGTCGGCGATGCGCAAAAAGAGGCAGTGCACCGCGGCGACTGGCTGCTCTCCTCACCACCGCCGGAGCCAGCAGAACGGGTGATTGTCGAGCTGCAGTGCCATACGCCGCTCAGCCAGTGGCAGCCGCTGCATATTCACCATGCTGCCAGCCACATTACCGGCCGGGTGTCGCTTCTTGAGGGCAACCTGGCGGAGCTGGTGCTGGATACTCCGCTGTGGCTGGCGGATAACGACCGGCTGGTGCTCCGCGATATCTCTGCTCGCTTGACGCTGGCGGGCGCACGGGTGGTGACGCTGGATCCTCCGCGTCGCGGCAAACGTAAACCGGAATATCTGCAGTGGCTGCACGCCCTGGCAGCGGTCGGCGCTGACGATGCGCAGGCGCTGGAGCTGCATCTGCAGCGGGATGCCGTCCGGCTTGAGCACTTCGCTTGGGCGCGGCAGCTCAGCGAAGCCGGAATGGCGGCCCTGATCCAGCGACCGGACTATCTGCAGGCCGGACAGCGCCTGCTTAGCGCGCCGCTTGCCGCCCGCTGGCAGCGAAAATTGCTGGATGCCCTTGCGCGCTACCATGAGCAGCATCGAGACGAGCCGGGCCCTGGCCGGGAGCGCCTGCGCCGCATCGCGCTGCCGATGGAAGATGAAGCGCTGGTGCTGCTGCTGATTGAGCAGATGCGCGAGAGCGGCTTAGTCCACAGTCATCACGGCTGGCTGCATTTGCCGGAGCATAAAGCCGGGTTTACCGACGAGCAGCAGGCGGTCTGGCATAAGGTGGAGACTCTGTTCGGCGACGATCCGTGGTGGGTGCGCGATCTTGCGCGCGAAGTCCATGTTGAAGAGTCCCTGATGCGCGCGGTGCTGCGCCAGGCGGCGCAGCAGGGGATGATTACCGCGATCGTCAAGGATCGTTACTACCGCAACGATCGCATTGTGCAGTTCGCCCAGCGGGTGCGCGAGCTGGATCGGCTGCGCGGTTCAACCTGCGCGGCGGATTTCCGCGATACCTTAAACGTAGGGCGGAAGCTGGCGATCCAGATCCTGGAGTATTTCGATCGGATTGGCTTCACCCGCCGTCGCGGTAACGATCATATCCTGCGCGATAAGGCATTGTTCCGGTAATCATTAACGTCGGCTCCCCGGCGGACTTCGTGCCGGGGAGCTGGCGAAAAGAACTTGTTAAAACCACTACGTGAGACCGCCGAAGCAATTTCGCGTGAGCTGGGTTTCACGGTGCGTGAAGCGTCAGGCAAATGACCACATCCTGCCGGCCATCTGACAAAAAACAGCGCTGATTCCATTCAGGATCAAAGCGCGGGCAGGGACTATTCTGGCACCCTGCGGTTTTATCCCCAGGGAGCAGAGGATGAACCAGTTTCTTATTGCCAATGCCCAGCGGTGCATCGGCTGTCGTACCTGCGAAGTGGCCTGCGCGGTGGCGCACCAGCAGGCGCAGGATGTCGCCGCCCTGTCGACGAACCATTTCGCGCCGCGTATCCGGGTGGTGAAAAGCGGTGACATATCGACGGCGATGGCCTGTCGGCAGTGCGAGGATGCGCCCTGCGCCAGCGTTTGCCCACAGGGGGCGATTCAGCGCGACAATGACGTCTGGTGGGTCGATCAGCGGCGCTGCATCGGCTGCAAAAGCTGCATGGTGGCCTGCCCGTACGGCGCGATGACCGTTACGGTAATGAACCAGCAGGCGCAGGCGTTGAAATGCGATCTATGCCATCACCGCGCCGAAGGACCGGCCTGCGTGGCCGCCTGCCCGACGCAGGCGCTGCGGGTGATGGTTCCCGCGGAGCTGGAAGCGCTATGCGCGCAAAAACGCCAGCGGCTGGCGCTGGCGTGAATGGGGTCGCTGACGAACGTTACCCGCCCGCGGCGTCAGAGATTATGCTTCCTGTTCGCGCCAGGCAAATTCAACCTCTTCGGCGAGGATTTTCACTCCGGCTTCGATTTTTTGCGGGTCCGGTACATAGTTCATGCGCATACACTGGTGGGTGTGCGGCCACGGTTTATCCAGACCAGGGAAGAAGTAATCCCCCGGCACCATCAGCACGCCGCGCTTTTTCAGCCGCTGATACAGCAGCTCGGTGGAGATCGGCAGATCCTTAAACCACAGCCAGAGGAAGATTGCCCCCTCCGGTTTGTGAATAAGGCAGCGCTCCTCCGGCAGATAGCGGCGAATAATGGCGATGGTTTCCTGCACCCGCTGGTAATAGAAGGGCTTGATCACCGTCTCTGACAGGCGCAGCAGATCCTGTCGTTTAATCATTTCGCACATCATTGCCGGCCCGATGCCGCCAGGGGCGAGGCTGATAATGCCGTTCATGTTGCTGATGGCGGTGATGATTTTTTCGTTGGCGATGATAATCCCGCAGCGGCTGCCCGGCAGGCCCAGCTTGGACAGGCTCATACACAGCACGATGTTCGGATTCCACAGCGGTCGGGCGTCGCTAAAGATAATGCCCGGGAACGGTACACCGTAGGCGTTATCAATCACCAGCGGGACCCCGTGCTGATTCGCCAGCGCATCCAGTTTGATCAGCTCTTCATCAGTGATGACGTTGCCGGTCGGGTTGGTGGGGCGCGAGACGCAGATCATCCCGGTCTCTTCCGTCACCTGCAGATGCTCAAAATCAACATGGTACTTAAACTGGCCTTCCGGCAGCAGTTCGATGTTCGGCCGGGTGGCAACGAACAGATCCTCTTCCAGACCGGCATCGGCGTAGCCGATATATTCCGGCGTCAGTGGGAACAGTACCTTACGGGTGGTGCCATCTGCCCGACGGCCTGCAAACAGATTAAATAAGTAGAAAAATGCGCTCTGACTGCCGTTTGTTAGCGCAATATTCTGTGGTTCGATCTCCCAGCCCAGCTCGTCGCGCAGCATATTCGCCAGCAGAGCCAGCAGCTCGCTTTTGCCCTGTGGACCATCATAATTACAAAGCGCATCAAGGGCTTTGCCATTATCCAGCATGTCGGCCAGCAGCTGCTGGAAGTAGTCATTCATTTCCGGGATCTGAGCGGGGTTGCCGCCGCCCAGCATAATAGCGCCCGGCGTGCGCAGACCGTCATTAAGGTCTTCCATCAAGCGGGTGATGCCTGAATGACGGGTGAATTTGTCGCCGAAAAGGGAAAATGTCATCGCGAATAGTCTATCGGTGGTTCTGGAAAGTGGCTAACCATAACGCCAGCGCTGGCGTGGTGCAAATCGGCGGGAGGAGGCAGGTTTTTATCTTTATCCTGTATATTGCTATTTTGTTAGCATTTTGTTCTGAATGGTGGCTCCCCGCAGGGCGGAGAGCCACATGTGGATTACTGCTGCTGCCCGGCCCAGATGACCATCACTTTGTCTTCACCGCTCTCACGCACGAACCCGTAACCACGTGGCATCGACAGCGTTGTCTGTTTGCCCATGCCGATTGCCGGATGGCGAGCGCGGAACTGGCCGATCTTCTGCCAGTGGGTAACGCTGCGGGCCGCCTTGCCGTTGACATCCTGCCAGTTCATCTCCGAGCGGGTACCCTGCAGCGGGTCCGAGCCGGTGGGGCCGAACGGGCGCGATGATTCGTCGCCATAGAAAATCTGCACGGCGCCAGGGGCCAGCAGCAGTAGCTCCGCCGCGGTGGTGCCGCCTTCGCGGAACAGCCGCGTATCGTGCGAGGAGAGGTAGCTCAGGACGTTAAAGCTCTGCAGCTTGTCCGCCATTTGCTGCCAGGTGAGGTCAATATTGGCCATACAGGTCGCCGCTTTCGCCGCCTGGTCCTGGTAGTCGAAATTGATCATCGCATCAAAACCGTGGCGATAATAATCGCTCTGCATCACTCCATGTCCCCACGCTTCGCCGGTCATCCAGAACGGCGCCGCATCCAGCGCTTTATCCGGATTGGCTTTCTTCCACTCCGCCAGCGCGGCGGTGGCCTGGGTTTTTAACTGCTGCCAGGCGTCCATCTCCACATGTTTGGCGGTATCGACGCGGAAGCCATCGATGCCGTAGTCACGTACCCACTGGCTCAGCCAGTGTGTCAGATAGTCGCGCGGCGTATAGCCCGGGATCGCTTTCGCTGCGGTGTCTGGTTTATGGTTATAGAAGTTCGGCAGGCCTGAGACCTCCTTCGATTCGGTTTTCAGGTCCGGCAGGAAGGCCAGCGACATGGTGAGATCGTCATAGCCCGGATTGTCGCGCTCGATATTGTCAATCCTGCTTTGCAGCTCGTTTTCCAATCCGGCGTAGCTGTTTTCCACTTCCACAAGGTCGCTGTCCTCGGACGTATAAGACGTTCCAAGCACGCCGTTTAACGTGCCGGAAAACATTGCACCACAAGAGGACAGCCCGGACAGAAGCATAATGAAAAGCAGCAGCGCCCCGACAGCGATTGCCACGCCCGCCGGGTGTCTTGCCACAAACGCCGCTGTCTGCTTCGTTTTCTCGGCGGCTTTGGCTGCCGCTTTGCGGGTGCGTTCCGCTGCGCCCTTGATACCCTTTGCAGTATTGCGGGCTTCCTTTGCATACTGCTTTTTAATCTGCTGTTTCTGCCAAAAACGGGAAATAGGGTTACTGGTTAGCTGTGGGTTCTCATGCAGGGTCTTATGATACTGAAAATCCACGTTTGCCTTGAAAGCAGCTTTTTCAGCCTTTGCCGCTTCCCGGTAGGG
>ERZ773165.1949-NODE-1949-length-11137-cov-6.609276_pt1 | contig 11137 bp, 15 predicted proteins | sample MGYA00581003_ERZ773165 | MGnify/ENA primary metagenome ERZ773165 (study PRJEB29015, sample SAMEA2737817) | human gut metagenome | biome: human gut; feature: human-associated habitat; material: faeces | place: China | collected 2012 ... | reverse complement strand
TCAACATCTGGCTGACACAGTTCTTTAAATTTCGTTATTGCTTCTTCAACATCATAAATCTCAAATTGATAATTCTGAGTTTCTTCTTCACCATAAAAAACCTTGAATTTTGAATTTACTTTTGTCAATTCTGTTGTAACCGCAATTAAAAGCTTTCGATACTTTTGCAGCTCTTCTCGATTATTTTTGATACGTTCCTTTGACTCTTCAATTTGTTTTTTACAACGATTAATTCTATCATAATTTGTGAACCATCTGTCATATTCATAATCAATTGCATTTTGACTTTCTGAAATCTTGTTTTGATGCTTTTGCTCATCTTTTAGGAGTTCTCTTTTTATGTAAAGACAGAAATCTAAAAATTCGTGGAAAATCCCAATAAAGAATGGAATGTGGATATTTACTGGTTCTATTTCTCCGGAATAATCATCATCTGCAATTTCTTCTCCAAGAGAAACCGCTACAATATAGTTTGTTCTTCTTGGAGCAAACAACTCTTTGAAACTTTTTATCAAGATACTTTTAATTTCATCTTGTGTTACATACTGCCTGCATAAATCCGACTTTGTGATAACAAAAACAATCGGAGGTAATTCTTCAGCATGTGATTGTACAAAATCAGAGATAATAGTACTTAATTTTGCTTTGCATTTTCTCTCTATATTATGCATTCTTTTTTCTGGACTTTCATTACAAAGAAGTTCTCCATCAATAAAGATGTATAATGCCGTTGACTCTTTAATAGAGTTAATTAATTCTGCATAGACTGGATTATCATCTCTTGCATGTATGGTACCACCGCCATAATCTGCCCAATCAAAACTCATAACTGGCTCATTATAATAATTCAATTTAAAGCTATAATTGGAAAATTCGGTCAATGATGTGCCCACCGGGAAACGATCCATACCTGTTTCATCATCTAATTGATCCATCCAATCTTCCAACTTCGTTGCAGCTTGATTAGTGGTGACCAAAGTGAATCCGTTAATACCAACGCACATTTCATAATACATTCCCAACAAATAACATGTCTTCCCACTACCGGACAGACCCAACGCAGTAAATCTTGTATCAGCCATTTTTATTTTCTCCTTAATAACATGATTTTTCAAAGAACACTATATTCTTATTATAAACGACATTTTTTCTTATGTCAAGTTGTTTTTTAATTGTATCGACTATTTTTTCAACGTCTTGCATTTCCTGTAGAAAAAAGTGCTTCAATTTTTTCTTTACAAATTCATTATACGAATTGATGCAGACACCCGTCTGTCTGTTCAAAAATAATTTACAAAAATCGACGAAAAAAATCCGCTGTAATTCAATACAGCGGACTCTCTCTTCACTGGCTTAGAGCACTTTCAATCAGTACTCTTCCGCCAACAGCATGGTGCAGTGTTCCCCATCATCGATGATGTACACCTTTACTGTGACCGGCTTTTGTGCCTCCACAATGTACGCCATCTCAAACTGCGGTTGTTCCGAGGTATGGTGTACGATCTGCAAACCGTTCTCTTCGCTGAGTCGAAACACCTGCAAGTAGTCTTTTGGTTCTGGCATCTGATCGACAGCCTGCCACATCATCACTTGCAGTGCAATCGGTATCTCCGCATCCACACTTCGTGTCAAGTATCTGCCTTTTGATTTTTCAAACATATTCTTTACTCCTTTACCTTAGAATTAAACATCTCGTACAGTTCGCCTCGCCGCATGGGAATGGTTTCTGTTAACTCCACTACGCCAAACCCCACATCCAGCACAATATCGAAATCATAAGGTCGTACATAAATCGCCTTTACAAACTGCTGAATAAATGTGCGGAACTCTTCGGTATTTCGTTTCAATTCCTGCCATTGTGTGTGCAGGTATGCAACATCTTCATATTGAAGTGGTTCCAGCAGTTTTAGTTCGTGCAGTCTGGTTTCCAATTTCGCTTTCTCGTTCTCTAACTGTTCCGCTCTTTGCAGCAAGTCATCTGTGAAAATGCCCTTTTCAATTGCCTTAGTGATGTTGGTAAGGCTGTCCTTTATTTCAGCGTATTGTGCAGAAATCGTTTCATGGTGAGTATCGAAATCATGATTAAACTTTTGCACCTGCTGATTCACTTTGTAAACTGCTCGCTTTAGATTTTTTGACTTCAGCCTCTCTCCGATCAGCACAGCAATGTAGGCATCGAGATAATCTTTATTCAGTTCCTTGTTGTTGCACATCGCCCGGTGGGTATTGCATCTGTAGGTGGCAAGCCGTGTCTTATTCCTGCCGCTGAATCGCAAGTTCCCAATCATCCGCTTGCCGCAGACATCGCAGATCAACTTTCCAGTCAGCAAATAAAACTCTTTGCTGTGATAGCGTCCTGCGTTTCGCTTGTTCTTCGCCTTGATTTGCTGCACCTGTGCAAACAGCTTTTTCCCAATGATTGCCGGACAACCGTCCTCAATGCGGATATAGCTGTCCTTTTGGGCGTGGTTATTCCGCTTGCCATCTGCTCTTGCAGCTGCCTTATTGAACACAAAAACACCGGTGTATTTCTCATTGCTGAGTATCTCATAAATACTATTCTTCCCGAATATTTTACCTCGTTTTGTCTTGTATCCATGGGCATTTAGCCGGTCAATAATTTCACTGTAACCATAGCCATCTGCAAACATTTGAAAGATAATTTTTACCGCTTGAGCCTCCCACTCATTGATGACCAGATGCCGGTTTTCATCCAAATCATAGCCCAGTGGTGGACAACCGCCAGTGTGTTTGCACTGCAAAGCGGTTTCATTCATGCCTTTCATGACTTCTCGTGCTAAATTCTTGCTGTAGTATTCCGACATACCCTCCAAGACGGCTTCCATCATAATGCTTTCCGGGGAATCATCCATACGTTCCAATACACTGCAAAGCTTGACATGGTTTTTCTTTAGCTTCTTTTTGTAAATGGCACTGTCGTATCTGTCACGGCTGAATCTGTCTAACTTATGCACCAGAACGATGTCAAACAATCCCTTGCCACTGTCTGCAATCATTTGCTGAAACTGCGGTCGGTTGTCAGTCGTTGCCGACCTTGCCTCGTCGGTATAAGTGGAAACAACCTGCCAGTGGTTCTGTTTGCAAAACTGATTCATGGCTCGTATCTGTGCATCAATGGATTCGCTTCGTTGATTGTCAGAACTGAATCGAGCATATTGTGCTACTCTTGGTATGTTCAGCATGTTACCACCTCAACAGGCAAATAGATGTCTTCGCCATAGCTGTCGCCAACGATTTTGACACCGTGCAAAAACACATTTTCTTTCAAAGAAAGCATTTCTACAAACTCCATTTCACTGATTGGAAAGTTTGTAAATTCTTCTTGTTCCAGGATGACAAAACAACCGATGTCATCCATATTTTCTACTTGGTATTCCTGCATCATTGTTTCTGCTTTTTTTCGAATGTGCATTTGCAGAGCAGCGTTTTCAATGTGGTTCATTTCCTGCAAGTTAGTTACTTTTATCATTTGATTTCCTCCATTTCATAAGGTTCTAACGTCCATTCTCTTCTGACTGCTGGTGTGAGCGGATGGCAGGCATTCTGTCCAATTTGGTACATCTTGTTGGCATGCTGCTTTATCATTTCCAGCAGATATTTCTGTCGTTTTCGCACTCGCAAAGTATTCTTTCCAATCGTCCCCCAAGCAATGATAATGGCATCACTCATTGCCGCATATTGCTGTATGATTTCATCCGCTTCATCGTCAATCAACTCATCATCACCATTGAACCGCAAGCACAATTTTTCCATGATTCTGCTGTACAGATTTACAATGTTGACACTACCAAAGCCCAACTTGCTGACATTATTTAAAACAAGCATCGTTGTCATATCAAAGTTGACGGTATTTGCTGTGTTTGGATTAATCATGATGACCATTGCCGACGGCTTTTCGCTGTTCCATTCTTTCCGCAAAAGCAAACGGTGTTCTTTGTCATCTGAGAAAATCGCTTTGCTTTTTATGATGGTAGTTTCTTCTAACATCAAATTTCCCTCCAGACAAAAAAATAGGCAGAAGTAAGTTTTTCTCTTACTCCTGCCCACTCTTTACTTTTTCTTGATTACTTTTAGAATCGCTGCAATGCAGATCACTACTTCCATTGCTGCTTCAATCACCAGCTTCATGACGCATCCTCTCCCTTCTTTATCATAATTGCTACCGCTGCGACACCTTCCGCCAAAATGGTTAAAATCACGCCTGCAAGAAATCCTTTCATTCTGCATCCTCCTGTTCTAATACATTGATTTCTGCTAATGCATCTTCTAACAAACAAGGATTCATCAGCATTTCTTCAATTTCATCCGCTGAAAATCCATAGTCCAACAACAAATATACATCTTCCTCCGGCACACCAAACATCCGGCAACATTCCAACAAAAATTCTTCCTGTTCCTCTGTTTCATACCAATTCAAATTATCCCAGTTATACGGACTGAATACGGAATTTTGCATTGCAAAAGTAGTTTTGCTAAGGTTTCCGCTCGATGCAATTTCTACGATTTCGCCCTCTGAAACATCAATTTCAAAGCACTTGTCACTTAGATTTACTTGTTGCAAAGCATTATCTAAAATGCTTTTTGTGCTGGCGTAGACATACAATTCCAATGCAGGAAAATGGTATAAGGTCAACGGGTTATTACCTTTTACCAGAAACAACGTATTGTCATTTCTCAAAATCGTAAAGACAAAACTACCATTTACTAATTCTGCCATTTTCTTGATACTTTCTGTATGCAGCTGCTTTTCTTGCTCCAACAATTGCACAGCAACATAGCTGTCCGTTTCAATCAGTGTTTTCGGTAGATGATACTTTGTTTTCAATTCAGCATCATTGTACAGCACGCCATTATGTGCAAGGGTAAATGTTTCCATGCCACATCTTCCATCAAATGGATGATTGTTGTAATTGTATTTTTCACTGCCCTGTGTCGTCATTCTGGTGTGTCCAATGACTGCTCTTGTGTTTCTTGGAAAATACAGCTTTATTTTATGAGCTGGCTTCGCTTTCTTGAATGTCATGACCTTTCCATGATTTACATAGCTGATTCCGGTGGCATCTGTTCCACGAACTTCTGCAGCAATCGAAAGATTCCGAATCAGTTTTTTCAAGATGGCATTGCTCACTTTTCCCTTGTAATCAAGATAGCCAAATACTGCACACATCTTACATCTCCTCACTTTCTGCTACCGTTTCATTAACGTATAGTCTTCTCTCTTTCAAATATTGAATCAATTCTGGCTCTTCGATGGAACTCACAAATTCCGACCAGCTCATGGCATCAATGCCCTCCTCAGAGAAAGAAATCGCCACATCGCAAATGTGATTGACCATCTGCAATGTGGCGATAAAAGTATTGTATTTGAGCGTGCCTCGAAACAGGCGAAACTCAATGGTGTGGTAGTTGTTCAGATTGACCGCAACATATCTGCCATTGCAACCATTCTTCGCTTTCTCTAAAATTTGCTTTCCTGTTTTCTCGAAACCAAACCTTGCACTCCAGCGGCTCATGTTGTAGCTGCTGCGTCTGCTGAATGTGAACAATTCGTTCCAGTGTTTTTCCACAAAGAACAGAATCCGGCTAATGACATCTTCCTGTTCTGTCTGGTTATCTCCGAAAGCGTTCCGATTGACGTGAACATGCAAACCACAAGTACTGGTCTGGTGGGAACGATAGCCCATAGAAACTGCCTCTCGAAAAATACCTTTCCAGTTCATTTCTTCTGTGTGATAATCCAAAGTCATGGGGTGAGAAACAATCTCAAAGCCATCATCCAGACTGCCATCTGACTTGATGTAAATGGTTTCAAGCTGTGCATTTCCAATGCTTTTTAATCTATAGGCGTTATCATTGTCCTTGCCTCCGTCATCCACTTCCAATTCTACACCGAAATATCGCTTTCCATCTCCGTAGAAAATGGGCGTAGGTTTGTAGCTGTAATCTTCGATTTCATCCTCCAAATCTTCAAAGCAGCTTTCACAATATGGCAGATCATCGTGCCAATAGCAGTCATCATCCGATATGATGCGGTCACAGGATTCGCAGCGGTGATAATGTGCATCAAAACAGCTCTGGCACAAAAAGCTGTTATCGTCGGTCACGCAGTCTGCTGTCCAAATAATTTCACCGCAGTGGTCGCATGTGATGCAGTGGTCGGCAACACAATCATCACAGAGCAGCTCTTCATCCACATATGTGCCTTCATCCTCTGCAAGTTCCATGCCACAGTAATCACAAATTCGTACTTCTTCCATTTCAAATTCCTCCAAAAACAAAAAATTCCGATAAGGCTGAAAGTTACCTTATCGGAATTATAATATATATTTGATTGATAGATTTACAATATAAGTGCAACACAAAAAAAGAATGACACATAAAGCCACTCGTGTTATAATATGGGAGTCACCACACAACCATAAAACAGGAGGAAGCAATATGTGCCATTACACCCATTTTACCACAGAAGAAAGAGAAAAGTCAAGAGTTTTGAAAGCACAGGGACTAAGTATTCGGGCAATTGCCAGAGAACTTGGAAGAGCCCCCTCATCTGTAAGCCGTGAATTCCGGAGAAACTGCTATGCCAACGGTGACTACGCAGCATATCATGCAGATAGATTATACCGGAAACGGCGAAAAAACTGCGGTAGAAAGGCAAAACTGCTGGATGATGAAATACGCAATTATGTCATGGAAAAGATGAATCTACGCTGGTCTCCAGAGCAGATTGCAGGACGTGCCAAACGTGATAAGGAACCGTTTTGTATTTCATTTCCGACAATTTATCGTGCAATTGATTCAGGAATCTTACCGCCGCAGCTGAAAAAGATCATGCGTTTCAAATGGAAGCATAAAAAATGCAAAGGAACAGACAATCGTGGAAAAATCCCAGATACTACGCCTATTAGTGAGCGTCCTGCCGGTGCTGAAAATCGTTCGAGATATGGTCACTGGGAAAGCGATACGGTTCTCGGTATGCGGAAAACAGGCTGTTTTGGCACACATGTGGAGCGTAAATCAGGATACCTTGTTGCATTCAGAATAGATGACAGACAGGACAATGCTTTCAATTACGCCACGATAAAAGCGTTTTCTTCCATTCCGGAGAAACTGAAAAAGAGTTTTACTGTCGATAATGGAAAAGAATTTGCTGCACATAAAACTTTGGCTGAGGCTACAGGAATGAAAGTATTTTTCTGTGATCCTTACTCTCCATGGCAGCGTGGCACAAACGAAAATACCAACGGCTTGCTTCGTCAATTCTTTCCGAAAGGAACTTCATTCGCCAACGTTTCTGATGATGATTTACAGCGTGTTGTTGATCTCATCAACAATCGCCCCCGCAAACGTCTTAATTTCCTGACTCCCTTCGAGGTGCTTCAAAAATTTTTTCTCTGATTGTGTTGCACTTGACTTGACAATCTATCCCCAATAAAATCCGCCGAATGGTCTTGTTGTACAACAGCCCGATCGCTTCGGCGGATTCGTTCGTTCCTGCAAAATCAGGATTCCAATTGTTTTCCTAAAAATTGAGAGGCTGCCTGAATCAGCGTCTTTTGACAGTGATTCACTGCCGCACCGCTGCCATCATCCAGAAAGGCAACTGCTCCGGTGACATCGCCGGCGGAAATAATTGGCAGACACGCCACAGCATGCTTTTCAACGCCCTCTGCCGGAATCATGCCCGATGCTCCATTTTCCGCATAGTACATCTTCCGCTGTTCCATCAAGTCCTCCAATTCCGGAGAAACCCGTCTGGCATTCCATTCTTTCTTTGCTGCACCCGATACAGAAACAACGTGATCCCGGTCAAAAATTGCAACCGGACAGCCTGCCAAACGGTGCATAATATCCGCAACCTGTGCGGCATGTTCGCTCATCTCTCCAATGGGAGAATATTTCTTAAAAATAACTTCGCCATCATTGCTGGTATAAATCTCAAGCGGGTCACCTTCCCGAATCCGCATTGTGCGGCGAATCTCTTTCGGAATTACAACTCGTCCTAAATCATCAATCCGGCGAACAATTCCTGTTGCTTTCATGGTTTCTTTTCCTCCATTTTTTCAGATTGTATCGCTAGTATCTGCATCGGCAGCAAAAATATACAAAAAAATTTGCTGAAATCCACCGATTTTCCCTGCTTTCAAAAGAAAAGATTTTCTCCAACACACTCTAAAAAAAAAAAGTGAGCTACCTATATTTGGTATTTTTCACTGGAATCCAACTTCTTATGCAGTCAAAATGACATCAATTTCTGGAAATTTCAAATGGGAAATGCTATAATAAAAACAATCGTCATTTTCAGAAATCCAAAAAGAGGTGAGTGGCATGAAAGCAAAACGACAATTTACCCTACGGCTGGATGAAGCCTTATTGAATAAGCTAGGATATATTGCAGAATATGAAGGCAGGACCAAAAACAAAGAGATTCAACACCTGATCCAACAGCATATTGTTCATTTTGAACAGGAACATGGTGCCATTGATCTTCGTGAAATCCAACAGGAGGAACCCATGTCATGACGCTACAGGATTGCGTGGTACAGCGAATTTATCGTCTTTTGATTCAAATGGACTGGACGATGAAACAGCTTTCCGAACAATGTGGGATTCCGCTGGCAGAACTGGAATCTCTGATGAAACGGGAAACCGCTGATTGGACTTTAGAACAGCTCTGCACGATTTGCAGAGCGTTTTCCATCTCTCTCCCGGAATTTTTCGATGCACCCATGTTTCAGCGGCTCTTTCTGCCGGAAACACCATAACAGCTGCTATTTTTTTGTGTCCATAAAAAATCGGCAGGACAGATGCCATTTCTTACAACGAGAAAGCTTCTGTTCTGCCGATTCTTTGTATCCTTGTTGAGAAGCAGTTCAATGCAGTCCAAAACTGATTTGCAATGCTTCATCCACCTGATGCATGGACGGGCGGTCGAGTGAGCCCATCCGGTCTTTCAGACGGCGTTTGTCAATGGTACGGATTTGTTCCAACAGGACAATGCTGTCCCGTGTCAGTCCACAGCGATCCGCCTGCACGGCGATGTGGGTTGGTAAGTGTGCCTTATCTTTCTGGCTGGTGATGGCAGCTGCAATGACCGTTGGACTATGCCGGTTTCCCACGTCATTCTGGACAATCAGAACCGGACGCAGTCCGCCCTGTTCCGAGCCGACCACTGGGCTTAAATCCGCATAATAAATTTCTCCCCTTTTTACCATCATGGGTCTAATCCACTCCTATGAAACAAAATAAAAAATTGGTACTGCTCGCAGTATGCCCCGCCTGTTACAGTTTATTCATGGAAGAGGTGTTTTGTGTCAAAGGGGAGCAGGAACGAATTGCAAGTTTTTCGTGATGGGCTACAAGATATGAGCCGCAGGCAAATAAAAGTTTCGAGATTGACTGCAAATTACGAGCCACAGGCAACTAAAAAGTTTTTTGATCCAGCAATTTTTCAAAAATGCTGGCGAGGTTCAGGGCGAGCAGCCCTGATCGCTGCCCGCAGGCAGCGAAATCCCCGTGCCATGTTTCTAGCACACGGAGCGGGTGGTGAGAAAAGCGACAGCTTTTCGAGGCGGGGCGAACAAGCAATGTCATTAACTTAACATCTAGCCAAGCGAGCTAAAATCTGCTAAAATAAAGAAGGGTGAAGATAATGAAAGCAGAAACAAGGTTTATACGGCAAATACAAAAGATGGCAAGTGATGTGGAATTTCAAAGCAAACACGTCAGAGATGGCGAAAAAGATTTCAAGCGGACAAGAAAACTTACGTTTTCAGATGTTATCATGTACACAATCGGGAATACAAGAAGTCCGCTTGAACTGGAGGCACAGCGTTTTTCAAAGTATCTCACAGCGGATGAAATCAGCGGTGCAGCTCTGTGTAAAGCCCGGCAGAAAATCAAGTATACCGCATTTGAGAAACTGTTTGAGCAAACAGCGGCATCTGCTCCCAAAGATAAGCGGTTTCACGGATATCATTTGTATGCAGTGGACGGGATGAAGGGAGAGTTGCCTAAAACTCCGGAATTATCCGCAAAATACTGCGAAACTGAAAAGTGTAAAACGCCGGTATTTCACGCAGTATCAACTTTTGATATTCTGAATGAGATATTCATACGTTCTAAATTTCATTTTGGAATTTCCGATGAAAGAGAACTCGCCGGCAAGATGATTGATGCTGTGGCACAAGATGTATATTACAAAGATGAGCCGCAAATATGGATATTTGACAGAGGATTTCCGTCTTTAAGCTTGATTCAGAAGCTGCTTGAACACCGGTTGTATTTTGTGATGCGGGTTTCTTCCAGCTTTCTGAAGGAAGTCAATGCGTTCCGCAAAAGCAAGTATGTCGACCGCGTGATTCATATTGAATATTCTGAGCACAGAGCGACTCAGAATCATGTGCATTCGGATGGAATCAGTCAATTTGATTTGCGGTGTGTTCGCGTTAAGCTGCCCAGTGGAGAGGATGAAATTCTGGTCACGAATCTTGATCGGAAGGATTTCCCTAAGCGTGACATCAAAGAGATTTATCGTCTTCGGTGGGGAATTGAAACGGGATTCAACTACTTGAAAAATGCCGTATTCGTGGAGGAATTTGTCTCAAAAACTGAAAACGGACTTGCACAAGACTATTTTGTGTCGCTTCTCGTTTACAATTTTGCAACTTGCATATGTGGCAGTATGTATCCGAATATCCCAAAAAAAGAAAATACAAGTACAAGATCAATCGAAGAACTGCCACCAGATTGATCTACCATAATCTGATGGATGTACTGTTCAAAAGCATTCCCTCTCTTTCGCGTGTCTTGAACGCACTCAAATCTGACATCATCAAACATCTTTCTCCCGTCCGTCCGAATCGCTCTTTTCCTCGCCATTTTGATACTTCCAGACATTCTGCTTGCCATTCAAGATCCGTTTTAAGTTAATGACATTGGCGAACAAGACCGCCCCGCCTTGTGAAATCTTAGTAGTAAACAATAATCTTGCAACTGTTCCGGTGGAACAGTTGCAACGGAAATACCTTACAGAAAATCTTGCTCTTAGGGAAAACGGTCTTCAACATCCGGCAAAAGGGGGTTCCACCCCTGCTTTTGCCTACCAGCGTGCTGC
>ERZ773165.1946-NODE-1946-length-11153-cov-2.359795_pt1 | contig 11153 bp, 10 predicted proteins | sample MGYA00581003_ERZ773165 | MGnify/ENA primary metagenome ERZ773165 (study PRJEB29015, sample SAMEA2737817) | human gut metagenome | biome: human gut; feature: human-associated habitat; material: faeces | place: China | collected 2012 ... | reverse complement strand
TTTGTAGCCGGCCTAACGGTTTCGATGGAAGAGCAGGCGGCTGCCGATAAGAACTTCGACACGTCCTCGATTAACGCCATGAAGGTCGGCCTTATGGGACCGCTTTCCGGCATCGGCGATTCGTTCTACTGGGGTACGTTCCGCGTGGTTGCCGCCGGCATTGGTATTGGCATCGCTTCGACGGGCAACCCGCTCGGCCCCATCGTGTACGCGCTCATCTACTCCGTGATTAACTTTGCAACGCGTATCGTCGCCGCCCATCTGGGTTACGACTTGGGAACCAAGTTTTTGCAGCAGTCCGAAGAGAGCAACCTTATGTCTCGCATGACGCATGCTGCCGGTGTTCTCGGAATGACCGTTATCGGCGCCATGATTGCGGCACAGGTCTCGCTGTCCACGGCTTTGACCTTTGACGTGGGTGGTTCGGAGATTGTCCTGCAGGATCTGTTCGATTCGATCTTCCCCGGTCTGCTGCCCTTGCTGGCAACGTTCGCTTGCGTTGCCCTCTATAAAAAGGGCGTCAAGACCATTTGGATCATCTTGGGCATCTTCGCAATCTGCATCATCGGAACGGGCTTGGGAGTGTTCGCGGCGGCGTAATGTTGACTGCAATGCTCGCGCGTTGGATAACTAACTGACCGTTTGAAAACGGGGCTCGGCGTAAGGCCGGCCCCGTTTTTTATTTGAGGGATTTTCCGACCGTCCAAAAAATCACACTCGTCCATCACTCACGCATCTCTCATCTCTCATTCGTCACTAATACGAGAGATAACAGAAAGACGAGAGATAAATATGAGAGATAACAATGCTGCAAGGTGGCTAGGGGATCGAGTCAAAGTTCCCGTATACATGAGTTTACCTGCGCGAACGTGATTTGCTTGAACCGATAACGGCATTTTTGTCTCTCATCTCTCACTCATCTCTAAGCTGAAAGATAAATGAGAGATGGCTGAGAGACAGACAGACGGTCTGTCGGGGGACATGCATCGCTGCCAGATTGATGCCGCGCACAGAGCGGCTGCGCGTTCACCCGTGCCCCACATCCCGCCATTTCGCGCACTGCCCACCGAAACCTGCGGCAAAGCAGTTACAATAGCCCAATGTGCATCGCGCACGACGATGATATCGGCGCCCGCGACTAGGGGAGAATACATGGCAGAGCAACAGATAACGCCGGGGACTAAGCTTCAGGTGGCATTCGACGTGCCCATGGGCCAAAAAACCGACTTCAACATGCTCGCCACGTACAAAGAGGACCTGGACGAGGCGTACTTTCTTATGAGCGCGCCCATGCTTGCCGGCAAGCCGCTGCTCATGGACGAAAACCAAAAGCTGCTGCTGCAGTACAAAGTAGGCGAGGAGACGTTCGTGCTCGCCGGCTATCCCGAATCGGTCGAGAAAAAGGGCATCCGCACCTACTGGAAAATGCGCAAAGTCGCCGAGCAGCGCAGCTTTGTCAAGCGCCGCGACGAGCGTTTTAAGGTCGCCATGCGCCTGACCTACCAGCGCGACAACGCGCCTACCCCCGAGCCCGAGGACGCCATGACCATCGACGTCTCGGCCGGCGGTCTGGCTATCTACCTCAACGATTACCCCGACGTGGGCGAGGCCCTGGCCGTGCAAATGCCCACGATCCGCCTGCAGGGCGAGCGCCACGAGCTGCCCGAGCAGCTGGGCATCGTGTGTTGGGTGCGCCGCGCGCCCAAGGGCAGCCTGTACCGCAACGTCTGCGGCCTGCAGTTCCGCTATGCCGACGACATGGAGCGCGAGCTCGTCAAAGAATACGTCGGCTACATCCGCACCAAATATAAGATCTGATCGCCATGGCTCTGTTCAAGCGTAACGACAACAAAGATCAAGCTGCCGAGGATTTGGCCGAGGATCAGGCCGAGGATACGTCGCAGAACGCGCCCGGCACCAATGCCGAGGATGCGCCCGGCGAGGACTCCGCGTCCGAGCGGGCTCCCGCCTCCCGCAAGCGCTTCGGCAAGCCCAAACCCAAGCGCAAGCCCAAACGCAACCTCCGCGGCGTGGTGCGCATCGAGGAGTTGGAGCAGGCGCTAGCCGACCAGGACCTCGACGACATCGACCCCGACGCGGTCGTGTCCATGTATATGCCCAAGCGCCGCATGGAGCGCATCGGCGCGGCGCTGCTGCGCATGGACAAGCTGCAAAAGGCCCTCGTGGTGCTGGCGCTTGCCTTTGGCGTGCTGTTCGCCCTGTCGTTTATGCAGGAAAACATGGGTAACTTCACCATCAACCTCAACCGTCTGGAGCTGTTCCGCCGCGGCGTGGCCATTGCCGACAACGGCGACTTTAACAACGCCACCGCGCGCCTGGCCGCCGACGCCTTGGACAACGGCACCAATATCGCTGCCGAGGACCTGCCCGACAACCTGGACGATATCGACGGTAGCCACAACGGCAAGAACTACGTGGCGTACACCTTCTATATCCGCAACGCCGGCAAGACCGATCTGGGCTACAGCGCCAAGCTCAAGGTGGTCAGCGCCAGCAAGGGCGTGGAGAAGGCCGCGCGCGTGAGGGTGTATCGCAACGGCGAGCCCACCACCTACGCGGCGGCAGCGACAGACGGCAACCCTGAGCCCAACACCGAGCCGTTTGCGTCCAAAGACGTGGTGACGACTATCAGCCACAAGAACTTCCGCGTGGGCGATGTGGACAAGTACACCGTGGTCATTTGGCTGGATGGCGACGACCCGGAGTGCGTGGACAAGATTATTGGCGGCGCGGTGGAGTTCGGTTTCGATTTTGATTCGTCCGAGACCGACGATTCGAGCCTGTTCGTTAAGTTCGTGCAGGATATTGCCGATACCCTCACCGGCAATGACCCCATTAGCGCGAGCGGCAACGAGGCGCCCGATTACTACAAGGAGCACGAGGTGACATGGAGTAGTCGCCGCAACCAAAAGAACTCGCCTGCGGGGGACGGGGACAAATAGAACGAACAAGCGCCGGGCCGGGATTGATTTCCCGGCCCGGCGCTTTTGGTGACGGCTTATGCCGAGGTTTTGCCATCGGAGGCGGTGGCGGCTGAGGCACCGTCCAGCAAGAACAGTCGCAGCGCGAGCTTGATCGCGTAGCCCGGCTTGACCTGCGCCGCGTCTCTCATGCGCTCGCCCAGGTCGCCGCAGTAGGCATAAAGGTCGCGGATCAGATCTGCGCCCGAGAGCGTAAACATGTAGCCTGCGTCCGAAAGCGCGTTGGGTGCTGCGGGCAGCCCCGCAGCCGCACAAAAGCTTGCGAGGTCGGGGTTCATGACGGCCTTGTAGTCGATCGCGGTGCCACGGTCCTGAGCGGCCTGCTCCTGTTTGCGGGTGTGCGACAATGCCGTCGCCAGCACAAAGCTGGGCGTGGGTGCGTTGACGTCGTCGGTGGTGGCGACGAGCTTGCCGGCCGCTTGCGTGACCAGCCAGGCAACTTCGCGCTGGCAACGAACGGCCTTGCGCGTCACCGGCTTGATCGATCCGGCGGAAACGCTTCCCTTGGGTTGAGTGGCGGCAGCCATGGGGCCCTCCCAACAAATAGCCCGTTTAGCAGGCAAAAATGACACGTGCCACACCAGTATAGCGAGTGGAGAGGGGCTAGGGCGAAGCTCGGCGGAGGGCGTATGCATGCGTTGACATGGCGCTGCGGTCGCAAGCCTTAAGAGGGACTTATGACTGCGCGGGAGAGAGATCAAATAAGGTAAACGATGTTCACATAGCACCACAAATAACCCGAGGTAGACCCATGAATCTGCCGGAATGAAGGCTGTCGAAAACTCATAAGGAAATCGTAAGAATTGTGGTATTCTCAATTCCATGTCTAAAGGATGGGCAAGCAACATCCAACACGAAAGCGCGGGCTCCCCTTCCGGGCTTCTCGAGGGTCATCTGGGATGAATGGGGAAAGAAAGGGGTCCGTATGGATACCAAGGCATTAAAGAAGCAGATGGGCGCTGCCATCGCTATGGTCCTCGTGGCAGCCGTAGCCCTCGGCTCCGCCACCTTCGCATGGTTTGTGACGAACAACAAGGTCGAGGCCACCACGAGCACGATTTCCGCTCAGTCGAACGCGGCGTTCATGAACATTAAGTACAACGAATCGGCAGTCACTTCAGATAAGCAGGCTGATGTATCCACTTTGGGCAACACTCCGCTCTACCCGGCGCAGTGGGCTAATAACTTCAGCGCTGATGGCAATAAAGCTGTAGGTGCTGGCGAATATCAGTTTGAAACTGCATTTGCCCAGAAAGTTGACGCGGCGGCCATGGACGCAACTTCCCTGAAGCTTGTGGGCGATCCCACGAAGGCTTCGACGGCTAATGAAAAAGGCAATAAATATGCCGTCGCGAATCTCTTCAATATTAGCTCCAAGGGTTCCAACCTTACCAACCTTAAGGTGACCGGTGCGTCTATTAAAACGAACGACAAGGGCAATGCTGCCCTTGATGACGCCCTTCGTGTTCTTGTTGTCTGTGGAACCAACTGGGCTGTTTGCAATAAGAGCGGTGTTGTTCAATCGTCTGGTGCTACCGACGGTCTGCTTGCTGATACCGTGACGGCTGGTCAGGACACTGCCGTTTATACGTACGTTTACTACGATGGCAATGTAGACAACGTTTACACGAATAACCTCGGTAGTCTCAAAGATGCATCTGCCAAGATTACGCTTACGTTCAATGCTGAGCCTCAGAACAACGCTTAATTCTCGCGCATACATGTGAGTGGGTTTGAGGGCGGAACCCCAACGGTTCCGCCCTTTCTATTTTAAAAGGAGGTGACGGCTATGGCCAAAACTGTTAGGCGACTTAAAGCCGATATTCTGGGCGCGGCACTTACCGTCATCGTTTCGTTTGTCGCGTTGGGTGCGGCCACCTATGCGTGGTACGTTTCCAACAACACGGTAAACGCGACAACCTCTACAATCAGCGCTCAGGCAAACGGCATGGTCCTCCAAATTGCTTCTGGTCCAAATGCCATTCATGATGGCGGCGATCACCAAACGACCGCCGCAGGTCGTGGTCATGAAATTAGCCCGTCCTCAACGAACGATGCCCTTAGCTGGCATGTTCCAAAATCGTGGAACGGTACAGATGTAAGTGGCTATCAGAGGGCGACGATTTTTAACCAGCTTGAGGGTTCCTATACGCTCAAGGGAGATACCGAGACTTATTACGCCTATACGATGGCGGAATATACGCTCTACACGATCAATCAGACTGGCGAGGCTGACGTCTATCTCGACAACAGTAGCTCGAACGGTCCCGTTGTCGTGACAGCGTCGGAAGGCGCTTCGAAAGAATGGTTTGACAAAATCAAAGGCAGCCTTCGCGTGGGCCTGTTGATCGATGATAAACTTAAAGTCGTCTATGCTCCCGTCCTCCCGACTGGTAAGGGAAATGATGTCTCCGCTACTGAAGGCTGGAGCTGCGTGAATCCCGACAGCCTTTCCGTGACCATGGCACCGTCCTACGCTCATGTATACGGTGGCAATATGGTCGATCAGAACAACAAAAACTGGGGAGCAACTGGAAGCGGCGACTCCTACGTAAGGCCGACAGGCGATGCTCAAATGCTCGCCCACGTTGGTTACAACGGGACGAACTTCAAGGTTGTCATTTGGATGGAGGGCACCGACAGCGATTGTCAGAACATGTCTGGTCTCGATGTTGGCGAAGGAAGTCTGACCTTCGATGTAACAGTTAGATTGGTCGGCATCGTTCCTGATTCCCAGTAGGGCTAAAGCAATAGCTAAATATGCCTGATAGGGGCCGCTTCAATCGAAGCGGCCCCTATTTTGTGCAATGGCTTTGCGCAAAACGGTTGCACGCGAGCCCGCGTAGATCAGCGATAATGTGAGGAGCTGTTCTTTCTGGAGGTTCCTTATGGACGGCATTGCTTCTAGTGTTCCGCTGATTGCTCAGCCGAGTTATGACCGCGCTTGTAGCCTTGTGCCGTCTGAGTATGTTTTGGCTTGGGAGTGGTTCTTGCGCGAGGAACAGCGTGGCGAGATTTGGGAAAAACTACCTCATAACATTAAAGCTGATAGCCCCCAGTATCCTTATCGCATGACGATTGGCTCTGAGACCTTTTGCGTTTCTCGTCAATCAGGTATTTATTGGCCGGGTCGTGGACGCATCAAGCACCCTGTGGAAAAGACCTTTGCGCTTTCGGTGCATAGCTCTACAAGTGGGAGCTATTCCGATGTTCCCCCGCTCTATCTTGAGGACGGCACGTGGGTGTTCAAGTATTCATTGCAAAGTGCTTCGGTCGAAAGCTGGCGCAACCAGCGCTACAACGAAAAAATGATCAACTGCATGGAGTGTGGCGTTCCCGTTGGCGTGTTCTTTGCAACAAGCGCTGGCTACAAGGTGCTAGGCCTAGCATTCGTTGAACGCTACGAGCCGGAGAACAACTGGTTTGTGTTGCATGGCCCCGTCCATAAGGGTGGGCCCGACGCGCGTTTCTACCCCGATATGAGCTACATGAAGGATGCTCCGCTTGCGGCGGAGTTTTCTGGCACTCCGGCGAGCGATGATGAAGAGGTTCGCTACGCGCTGCGTCGCGAGCGAATCGGGCAGCAGCGCTTTCGCGCTCAGCTCCTTGAGGCCTATACCGGTCAATGCGCCGTCTCGGGTTGCAGCGTCAACGAAGCGCTCGAAGCTGCACATATTGAGAACTACTCGGGCCCCAAGTCGCAGGTTGTCAGCAACGGTATTCTGCTGCGCCGCGACCTGCATTCGCTGTTCGATGCCCACCTGATTTCGTTTGAGCTGGTACGCGGCGATTATCAACTTTGCGGGTCGTACCTTCTGCAGCATACGGACTATGCGACATTTGCGGGCTCGGTGTTACACGAGCCGGACGAACATCGCCTGCGTCCCAGCGCCCGTTTCCTTGAGGCTCATCGCGCCGAGTTCGATTTCTCGGAATCGCGCCGCCGGGCAGAGGCTGTTGCTCCGTATTAGTCGGGTGCGGTCCGCTGTAACCCGATCATGTCGATTGATCGGATCGCAACAGGCCACCATTCGAAGCCATTCGATCCTGCCATCCTCTCCTCAACGGTTAAAACAGGAAAGGGGAGACCATGGGATGGCGAAGCGATATCGCGCGAGGCGTGTACGGAAACCTACCGCGAGCGTTAATGGACCGGAGCCTGTTCCCGCTCGTCGAGGCCACCTGCAGCCAAATCTGTCTGCCCTGCCCAAGCTGCGGCGCAGACCTTCCATGCCTAGACATCAACTTCATCGACATTCGCGACAAGCAGTCTACTGACCCGCGGGCTCGAACGGGTCTGCGTCTCCCGGTCTATCCTCAGCAATGCCCAACCTGCGGATGCGCCATTGCCTATGACGAGGCGGAGTCATAGCTTCGAAGACTGAATATCTAGTCGGGCAAACCCGGTGATTCGACATTTTCTGCGTTACACCAACAACTCAGCTACCTGCGCATACTCGATTTTCGAGGATTGTCGCACTCGATTTCCGAGGAAATCTGGACTCGTTTTTCGAGTTTTGTCCTACAGGTAAATCCCCTCGCACAGGGTTTTGTGGAAATGGGTGTGGTGGTCGCGTGCCCAGGTGAAGAGCGCCTGGTCAAAGTCGCCTTGGGTGGCGGGGATGCCATAGACGCCGGCGACTTCCACGCGCACGAACTCCAGCGCGGGCAGCTTGTTGATGGCCGTGAGCGCAAACGGTGACGTGGGCTCCTCGAACAGGTAATGGCTGCCTTGCAGCGCGCCGCAGCCGGTGCAGGTGCTGGAGAGCGATGCAGTCTTGGTGGTGCGCGACGTTACGGGCTTGTAGCCGCAGCGCTCGCGCAGGTAATCGCGGATCTCGGCCGGTACGCAGCCCAGCGTGGGGACGATGGCTATGGCGTTGGCGCGGGCGGTGTCGATCGCGATGTGCCCCGTGTCGTCCATGGTGGGCACAGCGCCGGGCGCAGCCTTGCTGCCCGAGTCCTCGGCCGCCCAATACGGAATGCCAAAGGCCGCGACCGTTGTCTGCTCGTGACACTTCCAACACTCGCGCTTGCCCAGTACCAGGTAGATGTAGGGCGCGCTGGGGTCGGAGCGATCCACGCCGGGCAGCCACGCGGCAAAGGGCTCGGGGTTGACGCCATCGGGCGCGTACCAGATCTTCTTGGCCCGGTCCCACTTGGCGCCCAGGGCCTTGGCCTCGTCTTTGTGCGAAAAGGGAACATCGAGCTCGGTGCGCATGGCGGCTCCTTTGTGCGGCTTGCGGTGCATGTGCTCCAAGGATACCCCAGCGCTGGGTGTGTGGTCGCTAAACGAGCACTTCGACCGCCTGAGAAGTCGCGAAGCATTTTGGCGAGGGCGCGCCGTCAAGCAAATGGGCAAGCAAATGGTCAGATTTTGGTCAGTTGAGCGGCAACCTTGCCAAAAGCTTGACGGATTTGCAGCTAGACGTCGACGAATGAGCACTTTGGACGCGTCGCGGCAAAAATCCGCCGGTCGTTTGCCGAAAACTTGGCAGGACCGCCAACGGCCGCCGACGCGCGTGCTATCTTCGCGTCATGGGGTACTTTATCGTTTCACATAACGCTGCGCTGGCGCTTTTGGCGCACATCCCGGACCCGCGCTTTGGGGATTCGGAACCAGAGGTCGTGTCGATCGCGGGCGCCTGTGCGCTCTGTGACCAGGAGGCGCAGGATGTTATCGATCGCTATGACCTGGGGATCGATACGCTGGATTTGCTGGTGCCGTCGCGCGCCGACCGTCGGCAGAGCAAGCATGTTAAGACGCACCTGTGCACCAACGAGCTCCCGGCGGGTTCGTTTATCTCGCTGGGCCACTGGATGGGCGACCTGGATGCGTACGTGTGCTCTCCCGAGCTGGCGTATTTGCAGGCCGCGCACGACAGCTCTGCGGCCGAGGCCATCTATGCCGGCTATGCCATGACATCGGACTACCGGCTGGATAACCTTGCTCCCGGTGGGGTAACAAGCAGGGATGCGGGCATGCGCGATGGCAGGCTCACGACTAAGGAGCTCATCGCGGCGTACCTTGACCGGGCATCAAAGGTGAGAGGCGCCGCTAAGGCGAAGGCGTTGCTTCCGTACGTGGAAGAGGGCTCACGGTCTCCAAGGGAGTCGGGGCTTTGCATGTTTATGTCGCTGCCTGCGCATTACGGCGGGCTTGCACTGGGCAAGGCCGAGCTGAACAAGAAGTACTTCATTCGCGACGGTTACAACGATGGGCGCAACCGCAAACTGCGCGTGTTGGAGCGCACGCCCGACATCACGCTTACGGCGAAAGCAGAGGTGGGCCTGGATAAAGTAAGGGCTGGCTTGCTGCCCGAAGTACTGACCGCGCTGGTTGATTACGACAGCGACGCCATTCATGATGGAAGCGAGAAAATCCACAAGGATGCCGAGCGCCGCAACGAGCTACAGATGCTCAATGGGGTCGCGTACTTTACGGTGACGACCGATCAGGCAAGCGACTACGAAAAGCTCGTTCGCCTGTGCGAGCGCATCCGGCGCAAGCTGCATCGGAATAAGCGACCCATTTTTAACAAGCCCATGAGCGAGGAGCAGCGATATTTTGCCCTCAAGCGTGTCGAAACGAAGCGGTTTAAGCTTTGGCAAACGGTTATCGAGGCGCGTCAACATTGGTAGGGGCGGTTGCTGGCGGTGGGGCCAGGGGTCTTATTTTCAGGTCTAATACTTTTCCGCGAAGTGAACGAGTCAAAATGGACCCCCGAAGCATCGACACTTTTGGCGAGCAATTTCCTGCGGTTTTGCAGTCGAATTCTGCGGTTTTGATGCCTAAAAATGCCAATGCTTCGGGGGTCCAAAAACAGTCGTTCACTTCTCGGGAAAAGTATTAGACCTCGAGATATAGACGATGTTCGCGAGCGGCAATTAGAGCGTAAGCCTTTAGTTCTTTTTTGCAGAGAGCATGAGCCTAATTTCCGGATGGGTGTATTCGTCGAAATCTTCTGCGGCTTCGGTGTCAAAGGTGTAGTACGACTTGATAGATTCGTCCTCCGTCTTGATGCTGATTTCTTTATATAGGGATCCGGCTAAAAATGTCTGTTTAAAATCATCCGACAGGCTGCATGGCGTGAGGAGGCCCGGTGTGGCAACGGAAATGTCCAACCCGTTGAGCGGGGCGCAGAGCGTCGCGATGTCCTGCTCGGCGCGAGCGAGGTTGTCTGCAAGGCTTTCCTCGGGGTTGACCTGACTGGTGTAATCGACGTCCGTGAGCATGCCGTCTGCATCAAAAGAAAGGTAGACATAGGCTGCTTGAGCGCCAAGGTCATTGTCGCGCAGATAGCCGATAATGCGGTAGCCGTAGTCGTGATACGACTCGTATGGGTCGTCTGCCGCGACGCGTTCACACACGGGCTCCAGGGCATCTTGCGCGATGGCGAGCTGCTCGGCGACTGCAGCCTTTCTCGCCTGAAGCTCGTTATTTCCCTGGACAAACTGCGGGATGTAGACGCCAAGCAGCACAATGGCGGGCACCACTGCGAGAGCTATGGCCTGCTTCTTGACGCTTGGAATCGTCACGCCGTATGCGTTTGCCATGGCCTCGGCATTGCTCGAGGTCTCGGCTAGCACGTCTGCCGCGGTGGCAACTGCCCCTACGGCGCCGGCGACCTCCGCGGCGCCGCCCAGGTTGCGCGCGAGATCGTTATCACTGTTCTTGAGCAGGCGGCCGGCAGCTTGCGTGGCGAGCACGCCGGCGACCTCCGCGGAGCGGTCTTTGTTGGTTTGGGCTACCGCAAGCCTGCTCTGCAGCTCCTTCCACTGTTTGCCCTGCATTCCAAAGCGCGGCGCAAGAGCGCAATAGCAAAAGACGACGAGTTCGATTACGGTGAGTGCGATGGCGGTATATATGCCCGCGGGTTGGAATTCCTTTTGGTGGAACGCGATATCGTTGATCATTTGGAGCGGCAGCATGAGCAGACATGCTACGAACGACATGACGAGTGCGGTCGCTGCGATCTTGGGGTACGCACAGTACCGCTGAATGCGTTTCTTTTCACGTTCGGTGAGCTGATGCATGGGGGCCTCGACTCTCATCGTTTTTCGGGGGCGATGCGCACGCGCTCTTGAGTATAGATGAGTGGGGGAGCTGCTGCGGGGCGGCCCTACTTGCTGTTCGTGGACACCGTTCAC
>ERZ773165.1944-NODE-1944-length-11162-cov-3.229855_pt1 | contig 11162 bp, 12 predicted proteins | sample MGYA00581003_ERZ773165 | MGnify/ENA primary metagenome ERZ773165 (study PRJEB29015, sample SAMEA2737817) | human gut metagenome | biome: human gut; feature: human-associated habitat; material: faeces | place: China | collected 2012 ... | reverse complement strand
CGCCTTTTTCGTTTTCGTTTTAACCACTGAATCACATCCTTTGCATACGTTTTGGGCAGCAAAAAAGCACCTCCGCAGAGATGCTTTCTTAATACTGCTTGAAATTGTTCAGATTAGATTGCTCGGGATAAAGCAGTTATCCGCGTCGATTGGAATCGGCTCCTCACACATACAGATGATACCGCCATTTCCACGCTTCAAGGATGCCTTGTCGATTACACTGTACTTTTTGACCTCCCGGCGGTCGGGCGCAGCACTCTTTTTGATTTCGAGCGGATGAATGACATTGTTTTCCTCAACAAACACGTCGATCTCTTTTGCATTGGAATCCCGAAAATAGGTCAGATTCACCTTGGACTTCGCGTAGGCGTAGTTCTTGACCAGCTCCATTACAACATAGTTCTCGTAGTAATGCCCGCTTGCAGCGCCGCTGCGCAGTGTATCCGGCGTCAGCCACATGGATAGATACGCGCATAGCCCGGTATCGCAGAAGTACAGCTTCGGCGTTTTGCTGAGACGCTTGAGTTCATTGTTGGAATACGGCGCAAGCAGATAGACGATACGCAATCCTACAAGTACGTTCAGCCACTCCTTCGCCGTACTCGGAGCAATGTCGGCCGACTCAGCCAATGTGGAATAATTGACCTGCTCCGACACGAGCGAGGCGCATCCAACAAGGAACTTGCGAAAACGCACAGCATCGGTGATGCCGCCGGCTTCGGTTGCATCACGCATCAGGTAGGTATCGATGTAGGAGTTGAAATACTCCTGTCTGAGTTCATCATCCACGCCCTGCACCTGCGGCATACCGCCCTCCCAAATGTGCTGGAATACCTGAATTACATCGTTCTTCGGAACTTTCTGCTGCCTTGCCTGCAGCGTGGCAAGCGAAAAATCCAGATCCGTATCGAATACAAACCCTGCTTTTTCTCTTGCGGATAAGCTGTATAGCTCCAGAATGCCAATTCTTCCGGCAAGGGTTTCCTGCACTTTTTTCATCATATTGTACTGCTGAGAACCAGTCAGCCAGATAAGGCCCTTTTCATCACTCTCGTCGCAAATGATCTTGATTTGCTCAAACAGCTCCGGTGCTTTCTGCACCTCATCAATAAGGACCGGCGGCTTATAGGTCTGAAAGAACAGCACGGGGTCAGACTGTGCGAGCTCTCTTGCCATTGTATTGTCCATCGTGACATAGGTTCTGCTGCTTTCTGCAAGGTGCTTTAACATCGTCGTTTTACCGACCTGCCTCGCACCTGTAACAAGGATGACCTTGAAAAAATCATTGAGCTTTAAGAACTTACGCTCAAGCTCTCGTGTAATATATTCCATAACGCGCCTCCGTATTTTTTAGGATAATCTATGGTCTATCATATTTTATCATAATTTTCTCATTCATCAAGAGAATATACGCATGATGGCTTTTAACTTTTCTGTAAATGCTCAAAAATCCAAACGGTTCATTCATATGCAAAGTCCTCTACGCAAATCCGTAAAGACTTCGGACGCGGCGCTGGAACAGTCCGCCTTTGCAGCACGCAGTCCATCTCGCATCATGGCGTTAAATTCAGCATCCGTCATTTCGGCACGGACAAGTGGCTCTGAAATGTCGTGTTGTTTCTCAACCCCATCCGTCAAATCCCTCATGGTTTTCTCTGCACGAGCCGTGACATTTGCAGTTCTCATATCCAAAACGAATCGCCCCCTATTTGTCTCCAGCATATATGAACACGCCCAAAAATGCAATCAGTTTTGCAGCTTTGGAAGCAACATCTTTTTAGACTCATCTTTGCGTACACAATACGTCTTTTATGCGTACAGCAGCCATCTTCAGATCTGACGGCTACAGCTTGTACGTATTCTGTGCGGCAGTTATACGCACAAAAATTAGAGGTGACTACTATGAAAACCCGCGTACAGATTTATTCGCACGAAGCCAGCGGCATCCTGCGGGATATTTCCACCTATGGTGTCCTGACACAGAAACAGATTTTAGGTCTGTATCCACAGAAGGATGCGCAGATCAAAAATCTGCTGGCCTATCTCTGCAAGCAAAAGCGACTGTTCCTTGTGGACAGCTTCTATTCCCTGATGCCGGAGCTGCCAAAAGACCGCGACCGTGGTTTGGAAGCGGCGGTGACCGTCCTGGCAGATTTCATGGAGCAGGTCGAGTACCATGCTGCGGGAGAATATCCCGTGAAGATCATCTTCCTTGCCGGCGGCGAGGTCTATGAAATTCTCTACGCCGAACCGGGCAAAGAAGCCATTTTGAACCTGCTACTTGCTCGTCCGGAACAGGAACCACCCGTGCGGCTGGTCATTCTGGAAGACGCTGCGCAGGTTGATCTGCTTGCCATTCCAAATGTGCGCGCATACTGCCTGCTGGATGGTGATGGAAGTGTTCAATATCTTCAAGAACTCATGTAAAAGGACGGATGCAAAGTCTGCATCCGTTCAGAAAATAAACTATATAAATTACATTTCAGTCGTTGCTATATACTGTTGCCACCAGCCTTCTGTGAGAAGCGAGCAGCGCAGATTTCATTTGCTGATCTGTGATCTCGCCCCTTGCCCAACAAGCAGAGAGCGTTTTGGCATAGTCAGAAACCGGAACGCCTTCAATCGCATTGATCGCGTCGGCAGCCTTGACCGCAGCAATTCGGCGGTTTTGTATTTGATCCATAACAACCGCTCCTTTCACACATCGTATTTTCTCAGTTCAGTATAGCCTAGATTCTAAATAAAATCAATTTTCATTTTTTGAAGCTCTATTTCACACTATGGAGGTTATCTATGAACCGTACACTTTTATCCAAGCGGATATCCTCGCTGCTGGCAGAGGTCTCGCGGCTGAGCAATGCGCTGTGTGCCATGAGCACAATGGACTTGCAGCGGTATCCGGAAAACTATGAGCTGCTTTCCACTGACGCGGCGCTCCGCGCAGAGCAGATTGCCTGCCGGATGCGGCATCTGGTCTATGGCTTTACCACCGTGCAGAAGCATGAATACCTGACCTCCGCTGCAAATGTCCTCGGCATCACGATCACTGCGCAGCCGGGGCTGGTGGAAATTACGCTGCCGGGTCTGCTTCCTAAGAAAAAGCAGCGCAGCGCCGAATATCTGACCGACCCGCTGGAGCAGGCGCTCGGACAGTTTGTTAAAGATCATCCTCTTTCCCATTTTGAGTCGTGCATCATCTGCTTCTGCCATATCTATGCGGTATCTGGCGGACGCGGCCGCATCCGGGACTATGACAATCTGGAAATGAAGCAGATTTTGGACGTTGTCTGCGCCTATCTTATGATGGATGACAATGGGCTTTTGTGCAACGTCTATAACACCACGGAGTTAGGCGAGGAAGATGTCACAAAGCTCTTTGTAATGGATCAAGATATGTTTCCGGGCTGGCTGGAAGAGCATCAAAATGCGCTGGAAACCATGTCGGATTTTTAAGCATTTTTCGTCCTTCTTTTTCAGATACCGCCGCGCATGGTGTTTTCCCTTGAAACATCAGGCGTTTTCGCTTGACCGACAGCGCAGAAATTACCGAAGTTAAGAGCCGATACGGTAAAAGAGGTCACTTTTATGAATCCGACGCAACTTCCCACTGATGGCACGCTTCCGCTTCTTGTGCTGCAGATCATTGCCGTCTCCGGCGAGTTCCCGGCTGCTTTTTCCGGCCACTTTCCGGGCGGCTGCAGCTATATCGAAAGCGTGATCGGCAAGCTCAAAAAGGACGGGCTGCTCCGTTCGTATACCAAGAACGGTTTGCGTGGACTCAGGCTGACCGCAAGCGCCAAACGGCTGCTGCTTCAAAAATATCCATTTGACCTTGCGCCCTATCTTACAGGCACGTCCGAAACAAACTCTTTGAAGTCAGAACCAGAGCGCCGGCTGCGGCTGCACCGGATGGCAGAGACGCTTTTGATCCTGCACAACGCGCAAATCCCGTCGCTGCCGTGGGAAAAGCCATCTATTCAAGACTGGCGCTCAAATCCCACTGTATTTCCGGTCTACTATTCCTCCCGCGAGTTCAAAGCTCTCGGCAGTCTTTGCCCCAAAATCCGCAATTCCCGCATGACGGGCGTGCTGTTCACAAAACAAGCCATCTTTCCAATCTACAACATGGCTTCGACCTTTCCAAGATGGGCGTACAATGCCGAGATCCGGCTCAAGGCTGTCTTACAGACAGAATTTCGCCGTAATACACAGTTCGCGATCGGCGGCATTGTGTTCGGCAGCTCACCTATGCAGATACCTGCAATCCTGAATGACATGACGCAGAACCATTTCCTTTTGGATGGCAGTTATCCGCATTTCTATTTTCTGACGCTCGACCACGTTGGTGAGGTTGGTGCAATCCAATTATGTCAACCAGATATGCAGGAGCAGTTGAACGAAATCCTTTCCGAAAACCTCCTGCCACTGTCCTCCGCAATGCCAATCGAACATGACGCTCTGGAGCAGGACGGGTCGCCCGTCCTGTTTTCGTATCTCTGCGACTTGCCAAGGCTGCACCGGTTTCGCTGTGCGCTGACGCTGCGGAACCAGACTGGCAGCATCCTCTGCTTTGACTATCAGGCAGAAGCGCTGCGGGAGGTGTTTGGCGCACAGGTCAATATCACAAGCATCGACTTTGACGCTTATGAAAGGATGATGCTCCATCAATAAGAAACAGAAGATCACGCTGGCCTGTTTTCTGCCTGTCGCACTGGCCGCGCTTTTCTATGCGGGCGGCTATCTTGCGCAGTTCATCTACAACTATCAGGCATGGACAGCCGAAGGCGGCACGCCGTACAGCGGTACCTCGCCGCCGCTGCCGGACGCCGCATTCGACGTCTGCCTGCGGTTCGTATTCCGCTTTCCATACGGTCTGTACGGCATGGGCATCTTTCTGGCGGCAATCGTACTTCTTGTCGTGGCGATCATGCACATGGGCGCCGGCGGCGACGGGCAGTACGACAAGACCAGAAACCTGACATATTCCCACAAGGGAACCTACGGAACCGCCGGTTTTCTCAATCCAAAAGAAGCCGGGCAGGTACTCGACTTTGTACCGGACCTGCGCAAGCACCACGGCACGATTCTCGGCGAAGTGGATGGCCGTGTGGTCTGTATCCCGGAGAAGACGCGCTTCAATGGCAATCTCGCGATCTACGGCGCGAGCGGCTCGAAAAAGACATGCGCGTTCTGCGTCAACATGATTCTTCAATGCGCGGCGCGGAAAAGCTCGCTGGTTATCTGTGATCCGAAGTCGGAATTGTACGAAAAAACCAGCGCGTATCTGCGCGATCAGGGCTATACCGTGCGCGTGTTCAACTTGGTCACGCCTGCGTCGTCAGATTCGTGGAACTGCCTGTCCGAGATCGACGGGCAGGAGCTGATGGCGCAGCTTTTCTGCGACGTTATCATCCGCAACACAGGCAGCGACCGGGGCGACCACTTCTGGGACAGCGCCGAAATGAATCTTCTCAAAGCACTTGTGCTGTTTGTCGAGCGCAGCTATCCACCGGAGCGTCGGAACATTGGCGAGGCGTATCAGCTGCTTGTAAGCTGCTCGGAAAAGGAGCTGAACGAACTGTTTGACGCGCTCCCGCTGGGGCATCCGGCCAGAGCGCCGTACAGCATCTTCCGCCAATCGTCGGAGAGCGTGCGCGGCGGCGTCATTATCGGTCTCGGCTCCCGGCTGCAGGTGTTCCAGAACGCAGATATTCGCGCCATCACCAGCCATGATGAGATCGATCTGGAGCTGCCGGGCAAGCAGCCGTGCGCTTATTACTGCATCACGAGCGATCAGGACAGTACCTTTGATTTCCTGTCCTCGCTGTTTCTGTCGTTCATTTTTATCAAACTCGTCCGCTACGCCGACCAGAACTGTCCAGGCGGCTGTCTGCCGGTTCCTGTTCATGTGCTCGGCGAGGAGCTTTGCGCCTGCGGCGTTATCCCCGATCTCAGCCGAAAAATCTCCGTGATCCGTTCCCGGAACATCAGTATGTCCTGCGTGTTTCAGAATCTCGCCGGTCTGCAAAATCGCTATCCCAACAACCAATGGCAGGAAATTCTCGGCAACTGCGACGTGCAGTTGTTCCTTGGCTGTACGGATGCACTAACGGCAGAGTTTATTTCCTCACGCTCCGGCGAAGCGAGCGTTGCTGTGACCAGTCAGGCCAAACAGCTTGGTACATGGCGCATTTCCAACTACACCCCGGAATACCGCGAAACGAGCGGTGTCGGCCGCAGGCGGCTGCTCACGATGGACGAGGTTTTACGACTGGACGTGGATAAGGCGCTTGTTATCATCCGCGGGCGAAACATTCTGGAGGTCGATAAGTTTGACTACTCCAAGCACTACGAGGCGAAGAAACTGCGTCTGGACAAAGCGGCGGCACACATCCCGCGCTGGAAAAGCGAAGCGTCTCCAACACCTGCCGCCCCTGTTCCGCGCACTACCCCAGCGCCCCAAAAGGATACTCCTGCAAAAAAGCAGAAGATCATAACCACCAGCAAGGAATCCATTTTATCCAAACCAAAAAAGGAGGAATGACCCATGCCCAGAAAAAAGGAATTGCCTGTTCCGGACAGCGGCGAACAGGACGACCTGCTTTCTACTGAACCGCAGGAGTCTCCCGATGCGCCGCTCACCGAGCCGCAGGAGGAGCCCATCCCCACAGAAAGCCCACCCGATGAGGGCGCGCCGGAGGATGATGCGCCGTCCGAAGAATACACGGAATTTCTTCAGGCGCTGAACGAATCTCCCGCGCAGGAAGAACCGCAGCCTGCTCCGTCTGACGAAACGGAATCGCCGCCGGCGGATGAGAAACCGGCGCTGACCATCTCCGCAGAAGAACCGTCCGGTGAAGCCGCACCCTCGGAATCTCCATCCGTGCCGCGCAATGACGCAGTTCTGACGATCACGGCCAGAACGCGCATCAAAAGCGAAGCCGAAGCCACCGACGAACTCTGGCATGAGATCCGCAACGCCTATCGGACGCGGCGGATCTTGACCGGCACGCTGGACGGCATTGAGCAGACCGCAGGCGGCAAAACGCTGGCGACGGTCAGCTTCCACGGCTTCCGCATCGCTATCCCGATCCGTGAGATGCTTGTGCTGGAGGAACGGATGCCGTCCGGCAGAGCATATGCCGACTACATGAACCGGCTGAACCGTATCCTCGGCACGATGCTCGGCGCGGAGATTGATTTCATCGTCAAGGGCATTGACTCGACCACACACAGCGCTGTTGCCAGCCGCCGGGAAGCCATGCTCCGCAAACGGCAGACATTCTATCTCGGCAAAGATGTTTCCGGAAACCCCTACATCTATCCCGGCCGTCTGGTCGAGGCGCGCGTGATCGCCGTCGCGGAGAAGGTGCTGCGCGTCGAAGCCTTTGGCATTGAATGTGCCATCTTTGCGCGTGACCTCTCCTGGCAGTGGGTGTCCGACGTCCGCGACCTTTACAGTGTCGGCGACCGGGTTCTGGTTCGTGTACAGGAGATCCGCGGCGAAGACGCTGAACATCTTTCCATTCGCGCCGACATCCGCAGCACGTTTTCCGAAACGAGCGTGGATAATCTCAAAAAGTGTCAGGTACAGAGCAAGTACGCCGGCAAGGTCACAGATCTTCGCGGCGGCGTTGTGTATATCCGCCTGAACAACGGCGTCAACGCCATCGCGCACACCTGCTACGATTCCAGGATGCCCGGCAAGAAGGACGACGTCAGCTTTGCGGTCACACGGCTGGATGAAGAACACGGCATTGCCGTCGGCATTATCACGCGGATCATCAAGCGGAACCTGTAATCTGGCAGCGTTCTGCCTATGAACAATTTCATGTTTCTTGCAGCGTCCACATTGGAACCGCTGCTGCGCCGTCTGAGGGTGCCTCCCTGACGGTACTAAACTGCAAAAGGAGTTTTCTCTATGAAAGCCAAAGAAGAATACATTGACGCCCCTCGTGAAACACGCTCCAAGGACATCACCGTCTATGCGATTATTTTCCTCGTTCTGCTGGTCGGTGCGGGCATTTTCCTCGCTCTCGGCGCTGAAAAACGCCGCGCGGGAAACGCCCTGCCGCTTGCGGAACATGCCTTTTTTCTCCGGCGCAAAGCGGTCGAGCGAGGCAAGCGCCGTGCGGTACGCACGCGACGCTTCCTGCGCGCTCATCAGCGCCTTGTCGTCGGGCTTGGCAAAGCCTGATTTCAGTGCCTCTTCGCTTCCGTCGATACTTGAGATCTCCACGCACTCCATGTCCTGCATGGCCTTGAGCAGCGCCTCGCGCTCGCTCTCCATGCCGAGGAGGCGGAGATGCTTCATTGCTACGATTGCCATTTGTCGTTCACAACCTCTTCCGCGATCCACTGCGCCGCACGCTCAAGGTTTGCGCGCGCCGCGCTCTGCATCTTTTCGCATTCCGTGCGCGCCTTGGCGAGGATCTTTTCCGTCTCCTCACCGGCGCGCTGCTCGGCCTCCGCCATCAGCTGCCGCGACTCCACGTCGGCGTTGCGGCAGCTGTCCTCGATCTCTCGGGCAGCGGCGCGCTGCTCAACGGCGATGCCGCCGATGCCGCCGCCCATGCGCTTCGTCATGCCGCGCATGAGAAGGCTGAACAGCGCATACATGATGATGACCGGCAGCAGCCATGTGACGACAAAGGTCACGATGGGGCTGGCCTGCTCGACGATCTCGGTGTTGTATTCCACGCCCTGCGCGTCGAGCCGGTCTTTCAGATCGTCATTCGAAACGTTGGGGATATAGCCGGTGTAGTACAGCCGCTGCTGCGACGACGGCTTCTTGGCCTCGTCGCGCGTCAGGATGACCATGCGGTCGGACTGGAACTCCAGCTCGGCGATCTCGTCCTTGTCGAGATACGTCTGGAACTCGTTATAGGTGATCTCCGACAGATACGCGTTGGCAATGGTCGTATAGAGCGAATTGATAAGCAGCGTCGCGATCAGCGCCGCGACCATCAGGAATATGATCCGTCTGCCCTGCCGTCCATCGTCGCCGTTCTGCGGCTTATTGTCCTGCGGTTTTTTGTTTTTGGGGTCGTTATTCAAGAAACGCACCTTCCTTCTGTGAAAACGTGGGAAGTTTTAGTAGGGAATTTTCTGTTACAAATCTTATCACACTCGCCTCGCATTTACAAGGAAGAACCTGCACCGGCAGGTAAATTTTCTGTGAATTGTGAGATTGGGATTGAGGTTTCCGAAAGAAGCTGTTATACTATATTGTGAATTTTTATGACAAGCTGGAGAAACTATGGAACAGAAAAAATGGAACCGGAACGACCGCCGCCCGTCTGCCCGCCGTGCGCAGGAGCCTGCGGAGGCCGCCGAAAATATGCTGGAGGGCCGCAACGCCGTACAGGAGGCGCTTGCCGCAGGCCGTCCCATCGACAAGCTTTACATCGCCGCCGGAGAAACCGACCGCGCCCTTGCACGGCTGGCCTCCATGGCAAGGGAAGCAGGAGCCGCCGTCGTGGAAACCGACCGGCGCAAGCTCGACCAGCTTTCGGCCACGGGCGCGCATCAGGGCGTCATTGCCATGGTCGCGGCGCACGCCTATGCAACGGTCGATGAAATTCTCGAAAACGCGAAAAGCCGGGGCGAAGCCCCGCTGATCGTCATCTGCGACGAGCTTTCCGACCCGCACAATCTGGGCGCGATTATCCGCAGCGCCGAGTGCGTGGGCGCGCACGGTGTGATTGTGCCGGAACGCCGCGCAGTCGGGCTGACCCCGGCAGCAGTCAAGGCATCCGCGGGCGCGATTGAGCACATCAAGGTTGCGCGCGTTGTGAACATGACCCGTGTGATTGAAATGCTCAAGGCGCGCAACATCTGGACATACGCGCTGACGATGGACGGCACGGATTACGAGAAGGTCAACTTCAAGGGCGGCGTGGCGCTGGTTGTCGGCAGCGAGGGCGAGGGCATCACGGTGCTCGAGACTGCGGACGGCGCAGTGTTCCACGCGATAGACATGGGTCCGTTGTTCATCAATGCCTTCATCCGCAGCTATGCGCCGGTTGAAGAGGGATAAATAAAAAGCCGAACATTATATAAAAAAAGTGCAGCCCGGTTATCCCGCAGCTGCACTTTTAGCTTTTTATTTAATGCACGACCGCATCGTCAGCGGTAAAGCCGCCGAGCGAATTTTCTTTCACCTGGATACACACAAAAGTTATCCCGGAGTCCGCCGCGGCAGAAAACTGTCTTTTGGCTTTCGGCGCAACTCCCAGCCCGTCGTCCTCGGCGAGAGCCACTTTCTCGCCGTCGATAACGGCTTTGCCCTTGCCGGAAATAACGCTGTATATCTCTTCATTGCTCTTGTGCGAATGGACGAACGGAACGCCTGCGCCGCCATCGGTCTGCTGGTCGTTTATTGCTTCAAAGACGTCGCCTCAAGCGGAACCTACGGCATACCGGAGATTCTGTCGGTGCTGCTGATAATTGTACTGCATAAATGGAAGAAGAACACGCTGCTGAGCATCGGCGGCGGCACGGCGCTCTATATGCTGCTTGTGCAGACGGTGTTCAAATAATCAGGTGCGCCACTGATATTTTTGAAGATCGACTCTGCCGGATTCATCAAATTCCACGCCCTCCTCTTCGAGGAGGGTCTTTTGCATATCCTCACCGCCGAACGCGAACGCGGAGGAAGTCTCGCCCAGGCGGTTTACTACCCTGTGGCACGGGATAACGCCCGGCTCAGGGTTGACATGCAGAGCATAGCCGACGACGCGCGACCAGCGCGGATTGCCGGCGAGAGTCGCTATCTGCCCGTAAGTCGCAACGCAGCCGCGCGGGATTTTTCGTACAACATCGTATATCAATTCGAATGTGGTTTTCATCTCAATCACCCGAAATTATTTTAACTTATTCTACGGCTGAAATGCAATAAAAAAAAAGACGATGACAGCAAAAGCTGTTACCGCCTCTGAAAAGAAAACAGCCTTCCTATTGGAAAGCTGAATTCACAAATGTCGGCGTCGACTTATCTTCCCGGGAGGCTGCCCTCCGAGTATTGTCAGCACGAATGAGCTTAACTACCGTGTTCGGAATGGGAACGGGTGGACCCTCATCGTTATAGGCACCGACTCTATCTTTAACGCTTTTAACGTTAAATCCATATATATTCTACATCGCTTTCGCGCTGTTTTCTT
>ERZ773165.1943-NODE-1943-length-11164-cov-37.754163_pt1 | contig 11164 bp, 10 predicted proteins | sample MGYA00581003_ERZ773165 | MGnify/ENA primary metagenome ERZ773165 (study PRJEB29015, sample SAMEA2737817) | human gut metagenome | biome: human gut; feature: human-associated habitat; material: faeces | place: China | collected 2012 ... | reverse complement strand
GCTGGTTTCTTAGAAAATATTTGGAGAAGGCGAATTAAAGCCACATTTTTGTAGCAATAAATCCCAACACTCCTCTCAACGATGTGTACTAAGATGGGGCTTTACTTTTTATTTGGATATATGAGCTACGGAAAACAACCGATATATATATATGAACAATTAGCCTTACTACAAAATAGGAGTTTGATAATTGAAACTGTTGCACGTAGCGAGTCACTACAAAATCTTTTATGGTTGAATATCAGCGAATTAAGTGTAATAAAGAATGTAACTGCCAACTATTTAGAAACGAGTTATATTCTTTTCTTTCACAACTTTGCAATATACAAAGAACGCTTTGATTACAGGTACAAAGATAAATCTAATTTTTAAAAAACATACAAGTTTGTTTCCTTTTTGCAGTTTTTTAAGAATTGAAATAGCATATTGTTTCTTTGTTGTTTTGCCCCTTTAAATAGTGAAGCATATTCATTTGTTTGCTAAAATATCATAACTTTTAGTAGCAAACTTATGAAAATTGGAATAAAATGTGTACCTTTGCATATCGAAATACATTAAATATGGCAAATCGTGAATTGAACAGACTGAAAGTTGTGCTGGCAGAGAAAAAACGGACTAATCGTTGGTTGGCAGAACAACTTGGAAAAGACCAAACTACCATATCAAAATGGTGTACCAATTCAAGTCAGCCAGACTTGGCAAGTCTGATGATGACTGCAAAAGTGTTAAATGTTGAACTGACCGACTTAGTGCGGTTCGAAGAATTTAAAAATGATGGAACAGAATAAGAAAGAATTGCTCTTTGAGCAGATAAATAAAATTAATGAGGTTATTTCAACCCTCTCGGAAAACTTCTCACAAGAAGATGTCGCTTATGAAATGAACTTTTTGTCGGTGGTGAGAGATAATTTAAAAGATTGGGCTGAAAAATAACAATGGTAAAGAAAAAACAATATACATTTATTGATTTATTTGCAGGCTGCGGTGGTTTGTCTGAAGGTTTTATGGAGTCTGGACATTTTAGGGGATTAGCTCACGTAGAATGGGAACTTCCTATGGTGCAGACTCTAAGGAATCGTCTTGTCAAAAAATGGAATGAAACTTTGGAGCAAGCACAAAAGAGAGTTGTTTTTTTTGACATTCAAAGGACGGATGAATTACTTTATGGAAATTGGTCACAAGAATCCATAAAACTATATGCAAAGAATAATTCAGAGGAAGCCCAAAAGGGGCTGAAATTTATGCTTAATGGAGAAACTGTCGATTTAATAATAGGTGGTCCTCCTTGCCAAGCATATTCTATCCATGGGCGAGCAACAGACAAAAATTCCATGCAAGATGACTATAGAAATTATTTGTTTGAAAGTTTTGTCAAGGTTGTGGATGAAATTAAACCGAAAGCATTTATTTTTGAGAATGTCACAGGGATGTTAAGTGCAAGACCAGGGGGAAAGCCTGTTGTTGAGCGTATTTACCAAGCGGTTACTGATATTGGATATACAATTTTAAGTCCGAACAAATTCAAAGAGGCAGTTTATAATGCATATGATTTCTCGGTGCCGCAAAACAGAGAAAGGGTTATATTGTGTGGAGTGAAAAATGATTCTGGTTTCTCTATAGAAAGTTTCTATAATGCACTATCAAATAATAAAGATTCAAAGCATTATACGGTAAGAGACGCTATAGGGAATCTACCACCTATTTTCCCTATGAATAAAATTGAAAAGATTAAAGGGAAAAATGTTTCACATTATGCCACAGACGAATTAGACAAATTCCATATGCCACGACATTGTAGCTCTCGGGATATTAATGTCTTTAGAGAATGGATTGCAAATGGCATGAATAAATGTTCTCAAAAAGAAGCCATAGACTTCTATGAGAAAGTTACAGGGAAAAAAACCTTGTATAGGAAATATAGAAATTTGGAATGGGATAAACCTTCTCCAACAGTGGTAGCTCATTTGCAAAAAGATGGATTTATGTTTATCCACCCAGATATTGAGCAAGCAAGATTTATAACAATACGAGAGGCTGCATTGCTAATGTCTTTCCCAAAAGACTTTGAGTTCATAGGGAATAAGGCATATTGCTATAAGATGATAGGTAATGCTGTGCCTGTCAATTTTGCAAAAGCAATAGCAGAATCAATATATAAGATAATTAGTCAATAATGGCAAATATATTAATAGCATGTGAAGAAAGCCAAGCAATATGTAAAGCTTTCAGAGAAAAAGGACACAATGCATATAGTTGTGACATTTTGGAATGTAGCGGAGGACATCCTGAATGGCATTTTATGCAAGATGTTTTACAGGTGATTCCAAATAATGGTGGTAAATTAGAAAATGGAGAAGAATATTTTCTGCCAGATGGTGAAGAGTGGGACTTAATGATTGCCCATCCACCATGTACATATTTATCTGTAAGTGGTGCTCGATGGCTATATCATCCAGACGATGCTGGTTTGCCTATAGAACAAAGAAGAGAACATCCACATCATTTAGGCAGAAGAAAGATGAAGGCTGAAGCTGAAGAGTTCTTTATGCAATTTACAAAAACGAATATAAAACGTTGGGCTATAGAAAACCCTGTAGGTTGCATGAATACGGTTTATCGTAAACCAGACCAAATTGTTCAACCTTTTTGGTTTGGAGATTCCGCTTCAAAGAAAACCTGTCTATGGTTACACAATCTTCCTCCATTGGTGCCAACAGACATGGTTGATCCTGGTGAACGAGTAGTCCTGTCAAGTGGGCGCTCCTTACCCAAGTGGTACTCAGATTCTTTCAACACTAAAATTTCGACAGAAGAAAGAAGAAGACTTAGAAGTAAAACATTCCCAGGTTTTGCAAAAGCTGTGGCAGAGCAATGGGGCAAAATATTGTGATTATGGCTACAAATTCTTTAAAAATACAACGTTTTAGAGCTAATGATTTAGTTGATAACGGTGGAAAACAATTTGAATTAGGAAGAAGTTGGTGTGACGATTTTTTTGAATTTAACAGAGATGACACAGAAGTCGTTATAAATCTAACATTCAAGTCCTTATGCAACGAGTATGAGAAATATACTAATAAAAATATAGAGTTGAAGCTTTCTGAAGTTTCAACTCGTGGGGATAGAAAGGCTTATGTTAATGGGGAGAATGGAAGATCTCAAATTAAAGATTTCTTTATTAAAGATTTGCAGCTTACTGTAGAAAATAACAGCGAAGATTATTTCGGTGTATATAAATCTAACTTGGGAGAATATTATTTATATTTTATTCCAAGACCTTTATATGAGAACTTTATAAAAATGTTTACTTCCCTTGCCCCAAATGTATCCGTACAGGCAAGCACAGACAAATCAAATAGTCAAAAAGGTGTTTTACAACAAATCTTTTATGGTGCTCCTGGTACAGGAAAATCACATACAATAAAAGAAGAAACAAAGGAAGAAGATGTTATTCGCATAACTTTCCATCCAGATACTGATTATTCTTCTTTTGTTGGTGCCTATAAGCCCACCACAGCTTTGTTGCCGATTTGTGATGAGCTTGGTCAACCTATGAAAATTGGTTCTACGGTATTACATAAGGAACAAATCGTCTATGAGTTTGTGGCACAATCATTCCTGCAAGCATACGTCAATGCTTGGAAGAAATACGACAAGGACGATAAACAGTACCTTGTTATAGAAGAAATCAACAGAGGTAACTGCGCTCAAATCTTTGGTGACTTGTTCCAGCTTCTCGACCGTAATGATTATGGATTTTCTGATTATCCAATAAAGGCTGATGCCGATATGAAGCGACAACTTCAAAAAGCATTCGCAGGATTGGCTATTGAGCAAAGTGACAAGATAAACGCTATATATGAAGGTAAGGATATTGTGTCACAAGTGTTGAATGGTGACATTCTGCTCTTGCCTAACAACCTTTATATATGGGCAACCATGAATACAAGCGACCAGAGCCTATTCCCGATAGACTCTGCCTTCAAGCGTCGTTGGGATTGGACTTACATGCCTATATCTAATGCAGAGAAGCATTGGGTGATAGGGGTTGATGGAAATAACTATGATTGGTGGCAGTTCCTTGAAAAGATAAATGAGAAGATTGGCTCTACAACCAATTCAGAGGACAAGAAACTTGGCTACTTCTTCTGCAAAGCACAGAATGGAATTATATCAGCAAAGGCTTTTGTCGGTAAGGTAATCTTCTATCTTTGGAATGATGTTTTCAAGGACTATGAATTTGTAGATGCCATTTTCAATGATGTGGATGGAAGCAAGTTGTCTTTTGAAAAATTCTATACTTCTGAAGGACTGATGTCTGAAATCGTAGAGGGAAAAGTGGAGTTGTTCTTGAAAAATCTCAAAATAGAACCAATTAAAGCTATTGAAGATGAAAATGAAATAATAGAAGACGAAGACGGAAACACAGTCGAGTCAAGTAGCAGAAATCACGACAAGTTTACAGTGAACGATGGTGTGGAATGCGGAAAAAACAAGTTGGCTATAGAATGTATAAAAGAGTACATTAAATTAAATCCTGGTATTACAGCACAAGAAGTTTACAATACTTGGTCTTCTTTAGGTAATATTGTTCCTCATTTCATAGAATCAAAGGAACAATATGATGCACGAACTGATAACAGCAAACGTTCGGATGCTATCGAATGTTCTGGAAGTCTTCTTTATATTGCTCATAATGGATATGGTAGCAATGGTAAAGCAGATACCCTAATGAACTTGGTTAATGAAAAGGGATGGGGAATAACAATTAAGAAAATAGTTAAATAATGCGCATACTAATAGAAGAATATCAATACAACGTAGCAGACATCAAAGACATTCTTCATGGCATTGATGCTTTGGAGAATGTCGAAGGTAAAGTATCAGTCCATTATGTAGGGTATTTCTACAATACTCTACTGAAGGACTGTGTGTTTATTCTTCCCAAGGTATTGCTCAAAGATGTGAATGGCGAAGAGCTTGTGTTTGGGAAATACACCCCAGAAACCATTATCAACTTGGACGAAAATAATCCACTTGATGCAATAGAGAAAAACTTTATCTATAAGTTTGCCGTGTGGATTTATCGCGCCATTGTCGTTTACAAGAACGACAAGCGAAATGACACTAGTATTGTATATCATTCGCAAATTGCACAAGTGGGTAATGGTCAACGCAGACTGAGCAATACTTACCTTGATATTCTTCTGTCGTTGTTGCAGTTTAACCGTGACAACCAAAGTTTCTTTTTCTTCATTGTAAAGAACTTGCATAGTGGTTTGAATAAAATCAATTGGACTCGTACTATTGGTACGCAAACAGCTATCGTGCAAGATGGGAGACCTATCTATTTGAGCCCTGTCAACAAGAAACGCCAAATCAACTTTGACGAAGAGTTGCTTGTTATATTCTTCTCTATTTTGAATTACATTGGGGATACTTATGGCTTCCCTATAGAAATATGTTGTCAGTTTCAGTTGATAACTGGAAAGCGATTCGAGACCTATTTGAATGGCTTTGGCAAAACACGTTTACGCCAAATCAAATACAAATATTTCTCTGACAAGGCTTTACAATTATGGCACTTGTGCTACGCATTCTTTGATGAAGCAAGGCAAGTATTCATAACGACTGAGCAGAAAGAGTATCTGTTGATCAAGAATTTCTATATTGTATTTGAGGCGATTATTGACGAGTTGATTGGCGACAATCCTTTGCCAGATGGAATGGAAAAGAAACAGGAAGATGGAAAGATTGTTGACCACCTCTTTACCGCCAAGAGTCTGATTGAGAATGAGAATAAGCGGACTTATTACATTGGTGACAGCAAGTACTATAAGATGGGGCATGAACTCGGTTCGGAATCCATCTATAAGCAATATACCTATGCAAGAAATGTAATACAATGGAATCTTGACATTTTCAATAGTGGAAAAACTACTGAGTCGGGCATTCGACTCCGTGATGATGTGACGGAAGGGTACAATATCATTCCGAACTTTTTTGTATCTGCAAAAATGGACGAAGGCTTTAATTACACAAATGATGGTATCGAAAAGACAGACCGTAAGAAGAACCGCCATAAGCAAGTGCAATTCAACAATCGCTTGTTTGACCGTGACACATTGTTACTGTTCCATTATGACGTGAACTTTCTCTTTGTCCTTTCGCTCTATGCCCGAAACAACGCAGGTCAAAAGGAACAATGGAAGCAAAAAATCCGTGAGCGTTTCCGCTCAGAAATACAAGAATGGCTACAAAAGGACTATGATTTTTATGTGATGAAAGCTCATCCTGATGTAAATGGAGAAGAGTACATTAAAAAGCATTTCAAAGAGCTGCTTGGCAAGGTTTATACTCCATTTACTGAAGACGGAGTATATTCTTTAGCATTAGATATAGAAAATGATAATAACAAAGCTGAGAATGAACGATTGCTGAATGAGTTAAAGAAATGTTTTTTCGTTGCAGATTGCAAACTTGGTGAACAACCAGACAAGGTTCTGCAAAAGCCTATCTCCGAAGGATACTCACCAGTAGCCGATGCAACAAAAGATGGTGTATTGATGGTGATGATGGAGAACTACGAAAGTAAGAAACAAAAGTTCCTGTCCACGGGAAAACTTGCTGTCGGCATCAAATATACAAGAGATGGCATAGAAATTGCAGAGAATTTGCAATCTATTGGATATGTGCTGTTCCATACTCGTAAAGATGTCGGTCAGCATCTCTTCCGTATAAAAAGCATTCAGCTCATAAAATCTGTAGAGGACTTACCTATTGGTATATATAAAAATGTCAGCACAACGGATATATATGCTATGATAGATATTGATGTGCCTAATGAAATGGATTCTTCAAACATACATTCCTCAAAGAAAGAGTATGCTCCTACTACAAGATATGACGCTCAGTATTCAAATAAATCTGATTTGTTTAATTTATAAAATTCGAGATTATGGCAAAAGATATAAATAAAAAGGAATTTACGGAAGAGACACAACTAAAATTGGAAATATTCCAAGAATGCTTTCGTGAATGGTATCCTGTATTCATTCATAATAAATATATAACAAACGTACTTATTTATGATATGTTTGCAGGAAGTGGTATGGATGCAAAGGGCAACTATGGCTCACCGCTAATCTTATTACAAGAAGCAAAAGGAGAAAACAAGCAACACTGCACTTTCTTGTCAAAACAAAATGCGCCACAAGTATATTTTGGATTTAATGAATTATTAACTCATAAAGAGGAAGAACTTGAATCCAATATATCTAATTATATGCAGAATTGTCAAAAGGGATGTTTCTTTAAATGTCCCTTTAATAGACATATTTTTTTCAAAAGTGCAGATTTCACGGCACTAATAAAAAGCACGAAGTTACTCCAAAATTTGGAAGATAAGAATAGTGCAAAATTTGTACTTTTGGACCAATATGGATTTAAGCAAATTGCTGATGATATATTTGTTAAGTTGATTAGCTTTCCAAAAACAGATTTCATATTTTTCATAGCCTCTTCTTTTATCAAAAGATTTAGTGAACTACCAGCTGTGACAAATTATTTTCATAAGGAAAAGATAAATTTTGATGAATCACAGCCAAAAGAATGCCATAGGGTTATCACTGAATATTTTAGAAGTCTTATCCCTGCAAATAAGGAATATTACCTTCACTCATATACTATTCAAAAGGGAAAGAACTATTATGGCTTGATATTTGGTACAAATCACACTTTAGGAATGGAAAAGTTTTTAAAGGTATGTTGGAAGCATGATAAACTTGCAGGAGAATCTAATTGTAACATTGAGAATGATTTTGAACCTGGAACTCTGTTCTTTGATCCTGCAAATACAAATAAAAAACAACGTGTTCTAGAAAAAATAAAAAAAGAAATTCTGTTAGGAAATATCACAAATAACAAAACGGGGTTAAAGTTTGCACTACAGAATGGTTGTGAGCCTTCCTTATATGTTACTGCAATATCTGAACTAATTTCTGATAAAAAAGTTGATATAGTAGGTAAATTCAATAAGCAGGCAACAAATATTCATAAAGTAGTTGAATATACAATTGTTTTAATAAGATGAGAGCAACTAAAATAGAATGGACAGAACGAACATGGAATCCTGTAACAGGGTGTACCAAACGTTCTAATGGATGTAAACACTGTTATGCTGAAGCTATGGCACGCAGGTTGTTTGCTATGGGTAATCATAAGTATCGGAATGGATTTAAAAATACGATTCATCCAGAGGCATTAGAAGAACCTTTAAAATGGCGTAAAGCCTCTGTTGTATTTGTATGCTCAATGGGCGACCTTTTTCATGAGGATGTTCCATTTGAGTTTGTTGACAATGTGATGGATGTAATAAGCAAAACACCACAGCATACCTATCAGCTTTTAACAAAGCGTGCTGAAAGAATGGCGGAATATTTTAGTTCACGATTGATACCTCAAAACGTATGGTTGGGTGTGACCGTTGAGGATACTTTAACGAAGTACAGAATTGATTTTTTACGAAACCTTTCTGCACAAGTAAAGTTTCTTTCTTGCGAACCATTATTGTGTGATTTGGGGGAACTTGATTTAGAAGGTGTTGATTGGATTATTGTAGGAGGCGAAAGTGGTCCAATAGCACGCCCAATGAAAGAAGAATGGGTGTTGAACATAAAACGACAAGCAGAACAAAAATCAATACCTTTTTTCTTCAAACAGTGGGGAACTTGGAGTAAAGAAGGAGTAAAAGGCAACAAGAAGAAGAATGGAAAACTCCTTCAAGGAGAAGTCATTCAACAAATGCCTAAAGTTGTACATGAGAATTTTCGTAATAAAGACCAAACTAAATTTTGGGAATGAATATAAATAATCTTATAGGCGAAGCAACCGCCTACGATAAGAAACTGCAACTCGAAGTCAAGCGACCTAAGAGCTGGCTAAAAAGTGTATCTGCCTTTGCCAATGGCGAAGGTGGAACATTGGTGTTTGGTATCAGTGATGATGACCAAGTGGTTGGACTTGCTGATGCAGAGACTGATGCCGAAAGAATAAGCGAAGAGATAAAGACAAAACTTGACCCTATACCAACCGTCAACCTCGAATTTAAGGAGGTGGATGGCAAGAAACTTGTGCTTCTTCACGTTTACAAAGGACAAGAGACACCTTATTACTATATAGGCGATAAGCAACGCTTGGCATTTGTTAGAGTTGGCAATGAGTCTGTTGTTGCTGACCGACTTCAGCTAAAGAATCTAGTAATGAGAGGTGCAGGTCGCTCCTTTGATGCTATTCCTTCACCATATAAATTTGAGGATATGGCTTTCTCAAAGCTCAAATCAGTACACTTCAAACGGTTGAACCAATCGTTTGATGATAGTGATTTCGTATCATGGGGCATTGTAGATAACGATGGCAAACTCACCAATGCTGGTGCTCTATTGGCTGACGACTCCCCTATACGCCATTCTCGCATATTTTGTACTCGTTGGAATGGTTTAGACATGACAAGCGGTTTGGGCGAAGCCTTAGATGATGCAGAACTAGAGGGAAGCGTTATCGGACAATTACAAGATGCGGTCGCATTTGTTCGGAACAATTCACATCGAAGATGGTGGAAAGAGGCTGATTATCGAGAGGAACTGCCCGATTATCCTGAACGTGCTGTAACGGAGGTGATATGCAACGCCATCATTCACAGAGACTACATGGAGCTTGGTAGCGAAATACACATTGATATGTATGATGACCGCATGGAGGTATATTCTCCAGGCGGTATGTTTGATGGGCGATTGATACAACAACTCAACCCAATGACAGTACCTTCAAAACGTCGTAACCCTTTGCTCGCAGATTTCTTTCATCGTCTGAAGCTAATGGAGCGTAGAGGTAGTGGTATGAAGAAGATAATAGGTGAATATAAGCGTTTTGAGAATTTGGAGAATTATCATGCTCCAGAGTTCAATTCCAATGCTTCTGAATTCCATGTTACCCTGTGGAACCTCAACTATGGTATGGATGTCATAAAAGACAATCCACATGTCGTAAAAGCAACCGAAGATGTCATAAAAGATGTCGTAAAAGAGACTGGAGATGTCGTAAAAGCCAAAGCTAATGTCACAAAAGAATTCGTAAAGGCTCAACGACAAATCTATAAATTGATTTCACAAACACCTCAAATCAATGCCACGCAAATGTCTGAGAACATGGGCATTTCCCTGCGCCAAGTACAGCGATACCTTAAACAACTTTCAGACCTTAATTTGATTGTCAGAGAAGGAGGTCGCAAAAATGGTATTTGGAAAATCTTGGATGAAGAATATGAAGGCTTCTTCAAAAGAATATAGCTACGAATTAGCAGGTAACTTCTCCTTTTTGATAAGAGTTGTTACCTGCTATTGTATTATAAGAAAGTCATGATGACATCAATTTCTATTTTCTAATATGCGTTTAATATCTTTAGATTCTTCCAAAAGTTTAGTGGCTACGCTGTCTTTGTAAGCAGCCATTTCAACCATTTCGTGGTGGCGACGAATAGAATCCTCGTAAGCAGCAACACGATTTCTTACGTTGGTGATTACATCTTCATCTCGTTGCACAGAGAAGTTCTTTTCAATGTAGCGAATATTCGGGTCATCAGATGGAAGAACCATTCGCAAAGCACGGTATTTCAAATCTGCTTCCTCCCAATTTTTATGTGCTTGCCATTGGGTGAGATTGCCCCAAATTGAAAGGACAAGTGATAGAACCAAGCCTACAATGAAAAGAAGAACATACTTAGAAGTTGGCTCAAAGCGATAGGTAACAACTTTCTTTTGAGGAGTATTGCTTATTGTGTCAAGTCGCTCTTGCAGGTCTTTTGATGCTGCGCCTTGCTCTTGCTTCAACTGCTTAACAGCATCAGACAAGAGTTTGCTACGCTGTTCATTTTTGATTGTTTCCTTCTTTGTAAGCTCGATATAGACACATATTGCGTCTCTTAATCTTGTCAACTTTTCAATAGTTTCCTCTTCTTTTGCAGATACGGAAAGGATGGATTCTTCAAGTTTGCTTGTGTCAACACTTATAGGAGCAGGAGTTCTTCCTATCTCTGCATTCTTAGGTGGAGCTGAAAGTTCATCGACTTTCTGCTCCAATCTCTCAACTGTGCCGTAGATGGCTTCCA
>ERZ773165.1937-NODE-1937-length-11183-cov-3.418045_pt1 | contig 11183 bp, 12 predicted proteins | sample MGYA00581003_ERZ773165 | MGnify/ENA primary metagenome ERZ773165 (study PRJEB29015, sample SAMEA2737817) | human gut metagenome | biome: human gut; feature: human-associated habitat; material: faeces | place: China | collected 2012 ... | reverse complement strand
TTTCAGCCTTCTCTGCATCTCTTAACAGCAATGCTTTTAATTCCTCAGGATTATCATTAAAGTCACTGGCTTGATAACCAAGAAAAATTCCATAAGAATCGATTTGAATCTCTGGGGTCAGTTTATCAGGTTTTGGCAAAATTAATGAATTAATCTGGTTAACCTGTTCCAGTTCAAAGCTGCTATCCAATGCGCTTCTTTGAATTACATTTGTTGAATATAATCCCTCGCCGTAATCACTTCTATCTTTGAGTTTTTCACACCCTTTAAGAGCATTACTAATTGCTAAATCCAATGTCGCTCCCAAGTTTGAAGCACCAATAATAAACTGCCAACCATCTCCGCATTTACGAATAAAAATGCTTCTTTCACTAATTGAATGAGTATTTCTAAAAAATTCAGCTTTAGTAAAGATCTTCGGTGCATTCTCACAGTGCTCTAGAAAAATATAAACTAATAACTCCCCTAACAAAGTTTGTGGGTCACACTCTCTTACAAACTTTCTCAGCTCAGTTGTTGCTTCAGCACTTAGTTCCTCGAGATCCACATCTTCACCAGTTCGATCTTTTCTTGAAAAAATATACCGTGCAAGATTTTTTCGTAGTAAACGAATTAATTGCTTATGAGAATAAATGCCATTTACTGGCAGCAAAGCAAAAACTCGCATGCCACTTTTGGATGGAAGTTTTACTTCTTTAACTTGGCTAAATGTAGCTTCAAAGATCCCTTTCTCATCCCTAATAGTTGACTCAATCACATCATTATTAATCGGTTCACTAGTAATAGTGGACTTTTTTTGTTGTGCTTCTTTAATCAATTTATTTAACAAATTTACACAAAAGTATGGAATCTCATTAGCTTCTAGTTGAGCCGCATCTTTATTAACTACCTGAAGTTGTACAGCAATTGCTTCCTTATCGCTAGTCGAGAAGCTGCCAATATATTTTCGAAACGATTCCTCATTAATAACTGCATCTTTAATTTTTTGTGCAGCACTGTAGTTCAATCCTTTGTAATAGAGTTTTTTTAAGTTCTGAGAGCTATACGTGTCTTCTTTCCAGTTATTGGTGTACTTGCCCAAGACAATATTCATAGAACTCTCAATAGAACTACCATCATCCCCACTCATAGCTATTCGTAATGAATCAATCAGGATCCTAAATTCATTGTTCGCCATTTTTTCAAATCCTCCAAAGTAGCTACAAGTAACTTCAAGTAGCTATAGTAGCTGATCAGTATTCTTTAAATTGATATTATCAACTTGTCAGTTAAATGAATGAAGACTAACAAATTAATTATATCAATTTTTGTTAGTAGATTGTTTATAAAATTAAATGATCGCACATTTTATTAGCTGAACAGCATGTGTTGCATGGCCAACAACTTTTACTAGCATGCCACACAATTTAATAACTTCCTGTAACTAAGCCACTAGTAAGGCGGCGTTACAGTACCCGAGCGATTTATATCGTTTTGGTCTGTTTAACGTGCTCTACTAGTGGCTTTTTACATGCCTTCGATTTCTTCGTTCGGGAGATCCCAGAACGGAGGAATTGTTTATGTTCTTTAAAAAGACAGATTATGTTTTGATTTCAGTAAACGATGACAAGATGGAGGTTCGCGTTAAAGCTCCCAATGAGGTAATCACTGTGGAACGGACCGTTGGTGAAGTACTAATTGATTTTGATAATTCGCAATACAATTCTGACCATCGCTTTGAACGGCACAACAGTAAGTCGTTTTTCAAAAATGATGGTACGGAAGTTCAACAATTAGGTTCTTTGCCAGATCGCTCTACCCCAGAAATTGCATCAATTTATGAACAAGAAAAGATTTTGCTTGATGTCATTACAAAGGAAGATGCCCTAGATCGCCAACGACTGGCCGACTTACTACCAGACGCACTTTGCACTCTAACCAAAAATCAACGATACACCATTAAACGCTATTACTTTGATGGTATTAAGAAAAAGCAAATCGCTGATGAACTAAATGTTAGTCCACAAATGATAACTAAGTACTTCAAGGCCGCTCTGACAAAGCTTCGGAAGTTCTACCAAGAAAATAAATAGCATTTTTCAAAAAGTGAACCAATCTAGGTTTACTTTTTTATTTCTTCTGGCTATTAGATGTGAGGTTGAAAAGCCTCCGAATCACCTCAAAAAGAAAGGACTCAATACAAATGAAACATCAAGTTTCAATCGCTGTTTCTAAGCAGCCAGTCAATAACGGTGTAGTCAGTTTCAAACGCCTCGCCATTCGTGAACGTTTGCTGCGTCAACTGCTTGGTAGTCCCAACCAAGTAATGGTAATTGCACCAGGAAAAAGTGTTCAACAGATCCGCATTAAGGAGGTACATGACAATGAGTAAAACAAAATCTTACATTGAATTTCATGAGGCCATTGACCGTCTAGAAGAAGAAATCCAAGAATTAAATAAAACGTTAGCTGAAATTAATCAAGGTCTTGAGTCAGAATCAGTTGAACCTAAGCGTGATATCAAGGCCGACAAGGAAGCTGTCCGTGGGAAGTTAGCTGAAATTGCCAGCAAGGGTCACACTAAAGAAATCAAGGATCTGCTGAAAAAGTTTGGTGCAGAGAAGCTTTCAGACGTGGATCCTAAGGATTATGAAGATCTTTACTACTCCGCGGAGAGTTTAGAAGCATGAGTTCACCAACCCATCACGCCCTTCTCTCTGCATCAAGCGCTCACTGCTGGTTAAGTGCTCCGCCACTACCACGGCTTGAACAATACTTCCCTCATCCAATTTCCACTGCAGCTGGTGAAGGAACTGCGGCCCATGCCTTAGGTGAATATAAGATCCACCGGGCACTTGGCCATAAGTTTAAACGGCTAGTCTCTGATTACCAGTCCGATGAAATGGAATCTCACACTGACGATTATTGTGCCTATGCCTTGGAACAATATGAAACAGCAAAGCAGTATGCCAAAGATCCTTCAATCTACATTGAACAAAAGCTCGATTTCTCTAAATATGTTCCTGAAGGCTTCGGGACTGGTGACTGCGTAATCGTCAGTGACCATTTACTCCATATCATTGACTTTAAATACGGTAAAGGGGTCAAAGTTGAAGCCACTAACAATCCGAAGATGAAGCTTTATGCTATTGGTGCTCTCACCATGTTTGGTGACTTGTACGACATCGATGAAGTCGAAACAACCATCTTTCAACCCCGAATAGCCAACATCAACACTTGGTCAATCAATGCAAAAGATCTAATGCACTGGAAAAATGGAGATTCTTCCTACTGGGTTTGTACAAAGCACCTCAACGATGCCAAGTCCTGCCCAGTTACATCAGTTTGGAAAGAACGGATTAAATTCGCTTGGATGACGATGATGAATAAGCTGCACTTCAGTTGGAAATTTTTACTTGAACCCTTTATTGAAGATTTAGCTGATGGTACGGGTAAAGAAGATTTAACGGAAAATATCCAAAAGTAAGCCCAAAACCAAGCTGAAAAGCTAAAGACTTTAGCTGACCTACTCGAGCAAGGCGTGGTCGACCACTATTTCTACCAGAGCCAACAAAGACAAATCCGGGATGAAATCAATCGACTCCAAACCACTGGAGGCAATGCCAGTGTCACCAAACAACACTTACGCGCTGCACGTAAACTTCTCAAGTTCTTCAAAGAAGACAAAACCATGATGACCAAGTTTTCCAAACGGCTTTTTAAGGAAAGTGTGAAAAGTATCACGATTGATAAGCAACACGTCATCACCTTCCACCTCAAGCGCGGTTTGAACTTAAGAGAGCAGGTGTAAATGATGGTGCAGTTAATGTATGGTTACCGAATCAAGAACGGTGGCTTTGCGATTGTGCCAGAAGAGGCCGAAGTGGTAAAGCAGATTTTTGAAGGCTTTCTCAATAGTAAAAGCCGCAAACAATTAAGCTTTGAGATCAGGATGACTTCCGCTAAGCTCAAGCAAATCTTGAACTTTACGGGTTATGCCCGCGGTGACGTCTATCCGCACATTATTAAGCCGGAAGATTCCACTACTGCGCGTGCAAAGCTTAAATACACCAGTAATCCGGTTAATCGAAAAAAGAAAAGTATTACCCCACCCCAGAATTTTTATCACGGGATATTAAAAACACAATTCAAGGATCCTTACGAACAAGCGGAGTACTTATACTCGCTGATCCAAACGGAGGAAGAAATTTATGGCCAAAGTTAGAGTAATTCCCAGTGAGAAAGTTGGTAAATTGATCCAACATCACGATAAAGAAAGTAAAAAGAAACTGCGAGTGGCAGCATACTGTCGGGTCTCTACCGAGTATGAAGAACAAGCTGGTAGTTATGCCACTCAAGTTGAACACTACACAGACGAAATTGAAAAGAATCCTGATTGGCAGATGGTGAAAATCTACGCCGATGAAGGGATCTCTGCCACTAACACCTTCAAACGGGAAGACTTCAACCAAATGATCGCGGACTCAGAAGCTGGTAAGATAGACCTTATTCTGATCATGTCAATCAGCCGGTTTGCCCGGAATACGATCGATTGTCTCCAATACATCCGCAAACTTAAAGAATGGCACGTGGCCGTCTACTTTGAAAAAGAAAACATCAACACTTTAGATACCAAAGGTGAAGTCCTCTTAACCATCATGACCTCCCTAGCTCAACAAGAAAGTGAAGCCCTTTCTCGAAACGTCACGATGGGGATTCGTTACCGGTTCCAACAAGACAAAGTGCTGATCAACACATACCATTTCCTAGGATTCGACAAGGATGAAAATGGTAAGCTCACCATCAATAAGAAGCAGGCAGAAGTGGTGAAACAAATCTTCTATAGTTATCTGAACGGGAAAACTACCACTCAGATTGCGAAGGAACTCGAACAAGACCAGATTCCCAATGGTGCCGGTAAAACCCACTGGCACACTAGCAACATCTCCAAAATTCTTCGAAACGAAAAGTATATCGGTGATGCCTTACTCCAAAAAACATACACCATCGACTTCCTAACCAAGAAGCGGATCAAGAATACTGGCGAAGTCCCCCAATACTACGTGGAAGATGACCACCCTGCTATTATTCCAAAATCATTCTTTTACAAAGTGCAAAAGATCTTGGACAAACGTCGCGATGGCTTCACCGTACCAAATGGTACTCATCATATGTACCCCAACAAGTACTGTTTCTCTTGCATTGTCTATTGTGGCCACTGCGGGGATATTTATTATCGGAACATCTGGTACACCGATGGTAGAAAAGCCGTCTGGCGGTGTTACACCAGGATAAATTTCAATCACCGACGTGGACGTGGTCGCCGCTGCCCTGGTCGCAATGTCCTAGAAAAGGACTTGAAGCAAGCCACCTTGATGACTTTTAACCAGCTCATTCGGCAGCACCACTTAGCTGATGAGCAAATCAATCAGGATATCATGAAAGTCATCAACAATACTGATGGGCCAACGTTAGATGAAGTTAATGCTCAACTCGACCGTGCCAAGAAAAAATTACTGGAAACGGCCACGATGGGTGATGATTACCAAGAGTTGATCGACCACATCAAGAGTCTCCAGCAGCAACAAGCCGTTCTCAGTAACCAATAAATCGATCACGCGGTCCAAAAAAACAGTCTTATTGAAATTCAGAAGTTATTCGCTGAACACCAAAGTGGCTTACTGGAATTTGACCCAAAGTTAGTCCGCTTATATGTTGAGAAAATCCAAATCAACGATAAGTCTTACAAGTTCACCTTTATGTATGGTGAAGAAATCACTATCGACTGTTAAAGTGAATATAGTAAAACAGCTCCTAGCCTCAGTATTTTTGAGGTCGGGAGCTGTTTTAATTTTTAATCTTCTTCTCGATAAAAGTCCTTTAGACAGTAGGTGGTAACTGGCTCAACGTAAAACTTATATTTTGCTACTAAATCACATATTTGATCGCCATCAATAAGTGTAATGATCCGTGTACCCTGGCGCGCAGTCTTTACTGCTTCTCCGGTAAAGTCAGAGTTGGTGATAAATATACCAAACTCAGCATTAAACTTATCCATCGCTCCACGGAACTTATCAATTTCTGGTGCAGAAACTTTCCCTTGCCAACGTTTAGCCTGAAGCGCTACCCTAGTTGTTCGAAAATCATCAGAACGGACATACCCGAAGCCATCAATTCCACCATCTGCTACATATTGAACGCCCATCTTATCTTCAACATCGATTCCCATTTTATTGAGAAGGCCGCGACAGAAAAGTTCAAACTTCTTAGGGTTCATCTTAGCCAAAGCATCTAGGAGTTCTTGTCGCCATGGCTCTTCTTCATCTTGTTCTTTATTTAAAGCTTCATCAGCAACTACTTCAGTCTTCCCTCGCTTATGATGTGGCATTTTAGGTTCGGAAATATATCGGACATCCCTTTCAGCATCAAAAGTTTCAATATCAACATTCCGACCTTTCTTCGATAGTTCTAAGTCACGACTATTTTCAGTATCTATGAATCCTGCCAAAATAAGATGCTTAACTGCAAAGTTAAACTTCCATCTAAATGGATGATAAGTTTTTCCACTTTTCTTTGATACCCGAGTTTCATCAATCTCATCTTCACTAAAGACGTCTGAGTTCTCATGAATTTCTTGTAAGACCTGGTTTCTAGTAACTTGGCCACCAAGATTATGCATTGCAATTAGGATTTCCTTCATTGCTTTATTTTCGGTTTCAATTTTTTGATTCGCCATTTTTATTCCTACCCAAAATTTAATCTACTGCCTTTATTGTAAATTTTGATGGGTTCCTTCGTCAATAATCAATTATTCACCTCAAGCAGTTTGAGGTCGGAGCTTTATTTTACTCTAAAAATCAATTATTTCTTACCACTCTACCCGAACCAGCCTATATATACCAAGGCTTTGATTGTTTTTTCAGGACTTCTTCTCCCTTCGCTATTTGTCTGCTGGACATGTATTGATCAGTCTGTGGGAACATACATAAAATACTAAAAATAGGTTCAACTCCAGCAATATTAATAGTTTTCAAGCTTCGCAGCACACTAGCACATTCAAGCCAACACGTTTATTTTCGGGTACATAACTTTAACCTGTACAAATGCCGTTATATCAACGGTTACTCAAATTTTGCCAAAATAAAAGTGTACCCTCACTGAGAAACGATCTCTCATAAAGGAGACACTCAAATCTTTAATTAATCCCGTCATGACGCGGTTTAGTTAGTTTTCTCGAGAACTGTCACGCTCTCCACATGGAACGACCGGTCTCTAAGTATATAAGGTGCCCCGTATCAATCCCGGTAGTTTTTGGAAACATATCTACACACTATTTAACGTTATTAACGTTAAAAGGTGAACCCACCTTTATCGAGATTCTAGCTGTGTTTCTCCCACGAAAATTGGAATTTTTCATATTTCCATCACATAAATTTGGCATGGATTCCATTTGTCCCATAGCGTAGGAAATACTTCAAACTCTTTAAAGCCGATAGAAATATAAAACCGATTTGTATCATCATAGGATGCATATTTCCCCATTTGAACAGTTTTAACCTGCATAAATGAATAACCCATTTTCCTTGCGGCCTTTTTCGCACGAATAAACAGATCTTTTCCTATTCCTTTACGGTGATATTCTTTTAGGACACCCATAGCCGCAAGCTCAACCGTGTCTTTTCCCGTTTCTTTAAGATACAAAAATCCCAATTCTTTTTCATCTTCCACGGCACAAAAAAGGCTTTTCCTTCACTGTCTCGAATATATTCTTCTCGTGCCTCTGGGATTCCAAACCATTCGGGCAATTCTTCCAATATATTTCTGGTTATGCGCCTCTTATCCGTATCGTTGTCTATTTGAATGATTTTCATAACAAAAATTCTCCTCCACAGATCCCGATTTCACGGTGAGATGATCTCACCCGTTTATATAAATTTTTCTACTCTCATTCATAATCTTCATTTGTAAGAAGCACTGCAGGAGTATACTCACAAGTCGGAACCATCTGCTTTATGACACGAAACCACTCTACAAAGTATTCACCTGGGCAGTAGAAATTAATCTTTTCTCTATGCCCATCTTCAAATGTAGCAGTCTGTTGGTCCAATATCTGTCGCAAATAATATGTCTTCACTATAAGGGTATTTCGGCAGCATTTCTGACACCTGATGATATAATATTCCTTAAACAATGGGCTTGTCGTCTTATAGCTCCACTTCCTGTAAATATTTATATCGCATTTGCTTTCAGAATGAGGTTTATATTCATAAGAGATAGAATCAGGAGCAATGATTAATTTATCTTCATACGCTTGATCCAAAGGTCCGTATCCAGACGCTCCCTTGAGAAAGTCCTTTGTTCCCTACACTTTATTTACTTGTTAGGGTCCACCTTTGACATCAATACCACCGTCTCAGCGGTTCGCCACTTGCCATTCGATCGTCGCCTTGCTCCTCTCTCCTGGGTGGCTATCGCATGGAGCGTTTCTAAGCTTCACCACGACTAGCGTCGCGCTGAAGCAAAGTAACGCTCTCAACATGCCGTGAGTGCTCTGGATAAATCGAACATGCTAAGTTCTTTAATGACAAGGGCTTCAAGCTTTTATAAATCATCATTTATATTTGGTAGTGGAGTTTGCTAATTATCTATATTTTTTGTGTAAACTATTATCGAGAAAAATCAATTCAGAGCATTAACATTATTTACTATCTTTTTAATGTTTGCGGATTCAAAATTCTTAAAACCGATCATTCGAGCTTTGTCATCATTTCCAGCGCAAATATTTTTAATATTGCTACTGATATCTTTCCAGCGATATTTTGTATTAACAGCACTAACCAATGTTACTAAAACAAAAATAACTACGGCTAAGCGATTAGTGGGACGATAACCATTCTTGCCTTTAATACTATAAAGATTACTTTCCCAGCTTTGACGAATAAGCGGTACAGTGTTTAACTTAATATCAATTACATCTGAATTGTGAGCACAAATATTCCTAATAAAGTTTAGACATTTTATCCAAGAAATCAATTCATTCCCAGTACAGTTAAAATACCCTGCTAATCTTTTTAAATGTCGCTTGCTCATTATAGTAATAATTGTCACGAGCCCACCAAACATCAAAGAATCTATGGCTAACCATACGGTTGGAAAGCCGTCTCGATTTTGATTTTCTTTCTTCTTAAGATCCGGCATACTAGATTTTTTAACTATTTTTAACAGTTGTTCTTTAAATCTATATTGACTTTTCTCAATTTGAAAATTACTAAATTTTTCTCTATTAGCCCATTGATAAAAATCTAGGTAACCATACGGGCCATAATTTTGTCCTAATATGTAGGCCAATCTCGTTTTGATTGCAACTTCGATTTGCTCAATGGCATGAAGCAAATTTAAACGAAGATTTTTATCTTGATAGTACCGTTTAAGAACTTCAGAAAAGGATACACCATCATAATTAACTTCCTGTTTCTCTTTATTAAAATTTGCCAACGGTTCTGCAAATTGTTTAATTCGGTAATAACTAATACTTTGCAATGTTTGGGCATCATCTCTGTCAATAATCATACCGCGCTTTTCTAGTAATGATGCCTGTTCTGGCCATGACAATTCTTTGGGCTCTTTCATAATAAATATCTCCGTACCATAATTACGTAAAAAAAGACCCCTCACGTCAGACTGATTCTGTCCATAAAGGAAGTGAGAGGGTTGTCTTCTATATAGCTATTATACAAGTGCCATCTATTATTAGTCAAGAAATAAAAGTGCTTCGTATGGGCGGTGGGCTCGCTTTTTTCTATTTTTGCGATCGTTTTACCATTACTGATGATGAAGCGCAAATTGGTAAATGCGAAAATAACATGTTAGATATCCACACATCAGATAAAATTTTCCCATATAAGTTAACAAACTTTTTAAATCAGTGTTAAATAACTGTGGCAATTGGTCGATTTAGCTCTGGATAAACATTTTTTATTTGCTAGTGGAAAAGGTTCTATTAAACTTCAAAAAAGTTAATTTATCCTACTTCAACATGTAACTAACCTGATCCGTAATATCACACAACTCAGAAATCTTAGCGATGATGGCTAAAATGACGGCTGCCGAATAATTAGTTTCGATATCCATCCCGTTATCCAACTCCGCTGGAGAACGGTTTGCATTAAACAACATATTATTTAGTCGATCATCACCCTTGACAATTTCTAAGCTACGACTATCTTTCTTCCAAAGATCATTCAAAAACGAAATGAGCATTTGCCGCCAAGAATCAACCGTATATTCACTTTCATCAATGGTTATCTTTACCGGCTTTTTGCCAGTAACATCAATACCATCATCGATATTATAATCACCGGTAACATCCCTAGCTTCAATTTTACTAATATCTGGCATTGGGAAGATTCCAAGCAACGCATCTATCAATTTTTATGATCTATCAAGTATGGCTTCTTTGTCACAATGGTCATATTCATTAGCAATATCACGAGTTAAGGAAATATTTGAATCCTTATAGAAATCACATTTTTCTTCATACAGCTTGTTGCTCATCTCTTGGTTGTACTTAGTTAATGTAAGATTTCCAATTGTGCCACCATATTGTTCCTTGACCTTGTCGGCATTGGCAATTTGCAAACGCCATTCAGAATTTAAGCTCTGTGGCATGACGTGCTCAACCTGGGCATCTTCAAAGTCGATGGTTTCCTTTGTCCGGTTTTCTTCAAGGATTTCTAAAGCTAATTTAGCTAAATGATTTCTTTGATGATATAGATCAACTGTCATTAAACTTTCCGTAAATTTCTTATCATCTGGGAAGCTAGTCTTCAGCATCTTCAATAACCGGATTTTTAAATTACCGTTATCCTTTTCAGTGTCACAAAGTGCGATTACAACTTTATTCATCCGATTAGTTGGCATCTGACAAACCTTAATCCTAAAGATATAATCCTCTAAAATATGGGCTAGTTCATTTGCATATGATTGTTCAATTTCACCATTGTTAGCTAAGTCCAACAAGAGCATGAAATAAGGAAAAACAACCTTGCTGTCCATCATATTGATGTGTCTTAATGACCGATCAAATATAAAGTTGCCAGTTCTTGAGTTCACTAAATCATGGTTATAATGCCCTTGAAGTATACAGATGAAAAAAAATTCACTGTATGCTTGGAGGGCATTTTCATATGGGAAGAAAATCGAAA
>ERZ773165.1933-NODE-1933-length-11195-cov-6.900449_pt1 | contig 11195 bp, 9 predicted proteins | sample MGYA00581003_ERZ773165 | MGnify/ENA primary metagenome ERZ773165 (study PRJEB29015, sample SAMEA2737817) | human gut metagenome | biome: human gut; feature: human-associated habitat; material: faeces | place: China | collected 2012 ... | reverse complement strand
TAACCCGGTCGCACGGACCCGCGCAAACTATTACACCCCCGGCAGCCCGGTGCAGTTCGTCTGCGTGGAGCTGCTCAAGGGTGATGTCAGCGGGGAGCACGCGGTCTGCCTGACCTTCAAGAATATTTCCAAGGTGACCCTGACCGCGCTGGAGATCCACTTCAAGTGCAAGGGCGTGGACGGCGTGATCCTGTGCGAGGACCGGTTCGAGTACCGTGACTTGGAAGTAAAGCCCGGCGAACTGTTTGGCATGGACGATGCGGTGTTCGTTACAGCAAAGGCCATCACCAGCGTGGATGTTTCGCTGTGCAACGTGTACAACGGCAAGCGGGTGGTGCATCTGGACGGCATCAAGCGCGTGCGCCTGCCTGCCCCCAAGCGCCTGTCTGCTGAGCTGGAAAAGGCGCTGGAGACCCGCATGAACCGCTCGGAGCTGAAGTATCAGCCGCAGGTGTTTGAAAATGGCTGGTACTGCGCCTGCGGTGCCTTCCACCCGAAGGAGGAGGATACCGTGTACTGCTCGGAGTGCGGCTGCGACCGCATCCTGCTGCAGAACGCGCTGAACACCCTGCTGCAGCCGGAACAGCCTGCCCAGACCGAGCCGGAACTGGAAACGCCTCTTGCCCCGCAGGCCGAAGAGCCTACCCGCATTATGGGCGCAGCGCCCGTGCAGGAGGAGCCGACCCGGATCATGGGTGCACCGTGCCGTGAAGCAGAACCACAGCCGGAAGAACCTGCTGCAGAGCAGACCCGTGTGCTGGATGCCGGAATGCGGACACAGTTCCCGGGCAGGGCACCTCATGCAGCTGCGGACGAAGGCACCCGTGTGATGCCTGCTGCAGCCCGCCGTGCACAGCCGATATCTCAGCAGCCGGAGCCTGCCTATGACGACGAGGAAGAATACGAGGACGAGCGCGACAGCGTGGCCGAAGCGCTGATCCGCTGGGTGCCGCCCATCACTGCCATTGTCTGTGCAGCAGTGGCACTGTGCGGCTTCGTGTATTACCAGTTCGTGCTGTAACACAAACAGCAGCGGAGAGGGCGATATGCCTTCTCCGCTTTTTTGTATGCCAGAAGAAGGGAGAACCATTATGCCGGAAGAAGCCTTACAGGCTGCCTTTGAGATCAAGACTGCCTGCGATGAGATCAGCCGCCGCCTGCTGCGCTGGCACTGGGAGCACAAACCCGGTGCGCACAGCTTGGGTGCATTGCTGGATCACGTTGCACAGCGCCAGCAGGAAAGCCCGGACTACTACGACCGTATGCCGGATCTTTCCGGCAAAAACAGCTGGCAGCAGCTGGATACCACCATTTGTATGCGGGTTCTGCTGGACCCGGAAAAGGATGCCGCCAAACCGCTGGATCTGCTGGGCAATACCAGCGATCCGGGTGCGGCCCGCCGCGCCTGCAATGCTGTGCGCACCGCCCGCAACGAAGCCGCCCACGCCACCGATCACACCGATGCCGCTCAGGCGGCGATCCTGTTCAACGAGGCGGTGGAGAGCTTGGAAGACGGCTATGTGGGCACGGCTTTCCGCGAGAATGAACTTGCCCGCTATTACCGCGATGCAGAAAATTATCTGGCACGCTGCGGCGCAAAGGAGCCGATCGCATCCAGCCGTACGCCGGAAGAAAAAACGGCTTCGCACGAGCCAGCCCGCCAGAGCACAAAGCAGGGCCAGAACCGCAGCACCCAGAGCCGCAAAACGGCCGGCAGCCGTTCCTCCGGCAGCAGAAGCACCACAGCGCGCAGCAGCTCGGCCAAAAGCCGCAGCACGGCAGGCCGCAAAAAGAAACAGAGAAGAACTGGCAATAAAACCGTGTTCATCGTTCTGCTGGTGGTCCTGCTGCTGGGGCTTGCCGTGCGTGCATGGAGCATGGGCGCAGCCTGACCGTCTGTAACGCCCTGCTTCTCAGAAAAAAGCCGTCTTTTGTACACAGTTGCCAGAAAAACAAAAATGCGTTCGGAATAAACCGGGAAAAGCGCATCTTGCGGGATGGGTGAAAGCGGTTTATAATAAGCATGAAAACGTTTACACATAACAATGCATCCCAAAAGAGAGAAGTACTGCAAATGACCATCAGTGATATTGCAAAAATGGCGGGTGTATCCAGTGCGGCGGTCAGCCGCTACCTGAACGGAGGCCCCCTGAGCGAACAGAAGAGGGCTGTCATCCACGAGGTAGTGGAAAAGACCGGCTACCGCCCGGATACCGCCGCCCAGACTCTGCGCACCGGAAAAGTGAATCAGGTGGGGGTGATCGCTCCCAGCATCGGTTCCCAGTCGGTGGGGCAGATCACGGCAGGCATTGCCAGTGAGCTGGATGCAAAGAGCTATCTGCTGCTGCTGGGAAACACCGAGCTGGATGCCCAGCGGGAATTGGGCTATCTGACTGCCATGCAGCGCAACCACGTGGCGGGCATCATCCTGCTGGGCAGCTATTATACCCCTCAGCTGGCGCAGGCGCTGAAAAACTGCCGTGTGCCGGTGGTGGTAACAGGCCAGCGTTTTCAGGATGTGGCCTGCGTGTACAACGACGACCGCACTGCAGCCCGGGATCTTGCCCAGCGGATGGTGGACCATGGCCGCAGAAGGATCGTTTATATTGGCGGTACAGAGCGGGACGATGCCGCCGGCGTGCAGCGCCGTGAGGGCGTGCAGGATGCGCTGAACGCTGCCGGACTGAACGGCGAACAGATGCCCCGCATCTGCTGCAACGCCTTTACCATGGAGGAGGGCCAGCGCTGTATGCAGGAACTGCTGGTGCGCTGCCCGGATCTGGACGGTGTGGTCTGCGTGACTGACACGGTGGCCTTTGGTGCCATGCGTGCCCTGCGGGAAGCAGGACGGCATGTGGGGCAGGATGTGGGTCTTGCAGGCGTTGGCGACAGCTGGGCTGGCAGCATGATGGAGCCGGGGCTGGCAACGGTGCGCTTTTACCAGAAGCAGGTGGGGCAGGAGGCTGCCCGGATCCTGCTGCAGATGCTGGAAGAGAATGGGAGCGGCGGGCCTGTGCGTCAGGTGACGCTGGGCTATCAGATCGTGGAGCGAGGCTCCCTTTGATGATAAAGGATAAAAGTATGGGTCGTAAGCTGATTTTTCTGGATATTGACGGCACGCTGCTGCCGCCGGGTGATATGCTCATCCCGGAAAGCACTCTGGCTGCACTGGATCGCGCCAGAGCAAACGGACACAAGCTGTTTTTGTGCACCGGCCGCAACCACCGCATGACCGAACCGCTGCTGCGGCACGACTGCTTTGCGGGCGCAGTGTGCAGCGCCGGCGGCTATGTGCTGTGCGATGGCAAGACGCTGGTGGACATCCCCATGGAGCCGCAGCAGGCTGAAGGCGTGCGCGCGGCGCTGGAGCGCAATGGCGTGGAGTGCACGCTGGAAGCCCGGGATGCCACCTTTGGCGGAAGCAAGATGGCTGAGAGGTGGAAATTTATCCACAAAAAGAACGGTGCACCGCTGAACAGCGAAGCGGAACGCTGGCGCAAAGCCATGGAAGAGGGCATGTCCATCCTGCCGCTTTCCGATTACAAAGGGGAACCGCTGTATAAGATCGTGTTCATTGCCGACCACGAGAGCGACCTTGCCGAGGCAAAGCAGCTCTATGCCGACCAGTTCGTGTTCTGCGAAAGCAAGCTGGACCGTCTGACCGATGGCTTTGTGAATGGTGAGCTCATCAACCGCAAATTTGATAAGGGCACCGGAATCAAGGCCATCTGTGATCATCTGGGCTGCACGCTGACGGATACCATCGGCTTTGGTGACAGCGATAATGACCTGCAGATGACCGATGTTGTCGGCATCAGTGTGTGCATGGCCAATGGCTCCGAAAACCTGAAAAAGCGGTGCGACCGCATTGCTCCCTCGGTATACGAGGACGGCATTGCAAAGGAGTTCAAGGCGCTGGGTCTGATCTGAAAAAAACAACAAAGGCTGCGGCAGGGATAAGACCCGGGCCGCAGCTTTTTTGCTGCCACAGGGTTTTATAAAACGGAAAAACGTGGTAGAATAAACCAGAATGCCGGGTTCAAAGCCCGGCAAAAAGGGAGGAATTGAAATGCGTTCCGTTCTGGAAGTATGTGTGGACAGCACTGCCAGTGCACTGGCAGCAAAGCGCGGCGGTGCCAGCAGGCTGGAACTGTGTGCCGACCTGATCGTGGGCGGTACAACGCCCAGCCTTGCACTGGTGCGTCAGGTCAAGGCGGAGACCGGCCTGCCGGTGCGTGCTCTGCTGCGGCCCCGGTTCGGAGACTTCTGTTACGACAGCTACGAGCTTGCCCAGATGGAACAGCTGGCCGCAGAGCTGGTGGAGGCCGGGGCGGATGGTATCGTGACTGGTGTGCTGACCCCGGAAGGGCAGCTAAATGCGGATGCCATGCGGCCCATTTATGCGGCGGCGCGCAGGGCAGCGGAAAAGGCAGGCCGTCCGGTGGCGTGTACCCTGCACCGTGCCTTTGATGTCAGCGCCGACCCCTTTGCGGCACTGGAGACGGTCCGGAGCATGGGCCTTTGTACCATCCTCACCAGCGGTCAGGCGGCGAGTGCCCCAGAGGGAGCGGAGCTTCTCGGCCGACTGGTGGAGCGGGCAGGGGACAGCGTGGAAATTCTGGTAGGTGCCGGTGTCACGGCACAAAACATCCCGGCACTGGCCGCACAGACCGGGGCACATGCGTTCCACCTTTCCGGCAAGCAGGTGCTGCAAAGCCGCATGACCTTCCGCCGCAAGGGTGTGCCCATGGGGCTGCCGGGCTTTTCAGAGTTTGAGGTATGGCAGACGGGTGAAGAAAACATCCGTGCTGCACGGCAGGCACTGGATGCGATCAAGAACAACTAAAACGAAAGCGCTCTCCCAACGGAAACCCGGTGGGAGAGCGCTTTTTTATGATGATGAATTTGAAGGGTGAAGATAGCTTAGTAATGCAGCTCGTCGCCGGTCAGTGCTTCCAGCACCGGCAGCATGGCAGCGGCCTCGGCCTTGGCGGCGGGCAGATCCATATCGCGGTAGTTGCCGCATTCCACTTCGCTGGCCCCGGGCACAGCGCCCTCAAAGCCAGCCATGAAGCGGAAGGATTCCACCGTCAGCTCCAGTGCCTCGGCGGGAGTCAGGCCGCGGGTGAGCAGATAGAAGCCGGTGCGGCAGCCCATGGGGCCAACGTAGATCACGCTGTCTTTAAAGGCGCTGTTGCGTGCATAGGTGGCAAACAGATGCTCCAGCGTGTGGGCGGCACCGGTGGACAGGTAGTCGCCGTGGTTGGGCCTTTTCATGCGGATGTCCCATGTGAGAACATCGCCGTCCTGACGGCTCAGATACATGCCGCGGTCCAGTTTGGTATGGTCAACACAGAAGCTTGCAATGCGTTCCATGATCTTCTCCTTTGGCTTATGCCTGCAGGCTCTGCACGCTGCCGTGCGCGCAGTCCACAGCGACCATCAGACCGTCACGGATGTGGCTGGTAGCACCGGCGGCACCCACAACGGTAGGCTTGAGCAGGGCCTTGCCGGCAATGGCAGCGTGGCTGTTCAGGCCCGGCTCTTCCACCACCAGAGCGGCGGCATCACGCACATAGCTCAGCATTTCGTTGCTGGTGGAGGGCACCACCAGAACCATGCCGGGCTTGAACTTTGCACGTACCTCTTCCAGCGTGCGGCAGACGCAGGCCTTGCCGGTGGCGCTGGTCACGTCGGCATTCTCGCGGCCAACGCCCACGCCGGTAGCCAGACAGTTGCCTACCATGTGGATCTTGATCATGTTGGTGGTGCCGGACACGCCCACAGGCACGCCTGCGGTCACAACGGCCAGCTCACCGTTGTGCAGGTAGCCGTTCTCCTTGGCCAGAGAGGTGGACATCTCGATCAGCTCATCGGTGCTGTGTGCCAGAGGCATCATCAGCGGGGTGATGCCCCAGCTCAGGGCCAGCTGACGCTGCACCTGCTCCTTCATCACGCAGGCGATGATGGGCTGCTCCGGGCGGTACTTGCTCAGCAGACGGGCGGTGTTGCCGGACTCGGACACGGTGACGATAGCGGCGGCGTTCACGTCCTTGGCGGTCAGGCAGGCAGCGTGTGCAGTTGCATCGCTCACGCTGATCTTGCCGGTGTTCTCGGTGAGGGGAACAAAGCGGGCGTGGTTCTCCTGCTCGGTGCGCTCAGCAATGGCAGACATGGTCTTGAGGGCCTCCACGGGGTAAGCACCGGCAGCAGTCTCGCCGGAGAGCATGATGGCAGAGGTGCCGTCGTAGATGGCATTTGCCACGTCGGAGATCTCGGCACGGGTGGGGCGGGGGTTCACGATCATGCTGTCCAGCATCTGGGTAGCGGTGACGATGGGCTTGCCAAAGGAGAAGGAGCGGTCGATGATGGTCTTCTGGATGCCGGGCAGCTCGGTAAAGTCGATCTCAACGCCCAGATCGCCGCGGGCCACCATGACAGCATCGGCTGCAGCCAGAATGCTGTCGATGTTGTTCACGCCCTCACGGTTCTCGATTTTGGCGATGATGCGGATATCGGAATCATACTCGTTGAGCAGGTTGCGGATGTCGTACACATCCTGTGCGGTGCGCACGAAGGAAGCAGCGATGAAGTCAAAGCCCTGCTGTGCGCCAAAGATGATATCGTCACGGTCGCGCTGGCTCATATACGGCATGGACAGATGCACGCCGGGCACATTGACACCCTTCTTGTTCTTGATCTTGCCGTTGTTCAGCACCTTGCACACGATGTCGGTGTCGTTCACGGTGACGATCTGCAGCTTGATCAGGCCGTCGTCCAGCATGATGGTGCCGCCGGGCTGCACGTCCTGCGGCAGGTCCTTATAGGTGATGGAGCAGATCTCCTTGGTGCCTTCCACCTCGCGGGTGGTCAGGGTGAAGGTCTGGCCGGCTTCCAGCATTTCAGTGCCGTTCTTGAAGTCCTTCAGGCGGATCTCAGGGCCTTTGGTGTCCAGCAGGGCGGCGACCGGCTTGCCCAGCTCTTCACGGATGGCCTTCAGCTTTTCAAAGCGGCCCAGATGCTCTTCGTGAGAGCCGTGGGAAAAATTAAAACGGGCAACATTCATGCCGTTGGCGACCAGCTCGCGCAGAACGCCTTCCTGATCGGTGGACGGACCCAGAGTGCAGATGATCTTGGTTTTTCTCATATACTTTTACTACCTCCAACTACAACTTCACATTCTCTATTTTGCGGCAGGCTGTCGTCATACAGGCAGCTGCGCGCGGCCAACGGGAAAAAATCCCGTGCTGTGGTACAAAAGCGGAAAAATTCTGTGGTTCAAAACCTTTCCATTTACTATTATACCCGCTTGGATACAATAGGGCAAGAAAAAATTCAAGCTGCGCTGCAATTTTTTTGGCAGCTAAGATGCCTTTGCCACGGAATAACGCAGCAACGAATAAAAATGTCAAAACACTTCGCCGAATTGTGAACGGAATGACGAACATTTTGGTGAAAATGACGGATATTTGCAGCACAGCAAAAACGCTTGCATCCGGTGCGGGATTTGCTTATAATGATAAGTAAAGATAGTATCACTTATCCGGGGCAGGTCCCCGGAAGAAATGGAGAAAAAACGATATGGAAAAGCGTGTTTTTCTGATCGTCCTCGACAGCTTTGGCATTGGCGCAGAGCCGGATGCCGCCGCCTTTGGCGATGAGGGCACCAACACTCTGGGCGCCATTGCAAAGCACCCCAACTTCAACTGCCCCAACCTGCAAAAGATGGGCATGTTCAACATTGATGGCGTGACCGCAGGCGAAAAGACCGCAGCGCCCATCGGCTCCTTTGCCCGCCTGCAGGAGCAGAGCATGGGCAAGGATACCACCATTGGTCACTGGGAGATCGCCGGTGTGGTAAGCCCCAAGCCGCTGCCCACCTTCCCGAACGGCTTCCCGGATGAGCTGATCCACGAGTTTGAGGAAAAGACCGGCCACAAGGTGCTGTGTAACAAGCCTTACTCCGGCACGCAGGTGCTGAAGGATTACGGCGAGCAGGCCATGAAAGAAAACGCCCTTATCGTCTACACCAGTGCCGACAGCGTATTTCAGGTGGCCGCCAACGAAGAGCTGGTGCCGGTGCATGAGCTGTACCGCTACTGCGAGATCGCCCGCGAGATGCTCAAGGGTGAGTACGGCGTGGGCCGCGTGATCGCACGCCCCTTCCTGGGCCACACTGCGGATACCTTCTACCGCACAACCAATCGCCACGACCTGAGCCTCAAGCCGCCCCGCGCTACCATGCTGGATCTGCTGAAAGATGCTGGCAGGGATGTGATCGCTGTGGGTAAGATCTTTGACATCTTCGACGGTGAGGGTGTGACCGAGAAGATCAAGACCACTGGCAACACCAATGGCATCGCCTTTACCAAGGCCCTGCAGACCCGCGACTTTGAGGGCCTTGCCTTTGTGAATCTGGTGGACTTCGATATGCTCTACGGCCACCGCCGCGATGTAGCAGGCTATGCCGCCGCTGCCACCGAGTTTGACAAGTTCGTGGCCGACTTCATCCCCGGAATGCGGGAGGGCGATCTCCTCATGGTCACCGCTGACCATGGCTGCGACCCGTCCTATACCAAGACCACCGACCACACCCGCGAGTATGTGCCGTACCTGATCTGCGGCAAGGGCGTGAAGCCTGGCGTTGACCTTGGCACCCGTCTGTGCTTTGGCACCATCGCCCAGACCATCTGCGAGTATCTGGATGTGGATGCTTCCTCTCTGGACGGCAAGAGCGTCTGGAACGAGATCAAGGCATAATGATTTTATAGAATGAGAAAGCCGCCTGCATTGGTTCAAGATGCAGGCGGCATTTTTATGCAGTTTATCGGCACGGACTTTCTGGTGAAAAAGCAAAACAGGAAACGACCGCAGTCGTTTCCTGTTTTGCAAATAAAATAATATTTCCGCGATAGAGTCCGGAGCTTGCACAGAGGATATTTCAAATCGTCAGGCCGCGTCGTTCTGCTGCGAAGCGGCATCCTGAAGGGCACCCCAGATGGAGGAAGCCGCATTATAAATAGAGGATGCAGCCTGTTCCACCTCTTCCTGTGTGGGCAGGGAGATGGACGGTGCTTCGGCAGGTGTGTCCCCGCCGGTCTCGCCCTCAGCGGGAGCTTCCGGCTCCGGCGTCTGGGTGTCGGCAGGCTGCTCTGCATCTGCAGGCTGGTCAGCCGGGACGGTCTCTTCCGGCAGGCTGTCGGCGGGCACTTCCTCGGGAACGCTCTCCGCAGGCACCTCCGAAACGGCAGCGTTCGGGTCGGTGGTGGGGGTGAACACCTCGGTCTTTTCCGGCTTCTGGGTGGTGTCGGCAACGGTGCCCTCACCGCCCAGCACGGACGCGATCATTTCCTTGGCCTTGCTCACAGAAGCATCGTCCGGTTTCATGACGTAGAGCTTCTGTCCCTTGGCAGAGTAGCACTTGGTGCTGCTGGAGCTTGTGCCGGTGACGGTGTAGCTTTCAATATCCCACTCGGCAAAGTCGCTCAGCTGCATCCGTACCAGCGCACTGATCTGATCCTGCGAAAAGCTGGTGACGAAGCAGTCGGCTGCGGCATCCATGATCTTGGAAAAGCCCATCAGCAGGGCAGGGGACTTGATCTTGTTCAGCATGGCATCGATCACCTTCATCTGGTTGATGCCGCGCTGGATATCGCCGGATGCAAAGGCGTGACGCTCACGGGCAAAGGCCAGAGCGGCCTTGCCGTCCAGATGGTTCCAGCCCTCCACAAAGGTGGTGGGGTCATAGTAGCCGGGGCTGCCCACAGAAGTGAACGCCTGATCGGAGTAGACATCCACGCCGCCCAGCGCATCGATGATGCTGATGAAGCCCGCAAAGTTGATGCGGATGTAATGGTCCACATTGACGCCGTACAGATTGCCCAGTGTGGCCATGCTGGTTTCCACGCCGTACAGACCGGCGTGAGTCAGCTTATCCTTGCTGTCAGTGCCGGCAAGGTCTACGTAGTAGTCGCGCGGGGTGTTGATCAGGGCCACCCTCTTGGTGACAGGGTTCACGGCAGCAAGGATATTCACGTCGCTGCGGGCATTTTCCGTCAACTCGCCGCGGGTGTCCACGCCGCTGAGGTAGATCACAAACGGCTCCTTGGTGATCTTGTTGGCCTCGGCACCGGTGAGCAGGCCAGAGGTCATGCTGCCCAGGGCAGAAAGGCCCTGCTGGGCCCAGAAGCAGCCCAGCGCCATGGCAGCGCACAGGAACACCGAGAATACCCGGGCCACCTTGCCGGGAACATTGTACTCCTGACAGCGCTTTACCAGCAGCCACAAAAGCGCCAGCAGCGCGGCCAGAATGACCAGATACAGCACCGGCAGCATCTGGGTGCGCCACAGCTGCACCAGTGCCAGAATGCTTAAAATACCTTGTAAGATCAGCAAAATTTTCCCCCACTTGGAAGGTACTGCCACGGCTCCATCCATGGGCGGCTGGGCCTTGGGCGGTACGGGTGTGTTGTGGCCGCTGCGCGGCGGCTTCTGGGGAGGCTGGGCCGGAGGCGGTGTGCTGGGCTGTTCCGGCGGCAGCTCGGAAAAAAACGCCGAGCTGTCTACCTCGATGGGCGCAGTATCCTCAGAGCCTTCCTTGCGGCTGATGTGCCGTAGAGAACGGTAATCTTCGTGGGAACGATCGTTTTCATCCATCATTCAAAACCACTCCTTTTTGTCAGGAAACAGGTACAATGGTCAGCACTGCACGGGCCGGAAGGCAGGTGGCGGTCTGATCTTCGTTGGAAAGCCAGCCAAAGCCTTCACAGATGTGATCCGGGCAGGGTGAATCCACGAACCGGGCTGCACCGTCCTTGATCTGAATGTGGACGGTATAGTAACCGGTGTCCACATCATAGGTCTCATCCACGTCCAGCGGCAGGTTCATGGTGGTGTTGTTGTCGCCGTAGATCAGCTCGGCCCGCAGCCCGGAGCCGGAAGCGTGCACGCGGCGCACCACCAGCAGCACAGCGGCAATGGCCAGAATGACCACGGCAAAGAGAAGATCGGTAAGCAGCTTTTTGTTTTTCATGCGTTAATCCTTGATTTGTAATTGTTCCAGCTCGGCCAGCCACAGTGCGGCACAGGCATCGCTGGGCATCCGCCAGTCGCCGCGGGGCGAAAGGGTCACGCTGCCCACCTTGGGGCCGTCGGGCAGGCAGCTGCGCTTGAACTGCTGGGCAAAGAACCGCCAG
>ERZ773165.1924-NODE-1924-length-11241-cov-15.086269_pt1 | contig 11241 bp, 14 predicted proteins | sample MGYA00581003_ERZ773165 | MGnify/ENA primary metagenome ERZ773165 (study PRJEB29015, sample SAMEA2737817) | human gut metagenome | biome: human gut; feature: human-associated habitat; material: faeces | place: China | collected 2012 ... | reverse complement strand
CTTCTATAAATGTTCGAGCAAAAATTATATTCTATTTGAACGAGCAAATCTTGAATACATATTATTTAGGAATGTTTTATATATACTGTCAGAATGGAATATACGAAGTAAACGAAGAATTCAGAAATATGATTAATGCTATAATAAAAAAAAGTGGAAAGTTGCCTATGTATTGATTAAAATTACCGTCTGCGTAGCAATATGACGCAGAAAGAGGACACATGGGGAAGATATAATTATGAATTCAGAATTAAATAACAAGCCAATAAGTTTCTATGAAAAAAATATCGTATTTTTTTATTTTCTTCGTATTGATTATAGGATGCGCCAAAGGACAGAATAAAGAAAATCTCAATACCCTTCGTGATAGTTTAGACAAAATGGTCCTTGAGGGGACTCTGCGTAACGACACGACAATGCTCGAAAGAGCATTGAAACTTTCAGACTTCTTACTTAGTATTGATACTACGAACATCGGTAAGAGGCATTGTTATCGTCACCGTTCCATGATTTTCTCTTCTTTGGGACACATGGATGAGGCTATAGCCAACGCTGAACATGCAGTTTTGACCCTTCAAGCAAATAATCCGTTACGGCTTATCTTTCTGTCGGAAAAATACTTAAGGGAACATAATAAAGACTCGGCTGCTTATTACATTGAAAAGACAATTGCTGCTTGTGACAGTTCATTGAATGATGAGTATAACGAAGATATGGCTATTAATAAGATTAAGGCAATTTATCTGCGCGATGGAGAAAAGAAAGCAAAGATTTATTTGTCAGAACTATTAAGGACACATCCAAGCCCATTGCTAAAATTATTTGACGAAGACTGGGATGAATGGGTTCGCATGAATAATGAGGAATTAAAACTGATGAATATTAAGATTTTGAGATAGAAATGGTTTGTTGGAAAGCAAACTTAGTATTCTATTTATCACCTTTTATGCGAAGTGGAAGGGAAAGAACGCAAATTCGTGATTACCCTAACTTCCACCTCACCATGTATTGTTACATCTGCAAGGTGAAAAGCGGCAAGCTCACCCTACTCGAGCACGAGGCAGCCAAATGGCTCACGCGCGACGAGCTAAGCTCCGTGAAGTGGCTTCCGGCGGATGAGGAAGTGGTGGAGAATATAATAAAATGATTTAAGTAGAAGGAATTTGCAGGCAGATGTTAATGCCTAACAAAAAAGGAGCGATGCTTTGCGGCACCACTCCTTCACTTTTTATTCTATAACCATATCGTTACGGATAATATCCGAAACGTTTATGGGTGGGATTATCACATTATTGAATTGTGTACTTTCTGTCTTACAAAACATAATACCTCTTGCCGTCCCTATTGTATGCACAGCAAAGAACTCCAACAGTTCTTTGGGAATGGTTGTAGTTCCTTCAATTTGCAACTTTTTGAAATCATCCTCTTGTATTTCAAATTCACAATTCAAGGCGAGTATCATTAGTTTTTGTTGTTCGGCAGAAAACTCAAACTTAGCACAACAAGCTATTTTTCCCCCATTGTCTGCGTATTTAAAATTTATCTCGGTGTTCATCTCCAAAACATCATTCGGGTTGTTGTCAGCCAAAATGGCGAATTGGTCAAGATGAATACCAAACATTCTGAATCTTGTCATATCTTATGCTACATTCTTAGGTGTCCCATCGTCTGTAGGACACGCATTAATTTTACATACCATAGAATAGCAATCGGAATTATTACATTCCTTCCATTCTGTAGGTTTGGAGCTTGTTACGGATATTTTCTTGAACTCACTCAAGCATTTGTCCTCCTTGACATAATCCTCCACTGGTACAAAATCAATTTGAGGAACCATTCCGAATGCGAGAGCCAATTCAAAAAACTTCGACATACGATGGTCATAGTCGCCATTTAGTAACTGCGACACATAACCCTTCGAGACGCCAAGATATTCTGCAAGCTGGCTTTTGTTGCGGCCAGTCTCTGCCATAAATTTCTCAGCCAGGTTATAAAGCTCAACCTGAGTTTTAGCTGTCCAATATTCCGGACTTTTCAATACTTCTTCTCTTTTCATAGTGACCTTGTTTTTAGAAGCCGTCAAACAAATTGTCTATACGTTTTATGTCTTTGTTCTGTGTGCCTTTATAAGCTCCAAGAACCACAAAGACAGAAGGTTTCTTCATTATGACATATACTCGTATGTCGTCTTTTTTGAATTCATAGACATCGTTACGTTTTAGCCCTTCGATATGGCGATATTTCGTTTTTGGCAACATCGAAGACGATAACATATCCATATATGAGTATATATTAATCAACTTTTTAATGTCTCTTTTGTCTTTCAGATTGTCTGCAAATTCTTGGAAAAGATATTTCCCATTTACAGACACCTCCAGGAATTGATAGAATTTATTGTTTACTGGCTCAAAACTTCTTAATTCATATTTGTTTGCCATTATTTTAGTTTTTACTAAACAATTGCAAAGTTAAACATAAAACTCATATCAAGCAACTGTTTTAAATACTTTTCGATCTGCTCTCTATATATTTTAACATTGTTCGTAGTCAAATTGCCTATAAATAATAATGCCCCATTTCTTGGCATGACATTTGCAATAAACAGACTACCACTAAGCCCTTTTGCCAAAAGTTATTATCAATCTAAATTGGAATTTATGGAAAAGACTGAATTTTTTATTTGCAGATGTCATGATGTCAGCCATCAGATGGTTTTAGGGACTCTTGAACCCACAGAAGACGAGGAACGCGTTGTTTATGGAAGTTTCCATCTTGTTCATCTTGAATTTTGGGATAAACTGAAAAGCGCTACTAAATATCTCTTTGGCAGAAAGCGTAAGGATGGCGATTTCGACGCGTTATTGTTACGTCCCGAGGATGCCGACAGACTGGAATGGTTTGCCAACTTTTTGGATGGAGGCACCTCGGTTACGGATAAGGCTGTTGCTCCCTTTGCATTCACATTCTGCAGCAAAGAAAATGTATATGAGGTCTCTCTTGAAGCCTATCAAGACACACTCAACGACGGAAGCATTCAGACCGAATACGAGATGTCGGTAAGTGTGTCCCTTAAGCCTGGCAACATGTTCTACAGACTCTATCGCGCCGCCAAATACTTATCAGGCTATCGCTCCTGCTATGGCGACTTCGACTCCTTCGAGTTTTTGCCCGTTGATGCTGCGAAGCTTCGGAGTATGGCAGAAGGATTTAGTGTGGGGTAGAATGACAATAGCAAACGTCAACAAGAAATCAAGAATATTACATAACCTTTCTCGCAACGGCAGATTTTTTTGATTCGTGCCGTGGCGAGAAACTACATTTAAAACAGACCTCAAATAATCTAATCCAAGGACTCTCTCTCATATTAATAAATGGTATTTTCTCAAATACAGACAGTCTGCCTATAGAACAAGATGAATAATGATTCTACTTCTTGGCATGATGTGTGCAAATTTATTCTGTTTGTTTTCTCCTTGCACTTCTCTCTTTAAGTATTTCGTCAAGTTCACTATTCAATCGTTTCCGTGCCTGACTTGATCCATTACCAATAGTGGACGCTTGAATATAATTTCTGCAATTATTAATGATTTCCATCACCATTTCTGTGTCTTCACATGAAATGAGACGTTCTCTTTCATCTAAAGCTGAGCGAAGTATTTTCATTGAATTGATTCTTCTTATAGAACCAATAATCTTTAGCTCTTCTTTAGTTGGATTTTCCAAATCAAGCCAGGCCTTCTGTTCTTCTTTCGACATTGAGAACAATTCCATCTTCCTGTTCAACCTCTTTTCAGCATCATGTATTTTCATAAATAATTTGTTTACCTTGCTAAGGTTGAAGGGTTTCTCTCGCAATTCGTTAACTTCAAATTCGAGAAGATCTAATACGTCTTGGGCTTCAATAAAGTTACAAAGATTAAGTTCTGTATCAAAACGAAGGATTTTATTTGTAACCCGCTTAGAAATAGCTTGCAGCTCATCATTATTTTTTCTCTGCAATTCTATTTTCTTTAAAAGTACCTTGTCTCTTCCGTTTAGCCATTCTCCTTGTACAGTTGACGGATTGCTTGTCACATGCCATCCGCAAAAATGTACAATAATAGCTTCGCACAGGAGACGTCTCGTTTTCTTCAAGGATTTCCTTTGCGTTAAATTTCAAAAAATTATCTGCTTTACTTTGACTGTCAAACAACATCTTCTGTTTTTGACAGGCTATGCAGAATCTGAGATTCTTTATTGGTTTCATATAAACTAATCGTTCTATCTGTTATTATATTTGAGAGTTAAGCGTCGTACTTCACTCACTCTCAATTTTCTCATGACAGCGAGTACACACACAACCGCACGCAAGTCCTCTTGACACATCGTCCACATGCACCATGTTGCCTTGCGCATCCTCAGCCCACGAAAAAACAAACTTGTTGCCCATATGTGATTTTTAATTATCAAGTTCGGATACAGATTTATAATGTAGCAAAGGTAGCAAAGATATTTGGAAATGTATTGAATATTATAAAAGAAACATAAACAAAATGTCAAAAACTGAAAACCGACTGACTATAGGCTGTCGCTTGAAATCAGCCGGTTGGGGTTTAATGAATAAATCTAAGTTGAAGATTCAAAGTAAAGTACTGATTTCCATGAGAATCAGTTTTAATACTTGCAAAATCATGTCGAGTAGCAGAAGCTGTTTCAAACTTCAAGTCATGATATAAATATTCCTCCAAGGTATCTTTGTATAGTACATGATAACAATCAATATTCCCAGAAGGTTTCACTACTAACACTCCCGATGCAAGATCTGTTGCTTCCCATGGTTGACTTGGCAACATGCCCAAAGCGAAATCCATAAGCAATCTTTTTACTTTCGCTTCATAATGTTTGGTGTTAACTGTCATTGGGAATTTCATGGGATTTGCTTTAGTTATCATTTCAGTCAGTTTATCAATTCTTCGTTCTCCAGTAGAAAAACTTGTATATAACAACCAAGCTAAAATTTGTGGCATACTGGAATCTACCAATATAAGATTTTCAAGGAATACATCCTCGTTATTCTTATTTTGTTGTATACCACAGAATTCCAACTCAGATCCTAGTTCTTTGATTTTTGCCAATCTGCCCATAACATCAGTTACAGATTTATTTCCTTGCTTAACTACCATGTTATTTACACAGTCAATTTGATCCTGTGTCAATGGATTTGTTAAACGATAATGGAAATTCGTTAGCAAAGATGCATTGACCAATGTTGGAGCACTACCGATTTCCGACTTTATGCTGAATCCTTGCTTGGGAGTTTGTCCTGTAAGCGTATCATGAATAACAATGTACAAGTCGGACTTGTCTTTGCAATTGTCTGCAATTTTTCTATTTACGCAAGCAACTTTGGGACAACATGTTTTTTCTCGAAAATCATTTAATGATGGTATTGCAAAAGATGCGTCTTTTTTCTTAATCGAAGACATCTCTGCAAATAACTGTTTTGCCCAATATGAAAAATCCGATTTCTCTACGACTCTTTGATCTTCATTATTGATATTCATATTGATATTTGAGTCTTCCATAATTAAATACTCAACACTAATCTCTTGATCAATATATCGCATTATTGACAAGATGGGCAAACGCAAACGTTCACCATCTATCTGATTCTTCTCAATGGGGTATAAATTTTGGTCAGCAAGCAATTTGAACAAAGTGTAAAGTTCACTCCATTCACCTTTATTCTTTTCTGGTTTATCCCAAGAGACTGATTTATATGACTTCTTTACAGGATTTTCCTGCTTGTCAAAGAAGAAAAAGAAAAAACTCATAGTAGCTCCTTTCTTTTCAAAGTAATAAGTAATTGTTCTGCAGTTGCTTGAATAGCAGGAACAGCAACACTATTTCCAAATTGCTTGTATGCAGAAGCATCGGCAACAACAATCTTGAAGTTGTCTGGATAACCTTGCAAACGAGCCCACTCACGTGGCGTCATTTTGCGCCAACCATCTGTATTGACCGTTCCTTTGATATTTGTTGTTGGAGTCAAGTCCTTTTGGCGAAAGTCAATAACAAGATTGCTCTCTCTTCCCATTCCACCTACAACAATAGCATGCGCTATGCCATCATTGGGAATAATATCGTAGCCAAAGCCATTACCCTTTGCTGCATGTCGAGCCTTATGATTTATCAAGGTCTGCTGATATGTAGTTGAAAGATAATACTTAGCGGGCACAGGATTTTCTTCTCTTACATCTATCCATTTCTTTGTAACCTCTTTCTGTTCTGGATAAGCGAAATCGTCCGCTTTAATCCCTAAATCCTTACGGAAACCAACAATATAAATTCTTTCACGATGCTGTGGCACACCGAAGTACATAGCATTAACGATCTGTGGCTCAGGTACTATATACCCTACCTCATCCAATGTATTTAAGATTGTTTTTAGAGTTTTTCCTTTGTCATGAATCGCAAGTCCTTTTACATTCTCCAAAAAGAAAGCCTTTGGTTGGTATCTACGAAGTATTTCTGCTACATCAAAGAACAAAGTTCCTCTTGTTTCCGCAAATCCCAGTTTCTTTCCTGCAAGCGAAAAGGCCTGACAAGGGAATCCTGCACAAAGAATGTCAAAACCCTTAGGTATTTTGTTCTTTGTTGACTCCTTTGTAATATCACCAAATGGCACATCTCCATAATTGGAATAATATGTTTTCCTAGCTTGCTCATCCCATTCAGAAGAAAAAACACATTTGCCACCTAAATTCTGGAACGCCATTCTGAAGCCACCAATACCAGCAAATAAATCTATAAAGGTGAATTTCGGGTTGTTTGGCGTAGGAAAAGGAGCTTGGAACAAATTAGGGAAAAGATAGGTTTGATAAGCGCATGCAGAATCTGAAACTCCTTCAAAATCCTTTGGATGTAGCTTACGTTCACCTCTAATAAACTCATACCATAAGTTCAAGACACATTCTGCCTTTCTTGCATATGGAATATTTATCCCAGAGTCTTTTAATTGTAAATAATGTGTAACGAGAGCCGCCTGATCAACAAAAGGTATTACATTACCTTCTTCATCAAGTGTCTCTTCTCCATATATTTGAACCTTATTAACTCGTTTTTTACAGAAATCGAATAAAGAGAATGTTTTATTTAAATGTGCCATTACTTTTATATAGATTATGCTTTGGTATATGAATCAATTCTTGATCTACTCATTATATATATATATGCAAAGATACATTTTTATTCTCAATAAACAGTTTACATTAACTGAAAAATAATGCTGCTGCAGAAAAGAAACTACATATATATTGTTATAGATCGGATATTTTTACGTAAGTATTATTTCTCCATCCTTAACCTTGTCTATTGTGGCTTTTCTGTGATAGCCATTCTTTGTAAATTCATTAATCCATATTAGTCGCCTTGTTCCGTCGCCATAAGGCTGTAGCCTGAAATGGCCACTAACCTTAAAGGCCTCGTCATTACATATTTCTGTGTACCATTTACTATCAAATATATAATAGTCGAGACCTGTTTCTGTAATTATCTGAGTCTTCTTGTTCTTTTTAATCTCTTTTTTTACTGTGGTTGACACTCTACCCAATTGAACTTCTGCCCATTGTCTTAGACACAAATAATCCAATACCATATCAACATAGTCTTGTAGGTTTACTTCTATACAACCATCAATTAGCGGTACAATCATACTGTCTAACTGATGTCCTTCACCCTTAATTTTATCCTTAGGCGACACGCAGATATAGTATGTTGGTATTGACAGATGTTTGTCGATGTTCTCTTGGAACACCCACAAAGTGAGACAACAATTCTTAATGCTATATGCAACATAACACCCTTCTGTAAAGTATGGGCTACGAACAACCCCATTCTCATTGTCAAGTTCTTTAAGAATGTCCATATGAAATTGCGTGAACTTCATATAGGATTTATCCATTGTGTCTACGAATGCTTTTGAAAAGGTAACCAACTTACGGCAATTGCCTCTAAGAGTAGACAGCTCTTTTATTGCATTCTCTCTAACAGAGGACACCAAACTACCATAATTGACCAACCAATTAAGAATACTTTGTGGCAAGTCTCTTTTGTCAAGACAAAACAAATATCGAAACAATGTTATGTCGTTTATATTCTTGTTCTTCATAATAATTTTATTTTTGCTCTGTTGCTACACAGGTTTATTTAAAATCGAAATATAGTCAAACTATATAATATATGAGCAAAGTTAACAAATAATCTCGAAATTCTTACGTCCTAATCCATTAAAAAACATATTATTTACAAAACCTATTGTTTTACGTATCTGCTAAACAATTTTTGTACTCTACATTTGAAACTTATAGCAAATACAAAAAAAATCCCCTCTCCCCTACATTTCTCCCTCATTTATTCCCCCGTTCAAAATTATTTACTTAAATTTGTGTTCTATTCTGTTCCAGCCCTTCGTTCGACGGATAGCTAATAACTTACAAAAACCCCAAAAACAACCTAAAAAAAACGTATTAATCTATGGAAAAAGAAAATTCGATGTATGCAATCTACAAGTTCGACTTTCACAAGAACCCTGAGCCTACTGTTCTGGCTGCCGAAAACGGCGTTGACGGAAGCAAAAACCTGAAGGTGGCGCAGGCGTGCTTTGCAAGCCTGTTCGACCAGAACTCGGTGGACAACCTGGGCAAGACCAACAAGAAGGGGGAGTTTACCCGACTGCCCAACGATGTGATGGCCAAACAGGGCGACATCTATATATGGCGCGTCAACAACAGTCAGCTGAAGGACTGGTGGACACGCAACGGAAAGGATAGCCACGGCATCGACAACTACGAGAAACAGGAGATTGAATCGAACCCCTACTGCCACGTGCTTATCGACAACCGACCTGGTATTTGCATTCTTGCCATCGAGAAATCTACAGCATGGAGCAGCAAGCCCGACATGCTGCGCGACATGTTGCTCGACAATTTCAACCGAATTCTTGCCGACCGCTTCGACCTGCAGATGCGCATCGAGGCACGCATGAACCCTACCGACATCTGGCAGTTTATGCACGAGCGTATCTACGATCATGGCGACTTTATACGACGCGTGTCGTTCGTGTTCCAGAACCCCAAGAAGACCAACAAAACCAACGCAATGGAGGTAAAGTCGGCACGACTGAAGGCCATGCTTACAACTGTTAAGATTTCGGATGCCTTGAAGGGCTACTTCAGCATGGAGTTCGACCAGAACAACAAGGGCAAGCTGTCCAGAAAAAACAAGGATCTGGCCGAGATGATTAGGCTGTGTGGCGAAAACGGCTACGACATCTGCATCACGTTCAAGGACTTCAAAACCTACCGCATCAACGACTACGTCAAGGCTTTCTTCCCTATGACCATCGACATGCTGAACGATTTTGGCAACGGCACGCGCAACCTGGACGGAAGGACAAGGCTTGAGGAGTGGTTTGACATTGTAGAAGAAAAAACTAAAGATTACGTAAATGAAACACAGGTTCCAAAACGCAGAAATAGAGTTCGTTAGTGAATTCTACGCCGACAACGAGCTCTATCAAGCTGTTTGCAGCATAGGGGCTCAGCTGGAGGCTGAACTCGTCGAGTTCGGAATGTGCCCCGAAGAGTGCTTTGCCGAGACCATGGAGCTGCTGGCTACCATCGCCGACAAGGGACACGACGTGCTGGACTGTCTGCCCAGTCTTTGGCTCGGCAAATACAACGGATTCCGACGCATAGACCGACACATAAGTACAGAGGAGCATCTCAAGGCTGTGGGCATAGTGTTCGGCTTTGCGATACTGGCCATCGACAGCAGCCACCACCCTTTCTACCGCCACCACCTATCGGCTGAACTGGCGGCGGTGGTGGCCGACAACAAGTTTGAGGGATGGACCGACACTCTCGACCGCATATTCTCCGTGTCCCTGTCCGACGGATGGTTCGACCGCCAGATAGAGCAGACTGCGTGGGATGGCGACGTGTTGAGCCGTATGGAACAGCATGTGCAAAACATGTATCGAATGGCACCTAACGCAAACATGACCTTGCAGATAGTAAACGAGCAGCACAATTCGGGCTGCACCCAGTTTCTGGGCGAGGTGAAGAATCCTAAATTTATAACACCAGCAGAAGATGAAGCAATCTGATCAAGACACAGACGACTTGCAGCCCACAAACGCACGCAAGCCTACATACATCAAGGAACAGCACAATTACAACTGCCAGCAGTTTTTCGGGAATATCACAAACTGCACATTCACTATGCCTGCCGCAACGCCCGCAAGCAGCAGTTCGCCAGCAACCTCAAGCACCACCAATAGGAAGAGGCCAAAGCAGAAGAAGGCTGCCGTTGTGCCTGCCAGCGAGAAGCCCATGACCATAAGATACTTCAAACACAACAATAACAGTATGCTCCAAAGACAAAGGCATAGGGTGGATATTCTATACCAGAAATGGACAGAATGGGGGTGGATTGACAATGACACAAGGCCCGAGGATTTTGACCGTCTTTTCGAAGGCACGCCTTGCCATTGCAACATCGCTTGGACCGGGACAAACACCACGCTCACCATTTTGCTTCAGGAGCTGTTGAAGCAGAATTTCGTGGAGAGGCAGACACGATGTACGGCTAAAAATATGGTGGCTACGCAGTTTGGACGTACAGCCAACTCGTCGAGAAGACGACTGGACAAGAAGACGGAGGAGAGGATAAGGATTTCGGTCTTTATTCTCGACACAAGCAATCCCTTGTCACAACGAAATGCAGGAAATGCAGAAGAAGACGACATTCAGGATGCCGCTCTATATGAAATATTCGAAGGTAAGTTGCGGGCTACCAAGGGCATATAGCATGTAAGCGATTTGATTTCTATGTAAGCGTTTATGTAAGCGAAAACAATTATTTTTTAAAATTATTTCAGCCGAAATACTCTTGATTTTCAGAGTGTTTCGGCTTTTTGTTTTATCCTTTCTGTAAGGACGTAAGCGATTTTCAGAAATTCGCTTACAAACTAAGCCTCTGTTTCCCCATTGCCGAGGACAGCACAGACAAAACATTCCTGTCTGTCTGAAGCAATATGAAAAATATAAACAATTACCGCGCAGGCTCAACAAACAACCACGAGCCTCGCCCCGTAGGAGACATTCTCGCCGAGATGCTCTCAAGTGACTCACCCCTCGCCAACGGCCGTCGCAAGCTGCTGACTTACAAGCCCAACCTCGCACAGAAAGGAGGCCAGGC
>ERZ773165.1920-NODE-1920-length-11270-cov-3.878110_pt1 | contig 11270 bp, 8 predicted proteins | sample MGYA00581003_ERZ773165 | MGnify/ENA primary metagenome ERZ773165 (study PRJEB29015, sample SAMEA2737817) | human gut metagenome | biome: human gut; feature: human-associated habitat; material: faeces | place: China | collected 2012 ... | reverse complement strand
GAGCATACTTGATAAAAACAAGTAAAATAGCACAAAATACAGAAAAAGAGAAGTGGAAATACGTTTTCACTTCTCTTTTTCTAGTGCAACTTAAAAACATGTGGAGATTTTACAATCTCACTTTATTATATTAAATAAAAGCTGCATATGTGCTTGATAATCATAAGTAAAACGATTAATTTGCTTGATATAAATATAAATATTGATATTTTGACTGGAAAAAACTGTTTGACAAATTAATTTTATTAAGTATAATGACAACATGTTGAGTAAGGAAAGCTAGCGGACTTAACAAAAAGAAAGAAACAAAAAGAGGAGGAAATGATTATGACAGAAGAAATTATGAATGCGATTTCAAGTGAAGTCTACGGCGTCTGGTTCTTGATCGGTGCGGCACTGGTGTTCTGGATGCAGGCAGGTTTCGCGATGGTGGAGGCAGGATTTACCAGAGCGAAAAATACTGGTAACATCATCATGAAGAACCTGATGGACTTCTGTATCGGTACCGTGATGTTTATCCTGATCGGTTTCGGTTTGTTCTTAGGTGAGGATGTGGCAGGTATCTTTGGTAAGCCTGGATTTGATATCTTCACAAATTATGCAAATTTTGATTGGTCAAACTTCGTATTTAACTTAGTGTTCTGTGCTACGACAGCAACGATCGTATCCGGAGCGATGGCAGAGAGAACAAAGTTCTTATCCTACTGTGTATATTCCGCAGTAATCTCCGCAGTCATATATCCGATTGAAGCACACTGGACATGGGGCGGCGGCTGGTTGTCTAAGATGGGCTTCCACGATTTCGCCGGTTCCAACTGTATCCACATGGTTGGTGGTATTTGTGCCCTGATCGGTGCAGCAATCCTTGGACCACGTATTGGTAAGTTCAAGAAGCAGAAGGATGGAAGCATCAAGGTTGGCGCATTCCCAGGACATAACTTGGCACTTGGTGCACTTGGTGTATTTATCCTGTGGCTTGGCTGGTATGGATTTAATGGTGCAGCCGCAACATCAGTTCCGCAGCTTGGTGCGATATTCACAACAACAACGATTGCTCCTTCCGTTGCAACAGTCGTATGTATGATCTTTACATGGATCCGTTATGGTAAGCCGGATGTATCTATGTGTCTGAATGCATCTCTGGCAGGTCTGGTAGCGATCACAGCACCATGTGATGTTGCAGATGCGACTGGCGCAATTGTCATCGGTGCGGTATCCGGTGTACTCGTAGTATTTGGTGTATGGCTGCTTGATAACAAACTCCGTGTCGATGATCCGGTTGGTGCCGTAGCAGTACATGGCTGCAATGGTATCTGGGGAACGATCGCTGTAGGACTTTTTGATTACAAAGATGGTTTATTCTATGGCGGTGGTGTACATCATTTGTTAATCCAGTTACTTGGTATCGTATGTATCGCAGGCTGGACAATCGTTACAATGACAATTGTATTTACAGTACTTAAGAAAACAATTGGACTCAGAGTATCTGCTCAGGAAGAAGTAGAAGGACTTGACTCTACAGAACATGGTCTTGAATCCGGATATCCTGATTTTGTTCCAAGAGAACTTCATTAATTCGCACGAATCTAATTCGATTAGGTTCGTGGAATCTAATCCCCTTAGTAGTATATACATCAACACAAAAAGAACGGCGGCAGCCGTTCTTTTTGTATAGAAAAATGATAAAATACAGATCTTTTGAATCCATATGTGCGAATAAGATCATGTAAGAGACAAAAGTTTTATGGTGGATTTTTTGAAAACAAAAAGTTATAATAAAAGTGCTATATCAGATTACAAATGATATGGCTGAATGTGATAGAAAATAAGAAGGAAAAAAAATGAAGCGAAATCTTTTATTTATTAGCAGATATCCGGAGATTATAGATGAATTTCAGGGCATCTTAGAAGAAAAACAGATTGAGACAGAGATTGCACAAAATGGGACAGATGCAATGGAGTTGTTAAAACAGAAAGAATATCAGATACTTGTCACAGATTTAAATCTGGATGGATATAACGGTGATAAAATTTTATCTTATGTAAACCAAAAATTCCCGGATACGATCTGCATGTTATATACAAATTCGATCAGCGCCGTACAGTTGGGATTCTATTTGAACAAGCGGGATGTGTTCCGTGTATTTCTGAGACCGGTAAATTTCAGACAGGAATTTATGCAGGCACTGGAGGAAGCTTATGAATTTTATGATTTGAAAAAGCGTGACAGGGACAGTAGACAGGAACGTCTGAAACAGTTAGAGGGCAATCGTAAAGCAATTGCAGAGATAGAGAAAATCATAGAGAACCAGAATGAAAGCTGGAAAGATTTTGAAGTTTTTGCAGAACGTCTGCTTGGATTTACAATGGAACGATATGGAAGGAACTTGAATACAGAACAGCGCAGACAGTATTTTGCCAAAGAAAAAAAGCTGTTAAGGGCTATGTGTGAGAATCCGGATACTCATAATATAGCCAGGGCACAGAATGAGGCAGAAGTGCTCATGAAGTGAAAGTTTAGTGACAAATACATGATAAAAAATGCTAACCCGTGGGTTAGCATTTTTTATGTTTAAATATTTTACTGACCATCAACACTCTGATCCGTTGTGGCAGCTGGATCCGTTGTAGTAGTGCTGGCATCAGGCGTAGAAGCATCACCTGCCGGATCAGCACCAATCGGGTTGACACCGGTTGATCCAGGGAAGGAGTTTGTTCCAGTGTATGTGGAGTTAAACTCATTGTGTACGGTACATGTCTGACTTAAGAATGCATCTGTTAACAGGTAAGGTGCATCTTCGGTTGTCTCAGAACCGCCGATGACATATACACCCGTGGTAACGGTTTCAGCAGGGCAATAACTGCCGGCTAACATATTAGAAGCGGTACAGATATTGGCTACAGTGTGATGATCACAGTATTCGGTTGGCTCTGTGCCCTGTGCAAAATATTCTGTGATCACACAGTTCCCACGGGGATCGTGATCGCAGACACCTTCGATTGGAAGCTTTCCGGATTCTTTACATACGGCGACTGCAACAATTCCACTTGGTTTTGTGAAATCTTTGTAAGCAAGATTTTCGTGTATCCGTTTCATAACAGCTTTCCAGATACGTTTTGGATAGTTTGTATCGGAACCTTTCTGCATGGCATTATCATCGTAGCCACCCCAGACAGCACAGGTATAATAAGGTGTGTAACCTGCAAATAAAGCATCTCGGCTGCTGGTCGTTGTACCGGATTTTCCTGCCTGAGCCATGGAACTGCCAAAGTAAGCGGAAGTACCGGTACCGGAAGTCATAACATCTTCCATGGCACTTGTTAAGAGCCATGCGGTAGTATCTTTGATAACTGTATGAGATTCCGGTGTTGTATTATCAATTAAAACATTACCATCGTGGTCTAAAATCTTTGTATAGAACTTTGGTCTGATATAAGTTCCCTGATTTGCGATTGCAGCATAGGCAGCGGTAAGTTCAAGGTTTGATACACCCTGCGTGATACCACCGAGTGCAAGGGCTTCATTCATATCACGGGAATCAACGGTTGTGAAACCATATTCCTGTACATACTGCCAGCCAAGGGAAACACCAGCCTGTGCAAGTGTTTTTACGGTTACAATATTGATGGAGTCTGTGATCGCCTCTCTTAAAGTGGTAAAACCACGGTAACGTCTGTCGTAGTTATTAACAGATTTTCCATTTGCTCCGGCATAAGTGTAAGGGGCATCATCCTGCACGGAGGCAAGGGTAAGTCCACCTGCATCAAGCGCAGCGGAGTAGGCAGCAAGGATTTTAAAGGTAGAACCAGGCTGTCTGGTTGTATCGGTGGCGCGGTTGAGGGTTTTACTTGCTGTTTTATCGCCACGGCCGCCAACGATTGCTTTTACTTCGCCGGTTGACTGGTCAATGACTGTTAAGGAAGCTTGTGGCTGTAAAGTATAGATAACAGTTTCGCTTCCATCTACGATCTCATCACCTTCCTGCATAATATCTGCTTTGTATTGCTCAATAGCGGCATCTGCATCTTCCTCAGAGGCGAAGTTGATGGAATAATTCGTACTCTTGAAGTTTGGATTGTCCTTATTCTTATAATAAGAAAGCATCGTCTGCTCACTGTAGTTCTTTACAGAACCATCGGTCGAACGGATGGAAACACGGTAGGAGAAAGAAACTTTTGGACTGGATGTATAGTTGTCCTGGTTGTTTACTTCCTCATCGGCAATATTCTGAATATCCATATCCTGTGTAGAGTAAATGGTAAGACCGCTCTGGTAGAGTGTCTTGTATGCCTGTGTCTCAGTATAACCCTTCTGTTCCACAAGATCGCGGATGACCTGATCGGTCAGCTCATCAATAAAATAGGAATTGATGCCATTGTCCTGCAATTCTACGTTGACTAACTGGATCCTGTCGTAAACGTTATCTGCCACAGCTTCGTCATACTCACTCTGGCTGATAAATCCCTGATCCAGCATATTGTTTAATACTTTCATGCGGCGCTCCGCATTTTTCTCCGGGTTGGAGATCGGATTAAACCTGGACGGATTCTGTGTGATGGCTGCCAAAACAGCACATTCAGAGAGCGTCAGTTCTGAGACATCTTTTCCAAAATATCGCTCCGAAGCCACTGCCACACCAAGTGTATTCTGACCAAGGTTGATGGCGTTCAGATAATTTTCCATGATCCAGTTTTTGCTGACTTTTTTCTCAAGCTGTACGGCAAGATACTGTTCCTGGATCTTGCGCTCCAGTTTGTCGATGAAGGATGTCTCACTCGTCCACTCGGTAAACACAGTGTTCTTCAAAAGCTGCTGTGTGATCGTACTGGCACCCTGGGAAAAATTACCGCCGGAAGCGATGCCGGTAACGCCGGCACGGATGATACCGGTAAGGTCGATACCATTGTGCTCGTAAAAACGGGAATCTTCGAGTGCAACAAAGGCATGCTGCAGATTGATCGGTATCTCATCGATTGTTACATTTTTACGGTTTGAACCGGAAGCTACCAGAGTGGCAATCTCATTGCCCTGATTATCTAACACGGTTGTAAGATAACCGGTAGGTGTTGCGTCGATGTCATCGATGGATGGCGCAGAATCCAGAATGCCCTTATAGACGCCAAATCCAAGGCTTCCGCCTATAATTGCAACTGCAAAACAGCATACGAGCAATACCTTGCAAAAAATAACACGCATTTTTTTGCCGTACATAATGCCTTTGGAAGTCAGTTCGGCCTGGCGTTTCTTCGAACCTTTCTTTCCATAATTCATATAATAAGTCTCCTTTATGATCAAATGTTAAAAAACCACCGTCTATGTATTATATCAAATAAATGTGTCATAATAAAGAAAAAAGTGAAAATATTGATTCCGTTGCGTATTGCATTTTATATTTATTTCATGATAGTATTTTGATACAGAAAACAGCAAAGTATACATTATTATAGAAGAATCGTAATGATAAAGTGCGGAATCATTACGAAGAAACAGATCAGGAGCCATAAGAGATGAAAACAGTATATGCCGGTGGCGAGGGCGAAATTGTTGAGAAGAAATCCCGGTTTATTGCAACGGTGCGTCCGGTAAGCAGCGAAGAGGAAGCGGTTGCTTTTATTAATGAAATGAAAAAGAAATACTGGGATGCCAGACATAATTGTTCTGCATTTGTGATCGGGGACAGACAGGAGATCAGCCGTTGCTCGGATGACGGAGAACCGGCACAGACAGCAGGAAGACCAATGCTGGACGTATTATTAAAGGAAGAGATACATAATGTGTGCGTTGTAGTGACCCGTTATTTTGGCGGGACACTTCTGGGAACAGGCGGTCTTGTCCGTGCCTACCAGAAAGCGACGCAGACCGGATTGGAAAATAGTGTGATCATTGATAAACAGATTGGAAGAAAACTGACGATCGGAACGGATTACAATGGACTTGGAAAATTACAGTATCTGATTGCAAAAGATGAACTGACAACGATTGATACCGTTTATACAGAGAAAGTGGAACTGATCCTCATGGTTCCAAAGGAAAAAGAGCAGTCTTTTGAAAAAGAAGTGACCGAGGCAACCAGCGGAAATGCTGATATTTCCTGGGGTGACGAAGTATTATATGCAATGGTTGAAAAAAATCTAAAAATCTTTGAAAAAAATGCTTGACATTTTTATTAAGGGTGTATATAATAGCTATTGTTGACGGCGCAAAAGTCGAAAACAACAATACATAGGGCTATCGCCAAACGGTAAGGCAACGGACTCTGACTCCGTCATTTCAAGGTTCGAATCCTTGTAGCCCTGCTAGAAAGCACCACGGAAGTGGTGCTATTTTTGTGTAACAGGAAACTTTGTTCCATCATGGGAAATTGACATTTTCCAATCATGCAAAAACTTCCGGGTGGCAGCACAGTGCGTTGGAGAAGATAATTTCTTATTTTGATCAGGAGAACAGGATATGTATGATTTTAAAAGCAGGGTAAGATATAGTGAAGTGAACAGTGAAAGACAGCTTACGCTGCCGGCACTGATCGATTATCTGCAGAATTGCTGCACATTTCAGTCAGAAGATATGAATATCGGTGTGGAGTATTTAGAACAGCATCATGCTGCGTGGGTGTTATCGTCCTGGGAGATCGTCATGAACCGCTATCCAAAGCTTGCGGAGCATATTACGGTGAGCACCTGGCCATATAGCTTCAAGGGATTTTACGGTTATCGTAACTTTACAATAAAGGATGAAGCGGGAGAAATCTGTGCATTCGCCAATTCTGTCTGGGTTTACATGGATACTGCCACGATGCGTCCGGTGCGGATCGCAAAAGAAGTGCAGGATGCTTATATCCCGGTGATGGATGAGGCGATACAATATGAATGGGCAGATCGTAAGATCAGGATAGAGGGCACTCCGGTGGAGAAAGAGCCGGTTTTAGTACAGCGTTTTCATATTGACACCAATCATCATATGAATAATGGAAAATATATTCTTGTGGCAGAGGAATATCTGCCGGAGAATTTTAAGACAGAGAGTATTCGCGTGGAATACAAAAAGGCTGCAGTCATCGGGAACATGTTATACCCGGAGGTTTATGAGCAGCAGAACGGAGTAACCATTGTGTTGGCAGATGAGCAGAAAGTGCCATATGCCATTATGCAGTTTAGAGGAAAATAAAATGTTAAAATTAGGACAGTATCAGAAACTTACAATTGTAAAGAAAGTGGAGTTTGGAGTTTATCTCGCGGAAGAGCAGGATATGGAGAAACGTGTGCTTCTTCCGGCAAAACAGGTTCCGGAGAATGCAAAGACCGGGGATGAACTTGAAGTGTTTTTGTACAAGGATTCCAAAGACCGGATGATCGCAACGACAAATCAGCCAAAGATCACTCTTGGAGGGCTTGCTGTTTTGCGTGTGGCACAGGTTGGAAAAATCGGTGCATTCCTTGACTGGGGACTCGAAAAAGATCTGTTTCTTCCTTATAAAGAGATGACAATGAAAGTCCAGCCGGAAGATGAGGTTTTGGTAACACTTTATATTGATAAGAGCAGCAGACTTTGTGCGAGTATGAAAAAGCTTTATGATCTGCTTTCCACGGATTCTCCATACAAAGAGGGAGACCATGTAGAGGGAAGAGTTTATGAGTTCAGTGATAATTTCGGAACCTTTGTTGCAGTGGATGATAAATATTCCGCTATGATCCCACGACATGAAGATACAAGCAAACTTCGTATCGGAGATGTGATCGAGGCAAAAGTGACAAAAGTAAAGCCGGATGGAAAACTGGATGTGTCATTGCGTGACAAGGCATACCTGCAGATGGATGAGGATGCTGAGAAGGTGATGCAGGTTATTGAGGAATTTGCCGGAGTGCTTCCATTTGGAGATAAAGCATCCCCGGAAGTCATTAAGAGAGAGACCGGACTCAGTAAAAATGCTTTCAAACGTGCGGTGGGACGTTTATATAAGGAGCATCGTGTGGAAATAACTGAAAGAAGTATCAGAAAGGTGGACTAACAACATGAAAAAAGTAATCAGTACAGAAAAAGCACCAGCAGCAATCGGACCATATTCACAGGCAATCGAAGTAAATGGTATGGTTTATACATCAGGCATTATCCCGGTTGTACCGGAGACAGGAGAGATTCCGGAGGGGTCTGTGGCTCAGGCGAAACAGGCACTTACCAATCTTTCTAATTTGCTGGAAGCAGCCGGAACCAATATGGACAATGTAGTTAAGACAACGGTATTCATCAAAGAGATGAATGATTTCAGCGCCATCAACGATGTGTATAAGACTTTCTTTACAGCAGATTTCCCATCCAGAAGCTGTGTGGAAGTTGCACGTCTTCCGAAGGATGTTATGCTTGAGATCGAAGCAATCGCAATCAAATAGGAAAAGCAGTTCCAGAGAACTCCATGTGAGCGATACTTTGGAACTGTTTTTTTATGGAAATAAAAATACATAAAATATTCATGCTATATTTGGTAAAATCTGACAAAGTCTTGCTGTTGACAGTGCCAGGACACTTTGTTATAATAACCATGTAATAAATGTAACAAATTCGTAACAAATAGTTCTTGGAGGCAATATACAAGATGGATTATAGAATGAAGAGAATAGCAAGCTGTTTGCTGGCAGGTGCTATTGTAATTAGTGGAACAGGAGTCGGAACTTATGGTGCACAGACCGGTGGTGTGTCTGCAGTAATCGCAACCGGACTTTCTTCAAATGGTTCTCCGGCAGCAGGATTTTCCAAAATGCTTTCCCAGTGTCTGATCGAGAGTGACAAGGCAGTTGCAGAGGCAGCAGCCCAGGCAGAGGAGCAGGTCAGTGAGAATGATGTTCCAGTGGTTGCATCTGAGTACGCAGACATTGCAATCGCACAGGTAGATAATTATGTGAATGTCAGATCAGAACCGAACACAGACAGTGAAGTGTTAGGTAAGTTATATAACAATTCTGCAGCCACTGTTTTAGAGACAACAGAAGATGGCTGGTATAAGATCACATCCGGAAGTGTTACCGGATATGTCAAATGCGAGTATGTTGTAACAGGGGATGAGGAACTTGCAAAGAAGGTAAGTACCAGATATGCAACTGTAACAACTACAACTTTATACGTAAGAATGGAGCCTTCTACAGAGGCAGGTATTTTAACAATGCTTGGCGAGGGAGACGATTTTGTTGTTGTTGATGATTCTATGAAGGATAGCGGATGGGTCATTGTTACAACAGAGGAAGGCGATGGCTATGTATCCACAGATTATGTAAATCTCTGGACGGATTATGTAACCGCTGAATCCAAAGCGGAAGAGGAAGCAAGACTTGCCAAGGAAGAGGCAGAGCGTCAGGCGGCAGCCGCTGCAGCAGCGAAGGCAAAACAGAAATCTTCCAAGAGCTCGTCATCTTCGGACGGTACAAGCAGTTCCGGCGGTTCATCAGCTTCTTATGCGGCACCGAGTGGATCCAATGGTCAGGCAGTTGCAAGCTATGCAAGCCAGTTTATTGGTAACCCATATGTCTATGGTGGTTCCAGTCTGACAAACGGTACAGACTGTTCCGGATTTGTAATGTCTGTATATGCTGCATTTGGTATCAGTCTTCCACATTCTTCCAGTGGACAGAGAAGTGCCGGATATGAAGTAAACTTATCTGAGGCACAGCCGGGAGATATTGTATGTTACAGTGGACATGTTGGAATTTATGTAGGTAATAACACAATTGTTCATGCAAGTACACCATCTAGTGGTATTAAGTATTCAACAGCTACATATCGTAATGTACTTTCTGTAAGAAGAATTTTCTAAAAAAAGATATTATCGGAACTGTCATCGCAAATGATGGCAGTTCTTTTTTTGCGGGTAAAAAGTCAGAAAGTAATGCGGTACTTTTTTACAGACAGAAAATTGAAAAATATCATTTATGAAAAGTGCACAAAAAATAAAGCGGTCTGGAAATAATCCCCAAAAGATGTAAAGTTATGAGAAAGTTTTCCACGTGAAAAAGGTCGAAAAATGCCAAAAAATAAAGTTATACACGAAGTTATCCACGTTATCCACATTTTTTTATGTTGAAAAAGTGGTTTACATAGTAAAAAAATCGAATATACGTTTTGTACATATGTGATAAAGTTCACAATAAAAATGAAAAAAGCTTGCAATTATTGTAATGAGATAAATGCAAAAAATAGTACAAATTGTCAGATAACGTAAAAGGTTACTGCTGAGTGAACAGTAACTAAAAAAGTTCCTCAATCTATCGCGTTTTATAACAAAACTTGAAAAATGAAAAGAGGTTTGCTATACTACATGCATAAATTTTCTTGAGTTGAGAAAAATAACCAGGAGTGTTGAATGATAAAGAAAGTTGATATACTGGGAATTCAGTTGGACAACTACACAGTGCGGGAAGCGATTATGTGTGTGGAACGCTATTTGAGCAATAATGTCCTTAACACGATTGAGAGCATATCGTTACAGATGCTGATCGATTCGGAGACAAACCCGGTATTAAAGGAAGTTATGAGTTCCCTGGATCTTGCAATCATTGGAGAGAAAGAGATTATTCAGGCAGCGGGGCTTGAATCTATGCAACGAATCCGGGAAACAGAAGAAAACGATTTTTATTTTGAATTTTTTAAACGGATAGAGCGCAATAAAAAAAGTGTTTTTTTACTTGGTGACACGCAGGAGAAAATTGATTCTTTAAAAGCAGAACTGACAGAAGATTATCCAAAACTGATCTTTGCAGGGGAATATGCAGTGGAGACCTGTGTGGGGGATCTGGAAGCAGTGATCAATGATATGAATGCGACCACACCGGATGTGATCATATCTGTACTGCCATCTCCGATGCAGGAGCAGTTCTTATATGAGCATCGGGATAAAATGAATGCAAACATTTGGTATGGAATCGGAGGGGTACCGGTACATAAGAAAAAGCACGGAGTACTTGCTCGTTTGAAAAGCATCATACATCGTGGCAAGTTGGTCAACAGTATGAATAAGTATGATGAAAAAGAAGAGGAATTGTAGTAGAAATGCAGAAATTAATCAATAAACGTTCCATAGTGATAGATTATCTGATGATGATCGTGGGGACGGGACTGTTAGCGGCAGCCATCCAGTGTCTGTATGATCCGATCGGTCTTGTCACAGGAGGTTTTACAGGACTTGCGATTGTGATCAAGGCAGTGACAGAAAGATTTGTTCCGGGAGGAATCCCACTCTGGCTGACCAATATCGGGCTGAATGTGCCACTGTTTTTTCTGACTCTGA
>ERZ773165.1919-NODE-1919-length-11271-cov-3.098252_pt1 | contig 11271 bp, 10 predicted proteins | sample MGYA00581003_ERZ773165 | MGnify/ENA primary metagenome ERZ773165 (study PRJEB29015, sample SAMEA2737817) | human gut metagenome | biome: human gut; feature: human-associated habitat; material: faeces | place: China | collected 2012 ... | reverse complement strand
GCCGCTGTCTGTAGTGCTGTCAGCCATATCTGACTTGACGTAGTCAGAGCTGACATAGCCTGTCTGTCCCTGGAAGATAACCTGTGTCCATCCATTGTCCTCTGATACAAACTCAAGCTTCACATCCTGTGCTATAACAGTAACTATATTTGCGTTTTTATCAGGCTTCTCTCTCATGTTTACACTGCTTGTAGTGGTGACGTAAGTTTTTTCTGTACCCTCTGTAGTCTGCTGTGGCAGATATATGGCGCCTATCTCTGTATCACTATCGCCGGCACTGTCAGTTTCACTTTCGCTAACCGCATTCTGTTGTACCTTGTCCTGCTCCTTTTTTTTGCCGCCCTTTGAGTTAACGGTAATCACTATTGTAGCAATCAGGGCAATAAGAAAAAGACATATTGCTGCAAAAATCAGTCTGGCGATTATAACATCTTTTCTGTGGCTTGCTTTCATATTATTCTCCTTTTGTATTATCTGTGTTTTGGCTCATTATAGCATAATAATCTAAAAAGAAAAAGGCAGTTAATAGAATGTTTATTGGTAAATTTCTATAAATTACCTTATAATATTTTTAAACTACAGCACATCATATCAGAGGGAGATAAAATCATGGAACAAAAGACACCTTTTAAGGAGCTGACATTCAGTCAGAAAATACAATATATATGGGACTATTACAAAATACCGATATTTCTTGTCATTATCGGAATCATAGCAGTCACAACCTTTATTCATGGTCGGCTTGCGCAGAAAAATACTGTTTTGAGCGTATTATGCGTAAATGCAGAAAACAGCACCACAGAGGACAACGGCGCCGATATTTTCAATGACTTTCTCACAGATAACGGCTATGATTTGTCAAAGGATGAAATTGCCTTAAACCAAAATGTCTGTGTCGATGTAGACCAAAGCGGCCTAGACTATCAGAACATGGCAGTCCTCACAGCATACTTTGCTTCTAACGAATACGATATATGCTTTATGGATGATAAGACCTTTGATTATTACGCCAAAAATGTCTGCTTTGAAGATATAAGCAAATATCTGGATAAAGCCGCCCTTGAAAAATATAAGGACAAGCTTACATATGTGACAATAGATGGTAAGGAATATCCTTGTGGTATCAGGCTTTCAGCAGATGACAATGAATTTGTCAAAGCCTCCGGCTTATACTCTTCATGTACTGTCGGAGTGTGCTGTGACTCCTCCCACGATGCTATGGTCAAAAAATTATGCGGCTACATATTACAGTAGCCGCATTTCTATTTCTTCTGCTTTTATCTTATGAATTTCTCCTGTTTTTAAGCTTCAAGATTCCACCTATTGCAAGAAGTACTACACTCAGGCATGAAACAATAAACAAATCAGGAACATAATCCTTTATTACCCAGTATGGTATGCCTCCGACAATAGGCGCAATAACTATGCCCACCGGCAAAAACAGATGCAGAAAAATATTTGCTATCAGGTTTCCGCTATTGTCTGTTCTCCATTTGTGCGACTTGATAATCTCCATCAGCGCAACCAATATAAATGCTGCAAAAACAAGGTCATAGAACAGGTGCGCATCGACATAATCCTTTGGGTCAAGCTCGTCTGTTGCGTATCCCATAAGTGTCATCACAACCTTTGAGGTTACCTTGTTCATCAGATTGTTTGTGACCATATAGTCATTGGTATTTGCGAGGAATACAACACCCACGCCGCTCTCCGGAAGCAGATACATGTCTGCGATATAGTTTTCCGTGAGACCTGTGTGATTGTACACTGTCTCGACATATTTATCCGAACGTACCCAGCCCATACCATAGCCTGTCTCACCGGACTCATCCATAGGAACTGTTGCCCGAAACATTGTGCTAAGGCTCTTGTCAGAGAGTATTCCATAGCCGCCACGCAGATACATCTGAAGATATTTTCCCATATCATTTGCGCTTGATGCAATATAGCCCGCCGGTACAGTGGACCATGAATCGCTGAGCGGATACTTCACATCGCTTTCCACCGAAAAACCGAAATAATTGTTGTGGCCTGTAATCAGACCATCCTCCTTCGCTTTTGCATAGGCTGCGCTGCTGTGAGTCATGCCAAGTGGTGTAAAAAATGTCGCTGTCAGATAATCGCTGTAGCTAACACCTGATACTTTTTCCACTATAAGACCAAGTATGTCATAATTGACATTCGCATAGGTATATTCTCCATTTTTGCCAACAATCTTTGCATTTCCCACATGCTGGTACACGCCAAGTCCACTGGTATGATTGAGCAGCTGTCTTATTGTAATCCTTGTCGCATCCTTTGGATTTTTGAATACCTCAGCTGCATCCAGATAAGGATTTACCGGGCTGTCAATATTCAGATGTCCTCCCTCATACAGCTTCATGATGCATGCCGCAGTAAACGACTTGCTGAGTGAACCGGTGATAAACGGCGTGTCAAGGCTCTTGCAATCCCCATATGTACCGGAGAAAAGCACGCCCTCTGCATCTACCACCTCAACAGCCATGCCCGGAATCCTGTAATTGTCACAGGCTGCCTTTAAGGTATCCTCTATCTCTGTATATTTCGGCGAATAATTGTTGTTGTCAAGCCTTGGAATCATATCTATCACAAGACCCACTATAATAGCAACCACTATTCCCATCAGAGCTCTCTGTGGTATCAGTCCGATATAATGTGCATAATTGGTATATGTCTTTTTCGCCATATCCTCGGTGCCCTTTATCCACACCTTCGGTGTATGTGCATACCAGCCACAGTATACTACCAGTTCAAGAAACAATAGGACTGCCATCCATATCAAAAGCGCAAACACAAAGCCCGTCGAAAAACTTTTTGCCCCTGCTATTGATGTCAGTATGACAAGCGCTATCGTCCAGAATATAAGTGTCGGAAGCTTCTTTACAAACTTCTCCCAGTCTGTCATGATACGGATATTCCGATTTCTGTAGCCACGCATATGCATGACCTTTTTCTGCAGCTTCTCGGGCATATTGCTTATCTTATATGCCGGATCCCGCTTTATCCGTATTACTCTGTATATGCCAAATATTAAGCAGCAGACTATTATCTCAACTGCCAGTACCATTCTATCAACCACCTTATGTCTTATTTACAGTCATTTGAGACTGTACTTTACATAAAAATTTAGCACATTTTTTGTGCTATGTAAACACAAAATACCTTAAAAAATATGGCTAATACTCCGGGCCGTAAGCCCCGCAAAGAGGTGGCACACACGGACTCCCCTTCGAGCTACGCTTTGCTGTTAAGTGGCTGTACGAATTATGCTTTTTACGTTTTCCATGCTCGACGAAACCGTCGAAACTCGCCCTCCATGGCTCGATTTCTCCTTGCCCTGCCTTCCATGGCCGGGCATTTCTGTGTTTCTATGCATAATTCTACAGCCACTAAACAGCTCCGCTATGCGCTCTCACGGGAGTCCGTGTGCGTCACTGCTTTGCGGGGCTTACGGCCCTTATGTTGTGGATTTATTTAATTCGTAATGGGCATAAGTGCCGGTTTCCGGGGTGCACATGCTCTCGTGAGAGCGCATAGCGGAGTCACTTAGATACTGTAGAATTATGCTTCACACGCAAAAATGCCCCGCCATGGACGGCGGGGCAAGGCGTTATGCGCCACGGACGGCGCATAAAAGCCGGTTTCGTCAGCCTGCGAAACACTCCGGGCATAATCCGTACAGACACTTGGCAGCGTAGCGTAGCGAACGCAAGAGTATGTGTGCACGCCGTCCCCTGCGCTTACGTCCCGACCTACCAAAAAAGAACCCCCGCGGGATGCACCCACGGGAGTTCTTAAGCCCAATTTGTATTTAAAGGAGGAAGAAAAATTCTAGGCCTCTAAATGCCAGATTTCATCATTGTACTGCTTGATTGTTCTGTCAGAAGAGAAGAAACCAGCCTTGCTGATGTTGACAAGCATCTTCTTAGCCCAAGCCTTCTTATCCTCATAATCAGCGTAAGCCTTCTCTTTTGTCTTGCAGTAATCCTCAAAGTCTGGGAATGTCATGAACCAGTCTTTGTTGAGGAGCTCGTTGTAAAGTCTCTCTAAGTTCTCCTTAGAACCAACCTTCATCATCTCATCACTTACAAGGAAGTCAACAGCCTTCTTTAAGTCTGCATCCTTGTCATAGTAATCCTTAGAGCAGTAGTCGCCTCTCTCATATCTGTCGATGACAGTCTGTGAATCCTCACCGAATACATAGATGTTCTCATCGCCGACAAGCTCAGCTATCTCTACGTTTGCTCCGTCACTTGTTCCAAGTGTAATAGCACCGTTAAGCATGAACTTCATGTTTCCTGTTCCTGATGCCTCCTTAGAAGCAAGAGAAATCTGCTCTGAAATATTTGCAGCCGGGAATAATTTCTCAGCTAATGTTACGTTGTAGTTCTCAACCATGAATACCTTAAGGTATGGACTTACCTCAGGATCATTGTTGATAATCTGCTGTAAGCAGAGGATTGCATGGATGATATCCTTTGCAATGATATATGCAGGAGCTGCCTTTGCACCGAAGAAGCATGTGATTGGTGTAGATGGCTTCTTGCCTGCCTTGATCTCAAAGTACTTACGGATGATGTAAAGCACGTTGAGCTGCTGTCTCTTGTACTCGTGAAGTCTCTTAACCTGGATATCAAAGATTGAATTGTCAGGTACATCGAGATTCTGAGTCTTCTTTAAGTAAGAAGCAAGCTCTGCCTTCTTTGCGTTCTTGATGTCAACAAGCTTTGTGAGAACAGCGTCATCATTGATGAAATTGCCAAGCTTCTCCAACTCGTTCGCATCCTTCTTCCAGCCGTCACCGATAAGCTCTGTGATGTATGCTGAAAGCTCCGGGTTACAAGACATTAACCAACGACGGAATGTGATACCGTTTGTCTTGTTGTTGAACTTCTCAGGATATAACTTGTAGAAGTTATTGAGCTCTGTATTCTTTAAAATCTCTGTGTGGAGGTATGCAACACCGTTTACAGAATATCCGAAATGAATATCCATGTGTGCCATGTGTACAAGACCATCCTTGATAATGTATGTGCTCTCGTCAGCTACCTTTGCGCGAACCTTGTTGTCAAGCTCACGGATGATTGGCATAAGCTGTGGAACAGCCTTCTCCAAGAAGCTGATTGGCCATTTCTCAAGAGCCTCTGCAAGGATTGTGTGGTTAGTGTATGCACAAACCTTTGATACAATCTCAATAGCCTCATCCATCAGGATGCCCTTCTCCTGAAGGAGACGGATAAGCTCTGGAATAACCATTGATGGATGTGTATCGTTAATCTGAACTGCTGCATAATCAGCAAGGTCATGTAAATTAGAGCCCTTTGCCTCTGCCTCTGCAAGGATAAGTCTTGCTGCGTTTGATACCATGAAATACTGCTGGTATACACGAAGAAGACGTCCCTTATCATCTGAATCATCAGGATATAAGAATAATGTAAGGTTCTTCTTGATATCATCCTTGTCGAAATCAATTGTGTCGCCTACGATTGACTCATCAACTGACTCGATGTCGAATAAGTGAAGCTTTGTTGTACGGTTGTTGTATCCAACTACATCGATATCGTAAAGTCTTGACTGTACTGTGAATCCGCCAAAGCTTACAGGATATGTGATATCTGTCTTTGTAAGCCAGCTCTCCTTTGTAATCCATGGGTTTGGAGTCTCCTTCTGGAGATTGTTCTCAAATACCTGCTTGAATAATCCGTAGTGGTAGTTGAGTCCTACACCGTCTCCGTTGAGCCCGAGTGTTGCGATTGAATCTATAAAGCATGCTGCAAGGCGTCCAAGTCCACCATTTCCAAGTGAAGGCTCAAGCTCGATTTCCTCGATTTCAGCAAGTGACTTTCCGTTCTTCTCAAGAGTCTCTTTAACTTCATCGTAGATACCTAAGTTGATAAGGTTGTTTGATAAAAGCTTTCCGATAAGGAACTCTGCTGATATGTAGTAGAGCTTTTTCTTTCCTTTGTTTGAAACCTTTTTCTCTGCCTTGTCTTTTACAAGCTCAAGTAATGCGTAGTATACTTCCTCATCTGTACTAACGCTGATTCCCTTCTGAAGCTTTGTTTCGATTTCCTGCATGATTGCCATTTTGATTTCCTCCCAAATCTGTTATCATGTGTACACGCCAATGTGTCAAATTAACTAATTTTCATTTAGCGTGCTTTACTTCCTTGTGTCATTTGATGAATCAAGTATAATCCATTACACTGCACAATTCTTGCAATATACAGTCGAAAACTTGCACAATCCTATCATTTTTCGGTATTTTTAGTGGCTTTTCAAGAAATAATATGCTAAAATATCATCATGAATATATTAGAATATGAAAATTATCACGAAGCCAAAACACATGTGGAGCTTACGTTCCCATACAATACCTACCTGTGCTCTATTCCTCTTGATTTTTCCGGAGTTCCGCTGCACTGGCATGATGACATGGAGCTTATCTATATAAAGAAGGGCTGCGGTCATATATCTGTGGATTTTAAGGAGTACCATGTGACAGCGCCAAGCCTTGTGCTGATTCTGCCGGGACAGCTTCACTCTATAGACCAATATATGGATGAATCGATGGAGTACGAAAATATCATATTTTCCCTGTCGATGCTGCTTCCCGGAAAGTACGATTACACCAAGGAGGATTTTCTTACCCCTCTCTTAGCCGGCAGATTCACAGTTCCGACGGTTTTTACACCGGTGTATCCATACTACGAGGATGTCGTGGCTCCAATAGATGCATGCGATGAGATTTGCAAGACGATGCCGCAGGGCTATCAGCTTTATATAAAGAGCAAGCTCTACGAATTCTTTTTTGTGCTTGATAACCGCTGCCGTAATCTGACAAAGCCACTAAAAAGCAAAAAGACTCTTGATAAGATGAAGGTTGTGCTCAAATATGTGGAAAATAATTATGCCGACAAAATCTCTATCGCTGATATCGCTGATGTAGCCGGGTTTTCCGAGTCTCATTTTATGAGGTATTTTAAAGAAACCATGGGCACATCGTTTGTTGACTATTTAAAGGACTACCGCCTGACCATGGCTGCGAGACTTTTGCAAAGCTCAGACAGCTCGGTGCTTTCTATTTCCGGTGAAGTGGGGTTTGAAAGCCTGTCGTATTTTAACAGAGCCTTCAAAAAGCACTATGGCATGACACCTCTGCAGTATCGCAAGGGCAGTTGACACCACTCTAGACAGTTACAATACAATATTTCTTAAATAAACGGTGGAAAATAATCATGAAAAAAAATACATACATAAAAATGACTGCCCCATTCCGTGAAAATAACAGGGCAGCCCGAAAGCTTGAATTAATCAATAAAATATGCACTTATTTAGTTTTTATCACATACCCTGTATACGTGCTGTATCTGTGCTTTACAGCCGGTCATATGCTTGCACTCTCAATCATTGCTCCGCTTGTCGGCTTTATTGCAGTATCGGTTTTCAGATATATCGTAAACAGACCACGCCCATACGAAAAATTTGATATGCCGCCTGTCATTCCAAAGGATACCCACGGCAGGTCTTTTCCTAGCAGACATGTTTTTTCTGCATTTATAATTGCATTTACTGTTTTAATATGCTCACCTGCTGCTTCGCCTTTATGGTTCACCGGCATTTTGCTTGCAGTCCTTGCAGCTATCATTGCCTGTGTCCGTGTAATATCAGGTGTGCATTTTATCAGCGATGTTGTCGGTGCTTTTGTTTTTGCAGTCATTGAAGCATATATAGTGACTGTTTTCTTTTTATAAATAGCTGTTAGTTGTTGTTTCCACCATCAACACTCTTTTTTATGGCATTTCCGGCATCATCTACAGCATCCTTTGCGCCGTCTATTACATCCTTGCCGGCATCACCTACGCCGTCTATCACATCTTTTCCGGCATCGCCTGCTCCGTCTATCACATCCTTGCCGGCATTTCCGGCGCCATCTATGATATCCTTGCCGGCATTCCCGGCATCGTCGGTGGCAGAGCCACCTCTTTGTGTATTTTCAACCATTGAGGTGTCAGCCACATTACTATTGTTTCCACAGGCTGCAAAAGCACTTGCAGCAGCGAGTATCAGGCAAAGTGCCAATAAATATTTAATTTTCTTCATTGTATCAGTCTCCTTTTCGTTTTGGAGATAGTATGGGCAATTTTTCGTAATTTATACATCATTCGTAACTATTCTGAACCACTGAGAACAAAAAAGCTGATGCGTCATGCATGCATGTAAGTGACAGTTTTTCTTGTTCTCAGCTTTTTAACTTAGGTTTCGTGATGAGTGCCGCGATATATGAAAAGATTAGTGCTGCCGACACTCCGACGGCACAAGCCTTAAAACCGCCCTTAAACAGACCTATAAAGCCCTCGCTGTCCACTGCCTCCTTCACACCCTTCCACAGTACATTGCCAAAGCCCAAAAGCGGTACGTTTGCACCGGCGCCTGCCCACTTTGAAAATGGCCCGTATATGCCGACAGCGCCAAGCAGCGCTCCCGTGCACACGAGCATTACCATAATTCTGCCCGGCATGAGCTTTGTTTTTTCCATTAAAATCTGTACGATGGCGCAGATTATACCACCCACGACAAATGCTTTTACATAATCCATTATATCCTTACACCTTTCTTCTATTTTTGAACGTGCAGCCCATCCCAAAAACGGCTCGTTCACCCTATCTCGTTCACCCTATTATATATGTGAAGCCATCAGCTTCAAATTACAGCTTCAAGCACTACACCGTGTGCAATTCCCGGTACTGACTCGCCCTCGTTGAAGCTGACAGGCGAAAGAAGTGCTCCTGTAGGCACAAAAAGTATACGCCTCAATTCACCACTTCTTAGCTTTGGCAGGTAATATGCTGACAAAACGGTTGCCGAGCATGCACAGCCCGAACCACCTGAGCCTGTGTTCTGGTTCGTTGCATCAAACATCTTCATGCCACAGTCCTCGTGATTTTTGCTTATGTCCACGCCTTTTTGCCTGCACAGGTCAATCAGTATCTTCTGCCCGACGCTTCCAAGATCTCCTGTCACTATCCTGTCGTAATAGGAAGCCTTTCTGCCAAAATCACTCAGATGATTTACTATCAGCTCACAGGCCGCAGGGGCCATTGCAGCGCCCATGTTCATGGCGTCCTTTATGCCATAATCCACCACAACTCCTGTTGTGATTCCCTCAATCTGTACCTTCCTTGATATACTATCTGCATTGTCACACACGGCCTGTATCTCATTACCACCTGCTCCACTGCCCACAATAAATGCTGCACTTCCTGTCACTGTCCACGTCGCTGACACCGGTCTTTGATTGGCGTACTGGTTAGGGAAGCGAAACTGCTTTTCGGCACTGCCAAAGTGACTCGATGTCACTGCCACCGCATGCCTTGCATACCCTGCTGCCACAAATGCCGCGGCAAGTGAGAGCGACTCCCCGCATGTGGAACATGCTCCATACACTCCAAACCACGGAATGCGGAAGTTTTCCACACCAAAGGTTGTGGCCATAGACTGTCCGAGCAGATCTCCTGCAAATACATAGTCCATGTCGGATGCATCCAGATGTGCTTTTCCAAGGGCCATTGTGAGTGCATCGCGCTGCATGGAGCTTTCCGCCTTTTCCCACGTATTCTGCCCAAACCTGTCATCTTTGCCTACAATATCAAACAGACCACCAAGCGGTCCGTCCGCCTCCTTTGTGCCTACAACCGAACTGCTTTCCAATATAAAAGGAGCCTCCGTAAAACGGAGACTCCACTTTCCCAATTTTTGCTGCATACCGACTCTCCTTACTCTTAATCTCATCAAATCATTGATTTAATTAATGTCAGTATGCACAAACATATAAAATATATTCATTCAGATATAACAGCTCTACTTGCCATCATATGACACAACTGCATCCACATCATACTTGCTAAGAAGCTTTCTGCCATTAAGACCTGCAAGCTCAATAAGGAAAAGCATCTTCACAACCTCTCCTCCAAGCTCCTCAACAAGCTCTGCTGCTGCCTGCATTGTGCCTCCTGTAGCGATAAGATCATCCACAAGAACCACCTTCTGACCGGGCTTTACTGAGTCCTTGTGCATCTCAATTGTTGCTGTGCCATACTCAAGGTCATATGTCTTTGATACAGTCTCACATGGCAGCTTGCCTGCTTTTCTCACCATAACAAACGGCTTATGAAGCGCATATGCTATCGGCATGCCAAAAACAAAGCCCCTTGATTCTGCTCCTGCTATCACATCAAAATCGAGTCCGTCAAGCCTCTTTATCATCTCATCAATTGCAAGCTTTAATCCATCTGCATCCTGGATAACACTTGTCACATCGCGGAACATGATGCCCTTCTCCGGGAAATCCGGGATAGTTCTGATATAGTCCTTTACTGTTTTCATTGTATGTACCTTCCTTATATGTATTTAATATGTATTTGCAAATATATTCGTGACGCATTTGTCCTTTTTGTATGCATTACCATTTTACTCTCTTGTGGCACCATATGCAAATCAAAATCACTTCACCTTATGATACCCATCTATGCACTCCACGACATCCACTATCTCTATCGTGCCGGCATGTGAATCAGCCACAAAGCGTATATCAAATCTGCCGTATCTCATGCCATAGATATAATCCTTGGCCTTGTTGTATGCAGCTCTTGGATCCTGTGCCAGAATATGCTCCACAGTAATGCGGGTATCTTCATCTATACAGCTTTTGAGTGCCTCATCCCTCCATATAACATGCACCGTATCCCATCTGTGCTCTGCGGCAAAGCCATCTGATGCCTTAGGATGTGAGTCTGAATATGCCAGATACGGCTTTATATCATAGATTGGTGTGCCGTCAAGCATATCTACACCTGACACATGAATTACGGGGCCCTTGCTGCTTTTGTACTCAACCTTATCAAGCCTTACAGAGGATAGTCCCATGCCGTTTGGACGAAACGGCGAACGCGTGGCAAAAACACCTTTCTTTTCCCGGCCTCCAAGCCTGGGTGGTGTGACGAGCGGTGTAAATTTCTCCACCCTGTTTTCAGAAAAGCCCCATATAATCCACAAATGTGTGAACTCCTCTATTCCACGAAGCGCATCGGAATTTCTGTATTTGGGTTCAAATATTATCTGCCCTGCCGCCTCAGGTACGAGGCCGCTCTGCCTCGGAATGCCAAATTTCTCTCCAAATCCGGTGTGCATAATCGCAACCGGCTCTATAGTCTTCTCATACATATCTCTATACCAGTATTTTATTCAGTA
>ERZ773165.1914-NODE-1914-length-11294-cov-2.685648_pt1 | contig 11294 bp, 14 predicted proteins | sample MGYA00581003_ERZ773165 | MGnify/ENA primary metagenome ERZ773165 (study PRJEB29015, sample SAMEA2737817) | human gut metagenome | biome: human gut; feature: human-associated habitat; material: faeces | place: China | collected 2012 ... | reverse complement strand
GCGTTATCAGTCAGGTATTGAAGAACCAGCATGTGACGATTAAAGACAAGGATCTTGCGGATGCGCTAGATAGTTATAAGAAGCTTGCGACAACGAATTAAGACTTAACCGAGTAAGATGAAATAACAGCCAGTTCTTTTAGAAATTGGCTCTTCGTCAAGTAGAGTTGATAGATCTTTTGTGAAGCACCTAGGCCTTAATTGGTCTAGGTGCTTTTATTATGCTGATGCCTTGCTGCTCTTAGCTCTGAACCAAACCCGTTCCAGGAATATACGATTGATGAAATTGTTCCAATTCGTATAGCCGTACGCTGTGTTCTTAATCTTCTTGATGATGCCGTTAATACCTTCAAGGAAGCCATTTGAGTACTCATAGCGTAATGCATTGATGACTTGTCTCTTGTCCTTCTTTAACGTTTTGATAGACTGATCCATTCGGTTTCCTAATGATCGATAGCTCTCTAGTACGGCTGCGAGTACTGACGCATCACGCTTTCTAACCGCTCCTATAACCTCCTGGTAGACTTCAGACTCTAAGAAGACTAGATGACGATATGGCAAACGCTTTAGACTTTTTGATTCGTGATTACTCCGAACTAACAAGTATTTTAGTAACAGAGGGTAAAAAAACAAAGGTGTATAGTACTCGTTATGAGCGAAGCACCAAAAACAGACAGGCCGCCATTCTAATCCACGGCTTAAATTGTAAGGTTTGTGGATTTAATTTTGAAAAAAAGTATGGAACCCTAGGGTATGAATTTATTGAAATTCACCATAAAAACCCACTCTATCTAAACAATACCGAAATAAATATAGATCCTAGAAATGACTTATTTCCTTTATGTTCTAACTGTCACAGAATGATTCATAGAAATGGTAGATTGCAAGAATTAACCGAACACTGCAAACTGCTGAAAGACCTTTCGTAGTATTTAGATTGGCGAGCTTTGAAATCAGCTTGTTCAATCTTTTTTTCAGCCTTATCACGTTGCTTAATTAAGTTATTATACTTTTCATTCATAAGCAAATTTAACCTTGAGGTTGATTAAATTCAGTACCTTGTTCGTTGGATTGATTAGAGACATAATCATAAACGACTTTTGTCTTGCGCTCTTCATTATTTATCACGATGATAAAAATCTTTTGTATTAAAGAAGTCATTTAGAACCGTGTTCTCACCAGTCATTGTTTCATGTAAACGAATACCATCGACATTTATCCGCGCATTACGATAATAATCATTTGTTAATTGACCCCATGATGTCTGTGACGCATCAACATTATCGAAAATACTGAAACCGCTACTCTTAAGATAAGTGTACTTTGCATTATCATTTGTGTAATTTGTAAATGAGCCAATATCTGCTCCAAATGGGAAAATCAATACTGGTGTTTTACCAACAATTGGTTGTACTTCCTTTTGCCAAAGTGCAGTGTCCTTTTTGATATCATCAACACTGGCCGTAGTCATATTTATATGACCCCAGGAATGTGATGCAAACTGCCAACCTTCCTTTTTCATAGCGTTAGCAACCTTTGTCGCTTTCTTAGCTTCGCGATGTGTCTTTTTTGTATCACCATATTGACTCTTTGATGAACGATAACCTAGCGCCCCATTATAACCCGTTTCAGCAATCACACCCTTTGAGCCACCGTATGAGAAATCTGGATGCTTTTTGATGAAGGTATCAATAATCGGTACCATGTCATAATCACCAATTTTCTTCTGACCATTATTGGTATATTGATTTTTAACATCACCTTGCTTATTGACGACTAATTTATCTGCAAATCCAGAATTCTTCATATACTCATAATAGTTAACATCATCCTGTGATATAATTAAAGGCTTCTTGCCTTCAGGTAATTTGACTGGTTTGAAAGTCACCTTCCCTTGTTTATCAATCGAAATGATATCTTTAAAGTTAATTAATACATAGCCATTATCATATAACTGATTCAGCATCGACATAAATTCGTCGATGGTCACCATATAATCTTTGTATCCCTGTGCCTGCTTAGATGAGAAAGCTTTACCAGGATCAACAATTAGTGAATGATAAAAAAGATGTGAAATTTTTGTCGGATCATCCCACGTGACCAACTTTGACTGTTGCTTATTAATACTCTTTTTTAGATGATCAACTGTTGTTCCTTTGTGCCCCGATAACACTGATTTTGCCTCTTTATATTGGTACTGTTGACTTAATGATTTTGCCTGCTTTACTGCCTTAATTGTTTGACTGTCAGTTTTTGCAGCCATAACATCATCATCAATATTGCCATATAACCCTAAGCCTGCCCCCAAAATCAACCCAATGACAAAAGTAGTTTTCTTGGTTTTTATCACAGCTACTCCCCCATAATTTTTATGAATATTAAACGACAAGTTAGTACCATTCTATATCTTATTACCTCAAAAATAAAATTATTCGTATTGTTTTATAAATAGTAAAGATATCAAAAATGCGACATAATCAAACAAAAAAGGAGTGATTAAAATCACTCCCAAAAAAAATATTTTTAATGCCACAATACCTATTTATTGCGCATCATCCTTAAACTTATTATAGTAATTTGCTCCTGGGAATACCCACTTAGCACGACCGAATATCTTGATTGTCGCTGGAATAATGACTGGACAGCTCTCTTGCAATCCTGTTTTAACAGGCCGATTTGTATTGCTCTTATACTAAAAAAATGGACTATTTTTATTCAGTCCGTAAAATTATTCAGTCCGTAAAATGAAAGTATAGGAGTATTTTTATGTCAATTCGTTATTTACAAGATTTTAAAGATTCACTGGTTAAACTTCACCAAGAAGGCCGTTCACTCAAATCATTAGCAGAAGAATTTGGACCATCAAAAGATTCTATTGCTATTTGGGTTAAACAAGCTACCCCAATCATGATCAAAGGTCAGTCAAAGACTTTAAAAGACGTCAAGCAACTAGATAAGCGCCTCGCTATTTTTGAGGAAGAAAACGAAATTTTAAAGCGAGCGGCCATCTTACTAGCCAAAAAATAGTCCGTAATGTGGGATTGCCGCTAGTTAATCAATTTTTAGCACAAGGCTACGCGCTTGTGCGTATTTTAAGTGCACTTAAAATCAAATCTAGTACCTATTACAATTGGCGCCATTGGCAGCCCAGTCGACAAGAAAAGCGTAGAGAATCCCTAAAACCTTATATTTTAGACGTTTGGAAAACCTTTAAATTTTATGGCTATCGTCGTATTGCTGCTTATAGTCAACAAACCGACGGTCCGAAAGTATCTGAGTATATGACACTCAAATTGATGCGTGAATTAGGGATTAAATCCCGCATGCAAAAATGTTATCGCAAGCCAAAAACCCAATCTGATTAGACACTTGCATGATTTGAGCGGTGTTTGGCAAACAGATACCACTTATATTCAGTTGACTAATCACAGATGGGTCTATTTAGCGACCGTTTTGGATCCTGAGAAGAGAAAAGTATTGGGCTATAAAATTGGCGATACAATGACAGCCGAACTAGTCACAAGTGCCTTACAGATGGCGTTAGATAAGCATCGAAAACCACTCATTATTCATTCAGATATGGGCTCACAATAAACGAGTGCTGAGTTTAATATTAAATGCCAAAATTATGGCTTGAAACATTCATATTCACTCAAAGGCCATCCGTACGATAATGGCCGTATGGAAGCGTTTCATTCAATATTGAAGCGTGAAGAGGTGTATCTGAAGGCATACCAAACATTAACTGAAGTCCAAGCAGCCATTGGTTGGTATATCAATTTTTATAATCGAAATCGTATCTCAAATGTTGCCTAAGTAACTGAATAAAAATAGTCCAATTTATTGACTTCTGAGCAATGGGATATGTTTTGAAAGATTGGAATACAGGTCAGTACTTCAAAATTGGAGAAAAGAATGCTGATTTTATAACAAATTAATCAATAAGGTTTTCTTATATTGTTGAGAAAGGAAGTGTGATTTTTAAATCATCACGCTTCCTTTCTTTTTGATTTGTTTTCACCTGATATTAACAAATTACATTGTCAAGTATCTAGGCAAAATTTTTGTAACCGCTCTCTACTAATGATATAGTAGGCATTACAAACAAAGTGTTTGTTAAACAATATACACGTTATTAGTGCGTGTCAAGATTATGCTGAGTATTGTATGAAAAAGGGAGGAATTACATGACAAACATAAATGGAGAATATGCAAAGCAGAATTTTCCAAAACAGAGTCAACCTGAACCAGGATTACAAAGCAAGATGTCGCCAACACCAGATGATGGTGCAGCAAGTTACGTTGGGCATGACCGCCTGAAACATAAGAAAGCACTGATAACCGGTGGTGACTCAGGAATCGGCAGATCTGTGGCGATAGCGTATGCGCATGAAGGTGCTGATATTGTGTTAAATTATCTTCCTGAAGAAGAACCAGATGCACAAGAAGTTAAGGGCATTATTGAATCATTGGGTCGTAAAATCAAGCTAGTTCCAGGTGATTTAAAGAATGAAGCATTCAGCCAAAAGTTGATTGATGAAGCAGTTTCATTTTTTGGTGATTTAAGTATTTTGACGTTAGTAGCTGGTAAACAACAAGCGGAAGCTGATATAGCTAATTTGTCGACACAACAAATAACCGACACTTATGCAACAAATGTTTTTAGTCTCATTTGGCTTGTTAAAGCGGCCTTACCACATATGAAACCTGGCAGCAGTATCATAACAACGAATTCTATTCAAGCAGAGCAACCATCGTCATTTCTCGTGGATTATGCAGGTACAAAAGCTGCTATCAAGAATATGACAATGAGTTTGGCTAAACAATTGGCTAATCGAGGGATTCGCGTGAATAGTGTGGCACCTGGTCCCATTTGGACACCTTTGCAGATTGTTGGTGGACAGTTACCGGAGAACATTCCAACATTTGGCCAATCGACACCCATCGGTAGAGCTGGTCAACCGGCAGAATTAGCAGGCGCTTATGTTTTCCTAGCTTCAAATGAATCTAGCTATGTAACAGGTGAGTCAATCAATGTTACTGGTGGCTTAAAGTAAATCATGAGCTCCTTTGAATTTCGAAGATACTAACCAGAAATTTGGTTGGATCAACGAAGAAAGTGGAGAAAAGATGGATAAAAAGAATAAAAAATTTGGCTTTTGGGGTAAACTGTCGATGCTTTTGGCGTTGTCTCAATTATTGTTCAGTTTCTATGATTTTGTCAGAAATTGGAAGAAAACAAAAGAAGACTAACAAATTTTCATTTTAGGCATAAAGGAGGAAAACTATGTTAAAAACTGTACTTAAGGTATTGTTAGCATCTACATTAATTCTAGGCGGTGTAGCGGTTGGAGGGACCATATTTGCAGCTAAAGGCATCGACAAAGCTGGGGACCGTTTGGAAGAGGAAATCCATAATTAAATCATTGAACAGATAATAACGATAGCAACTTATTGATGATGAGCTGTTGTTTTTTAATCTTTACAAAATGACCCATAATTTCATTGTTTTGTAAAGGGGGTAAGCGTTATTTTTGTAAATGCTTTCCGATAGTGTTATACTTAGGCTATAGTGTTACATTTAGGCTAGTGAATTGGATATCATAATTCATAGAGAAGAGAATGGAGGAAAGATTATGATTTGGTCATTAATTGTAGGTGCCATTATTGGTGCCATTGCAGGTGCTATCACAAATCGTGGTGAGTCAATGGGGTGGATTAGCAATATCATTGCTGGTCTAATCGGATCGGCTATTGGCCAGGCTTTGTTGGGTCAATGGGGACCTAGCTTGGCGGGAATGGCACTCATTCCTTCGATAATTGGGGCTGTGATTCTTGTACTAGCCGTGTCAATGGTGCTTGGTATGAGAGCAAAAAAGTAGCATAAGGTAATAGAGAGGTATGATATGAAGAAAAGTCAAAAATTTGTTCTGAGTATTTTCAGCCTCGGATATTTGGTTGGGCTTTGTTTGTTGATATGGCCAAAAATAATTGATGAAGTTTTCAAATTTTTAGCAGAGTTTAATATACATTTAGACTTTAAGAGTGATCTTTTCATTTATTACTATGGTCTTGTACTGCTGGCACTGACCGTGCTTGTGTTTTTACTCATATGGATATGGCCGGTAGAATTACCAGATATTCTTTTGAAGCAAACCAAAGAAGGACGGCTTGCGTTGAGTAATCATGGTATCAACCAGTTTATTCAGACAAAGCTCTCAGGTGAAGGTTTATCAAATATTAAAGTGAGATTGAAAAATACTCGTCGTCAACGAAAATTTTATATTGTTGCTGATTCAGTTTATAAACAGGCGACAGTCAAAGAATTACCTCGTATTTCATACGATTTAACGAAAAGCTTGAATGATTTACTCGCTGGCATAAATCGAATTCCCATTAAAGTTGATATTAAAGTAAATCAGAAATCAAACTCAAAGCGTAAAGTCACACGTGTGATTTAAAAAGGAGTGCGAATATAATGAAAGACAAAAAATCAATTAATATTTGGGTTGGTGGTCTTGCGGGTTTCATTCTGTCAACTCTATTGGTAACTGTAGGATTTTGGAAGACGATTTTGATTATAGTTGTCACCTTACTAGCAGGTTGGATTGGCTACTTGCTCGAAGCGTATAATCTCGATTTGTCAATTGTCTCTAAAATATTTACACGTAAAAATTAATTATTTAGATATAGAAAGGATTTAATTATGTCTACAGAAAAAACAACTACACAAAATACTGCAACAGAGAATCGTCAACCTAAAGGTGAATTAACATTTGATGACAAAGTGATTCAAAAAGTAGTGGGCTATGCAATTGAAAAAGTGACAGGATTGCTAGGTGTTGACGGTGGTTTTGTCGCAAACATTAAAAATAAAATTGTGAATACGGATAACCCCACTGATGGCATTGGTGTCGAGGTCGGAAAAGAACAAGTTGCGGTAGATTTAGATATTATCATGGAATATGGGCACAACGCACATGATATTTATAAGCAACTAACAGAAGTAATCACAAAACAGGTGCGAGAAACAACAAGTTTGACGCTAGTTGAGTTAAATGTTGAAGTAGTTGATATTCAAACACAAAAAGAATTTGACGCATCACAAACAAGCTTACAAGATCGCGTAACAGACGCTGGTAGCACAATCAAAGAAAAAACTTCAGATGGCGTTGATGCCGTGAAAAAAGCAACTTCTCAAGCAGTGAACGATGACGATAATCGTGTCAAGTAAATGTACAAGCGGTTTGAAGTTGCAGTAGCAAGTCTCTGCACAACGGTCTAAACGTTGTGACGTTCGCAATCAAACGTTATTTTGATGATCTTAATGATCGTTAAAATAATGTGGGCACCTTAAGGGTGCCTTTTTGTTTGCTTTTATTGTATAACACCTATTAATTGCGATAGTCCACTACAATTTTTTGTTATTATACACTTACGTTTACAGATTATTTTAATGTGGTTAAGCTGACATCAGCTTGCCCCGCGCGGGTAGCGTTCTGCATGACATACTCTCACTGAAAGTGATCCTGCAATGATAAATTGCCCCGTCACGGCGTGACCCGCCGGAGGTTTTACAAGCCGGATAAGTGGCGCTGTAAAATAGCAGTTTCCCCAGTAGGAAGGGGAAACGCTACTGGCATCGCTTGTCGATGACACGCCTCGCAGAGCCTGTCCAAAATATCATTTTGGTATAACAGGCTATACCAGATTTTTAACGGTGTTATACTGGTCTTGGAAAACCTTTTTCGAGGAGGCATTTTTGATGGCGCATTTAAAGAAAAATACCCGTGGCGCAGTCCCTGGTTTAGCGGTTCACTTTGAACGTAAAACCGACCATCACACGAACAAAGAAATCGATGTGTCGAAAACCTATCTGAATCAAGAGCTCATGGCGGATGGTGCTGATATGCTTTCACGCTTCAATGCGCGTTTAAATGACGTTTATTGCATAAAAAGAGACGATGTGAAGGCGTCAGCGAATTGGATCGTCTTTCCTGAAGAACTCACAGAAGCCCCCTATGAGCAACAGAGCGCTTTTTTGAAGCAACCACGGCATTTCTCAATGATCGCTATGGGCAAGAAAATGCCGTGACCGCGGTGGTGCATTATGATGAGAAAACCCCTCACTTGCGCTATGCCTTTTTCCCAGTGGTTTATATTTATCGCCCCTCACAAATACTATTAAAACAGTCCTCATTATCTAACTAGTAGATAATGAGGACTGTTTTTTATTTATGAATAATAATAACCCGTTAATGTCGCTACATTTTTCGTAACTTTATAATCAGACTGTTATACATGAATTATGATACGATGCAACAAATTTGCCTGATAATTAAAGACTCACATCTTTCAAAACCACACCGATTATTCATGGTGATTGCAGCCACTAAAGTGACTGTTTCACTTTAGTGGCTATTGTTTGAAAGCACTTTCTCTTAGTGCTATGATTGACCTATTAAATCATTGATAGGAGGAAACATATTTATCAAAATGTAACTGTTGCAGGTGGTGGCATTTCAGGCGAGCAAGTTGCCTTTCAAAGGCAGTTCATGGGATTTTATGAACATCCTACCCTGAATACCAACAAGAGTCATTTTTAAAATAGAGTATACCCAACATAAAGCGTAGTAAAAGGAGGCAATTATGCGATATTCTAACGGAAATTATGAAGCTTTTGCACGTCCAAGAAAGCCCAAAAATGTGGATCAAAAATCAGCGTATATTATTGGAGGAGGGCTGGCCGGATTGGCTACCGCTGTTTTCTTGGTGCGCGATGGACAAATGTCCGGGGAAAAAATTCATATATATGAGGAATTGCCTACTCTGGGTGGATCGTTAGATGGAGAAAAGCGTGCCAATATCGGCTTTGTGACACGTGGTGGTCGAGAAATGGAAAATCATTTTGAAACTATGTGGGACATGTATCGATCAATTCCTTCTTTAGAAATTGAAGACGCCTCTTACTTAGATGAATTTTATTGGCTAGATAAAGATGATCCAAATTCATCTAATACTCGCCTAATTTATAACCGGGGACAACGCGTCCCAACGGATGGCCTGTATACTTTGGATGAAAAATCTAAAGAATTAATAGATTTAGTTTTAACCCCTGAGTCAAAACTGGGTAAGACGACTATTGAGGAATTTTTCTCAAAGGAGTTCTTTGAAAGTAATTTTTGGATGTACTGGGCAACTATGTTTGCTTTTGAAAAGTGGCATTCTGCAGTTGAGATGCGTCGATACACGATGCGATTTATTCATCATATTGATGGACTACCTGATTTTACCGCCCTAAAGTTCAATAGGTACAATCAGTATGAGTCTATGGTTCTACCAATTATAAAGTATTTAGAGTCATATAATGTCGAATTCATCTATAATACACAAGTTAATAATGTTTTGGTAGATTTTGAAAATGACGAAAAAATTGCCAAAAAACTCGTGATCAAAGATGGTGATGATGTTAGCCTATCGCGTGATGATCTTGTATTCGTTACAAATGGTTCTATTACAGAAAGTTCAACATACGGAAGCCATGATAAACCCGCTCCTATATCAAAAGAGTTGGGTGGTAGTTGGTCACTGTGGCAGAATCTGGCAGAACAATCTAATGATTTCGGTCATCCAGAAGTATTCTATGATAACCTACCCGAAAAAAGTTGGTTTGTGTCAGCGACAGCCACTATAAAATCACCAGAAATTGAACCCTACATTGAGCGTCTAACCAATCGTGATTTGCATGATCACAAAATTAATACTGGTGGAATCATTACCATAACCGATTCGAACTGGTTGATGAGTTTTGCTGTTCACAGGCAGCCACATTTCAAAGAACAAAAAGAAAATGAAACAACTGTATGGATATATGGACTATATTCAGATACCAAAGGAAATTTTGTTAATAAGACCATCGTAGAAAGTTCTGGGGAAGAAATTACGCAAGAACTCCTTTATCACCTTGGTGTCCCTGAGTCCAAGATCAAACAATTGTCTAACCAAAACAATATAAATACCGTTCCAGTATTTATGCCGTTTATTACATCATACTTTATGCCCCGCGTTGCGGGTGATAGGCCAGATATTGTTCCTAAAGGGTCTGTTAATTTAGCCTTTATTGGTAATTTCGCAGAGTCACCTAGTAATGACACCGTGTTTACTACCGAATATTCAATTAGGACAGCCATGGAATCTGTCTATACTTTACTTGAAGTCGAACGCGCTGTTCCTGAAGTTTATGGCTCCATTTATGATATTCGAGAACTACTTAAAGCCATCTACTATATGGGAGATAAAAAAACCATTGATGAGGCTAATTTAGGAATTCCTAAATTAGCTAAAGTAGCTCTAAAAAAGAAGATAAAGGGAACGTTTATCGAAGAGCTACTTACCGAGAGTAAATTACTATAAAACATGGTAGCTGTTAAAACTCTCTGGATTATCAAAAACTGCTGCAAATTATTATAATGCGACATATTTCGATATGTAATAAGCTTTTCATTTTTGAAAAAGACTTGATGAAATATAATAATCATCAAGTCTTTTTTATAGCTACGTATTTTTTAAGAAATAACCTGATTACGGGAAAATGTATATGGGAAGTCCGGACTGCTTTATTTCTAAATCATAATCCGAGATAATCAAATGTATGAATTCTTATTATGAATGCTAAGATATGATTAAATCAAATAATAATGGGAGCCAGAAAGGTAAAAATATTATGGTGCAGCAAATCGTACTCCCAATCAAAGACTCCAACGTCTTAAAAATGGTGCAAGACACCTTATTAGATAGTTTTCGGGCGGGTCACCGTAACTACACCATCTTTCAAGTTGGCAAAGCCACCCTGCTACGGGTGAGTGATGTCATGACGTTAAAGAAATCAGATATCTATAATCCAGATGGCTCTGTTAAAAACACGGCCTTTATTCATGATAAAAAGACGGGTAAAGCGAACACGTTATATTTAAAGCCCGTGCAACAAGACTTGCTGCAATATCATGATTGGCTGGTTCAAGAAAATATCAATTCTGAGTGGTTATTTCCCTCGACAGCCCATCCTGATCGACATATCACCGAGAAACAGTTTTATAAAGTGATGGCGCGTGTTGGCGATCTACTAAGCATTAACTATCTAGGCACGCATACCATGCGTAAAACAGGTGCCTATCGCGTATACACGCAGTCGAATTACAATATTGGTTTAGTCATGCACTTATTGAATCATTCTAGTGAAGCCATGACCCTGACTTACCTTGGGTTAGACCAAGCTAGTCGCGAAACGATGTTAGA